>Ga0074045_10004505_pt1 | contig 12327 bp, 12 predicted proteins | sample BogForMeECP23OM2_FD_94442 | JGI IMG/M metagenome (GOLD analysis project Ga0074045, IMG submission 94442) | Bog forest soil microbial communities from Calvert Island, British Columbia, Canada - Bog Forest MetaG ECP23OM2 | ecosystem: Environmental > Terrestrial > Soil > Wetlands ...
CTTCCTTCTCGCCGATTTCACCGGCGTTTTCCAGCACAAAGACGGTTCCTGGCTGCATCTGTTCCGGGATCCACTCGCTGAGCACATCCAGTTCTCCGACCATGCATCCTCCTGGGACCAAACTTATGCCTGTGAAACCTTTCTAGCACGGCGCCGCTCGGCGAGCGACGTTACCGATGTACTCGCCTTTCTGGCTACGACCTCAGCGCGCACTTGCCGCACCGCATCGCTGAGACAAATTCCCATAATGGGTTGATTCGAATTCTTCAGCACATCCACAATCTGCTGCGCCGAAGTTTTCAGATATAAGTGCTTGCCGTCGGTGAGCAAGTGAACCTCGGAGCTTCGGTCGACGATGTCGGCCAAGCCCTTGGCGAACTCACGTTCCAGGAAGCGCATCACCTTTCGCACTCGCTGCAGGGGAAAGCCTTTGCGGCGCAATTGGCTGATGACCGCGATTTCCGTGAGGTTTTGCATCGTATACAGGCGGCGGTGTCCCTGATGCTCGGGCCGCACCACGCCCTGCTCGTCCCACCATTGAAGCTGGCGGGCGGTCACGCCGGTGAGGGCGATCACCTCTTGGGATGCAAACCGATCAGCCTCTCTTCCTCGATACATATCTCTGTAACCTGTTTGAAACAATCCCCGGTCTCAATGTTTCAAACATTCTAGGCGGGAGTTGGCAGGAGTCAAGGAAGAATCGCAGACAAGGGGTAACTAGAAGAATGCCGCAGGATTACGAGAGGCTCCCCCCGCCGACAAAGTGGACAACTTCGAGGCGGTCGCCATCTTTCAGATGAGTCTCCGGCCAACGCTCACGCGGCACAATGTCGCGGTTGAGTTCAACTGCGACGCGATCCGGCTTCATGCCCAGGGCCTCGATTAGCGCCAGGAGAGTGAAGTGGGACGGTGGCACGGGATCAGGGAAGCTGCGTTCTTCTCCATTGATGTGTAGTCGCATTTTCAACGAGTGCGAGGCAAGGAAAACAGGTCTCTTCGGCACCGATATTCTCTCACGAACGCCTTGCTGCGCTCGGCTGGACAGCCGAGGCGGCTGTCCCCACATGATTCGACTTCTACTCTGCTTTGCGCAGGGCAAACTTGCGGGTGACGGTGCGCCCTTCGTGGTTGGCCTGGACCATGACCGAAGAATCCGTCAAAGCGGATTCTTCGACTTCGATCGAGATCTGGGCGTGACCTGCTGAGTCGGTGAGCGCTTGCGTATAAAAAGGGGCAGCATCGGGGCGGGCGAAGCGGAAGGTGAGGCGGGCGCTGGGCACGGCGGCGCCGGCCTCTGTGAGCCGCAGCTGCATGGTCAGATTGCGCTGGGCGTGAACCGAAGCGGCATTCATCCATTCCAGGTCGAGTTGCTTGATGGCGGCCAGGGCTTCGATTTCCGCGCCATCCAGGACGCTCTCGAGTTTGCCTTCGCGAATCGACTCCAACACCAGGCGATGCTGGTCGCGCAGTTGCTGTTCTTTCTGCGGATCGCCGAAACCTGCCGTCGCGGCCGAGGCGGCATAAGAAATGGCCTTCTTGCCAATACATCTTCCGCGCACGAACACCTGCGTCTGCAGCAGCTTTTCGCTCTCGCGCGCTTCGCTCTGCACGTGGTAGATGGTGTCGCCGTGCTTAACGTCGGTGTTGAAGCCGAAAATCATAAAGAATTTAGCAATCGGGTAATTTTGTAATCGGGTAATTTAGGGATCGGGTGACGGGATCTGTAATTGATTTCCCGGTTTTCAATTATCCAATTACCCGATTTCAAAATTACCAAATCGAATTCTTCCTAAATCCGCACTATCACGCTTACTTCCCTTGACACTCGCGCGCACCTGCCCCTAATCTAGGATGTTTAAGCGATCGTTGTCGCGAATTATATATAGCCGCTCCTATGCCCGACAATTATTTTGCTGGCTACCTGCCCTTTCTCATCCACATTTTGCTGGCAGGTGGCATTGCGACTGCCATTATCTCGCTTTCCTGGCTGATCGGGCAGCGCAAACCGACCCGCGCCAAAATGATGGCCTACGAATCGGGAATGACCCCGGTGGGGGACGCCCGCGGTCGCTTTGCCGTGCAGTTCTACCTGGTAGGCATGCTCTTCATTCTATTCGACGTTGAGGCGATCTTCCTTTATCCCTGGGCGCTGATTCTGCACGATCTGAAACATTTCGGGCTCTGGGAAATGCTGGTCTATATCGGGATTGTCCTGGTTGGATATTTTTATGTCTTGAAGAAGGGCGTTCTGGAATGGGGCCCCTCCGCCGTGCGCCGAGGAGGGCGCTGATGCCCTGGCCTGCGGCAGTCACGGATCTCGAACGGGTGAAGACGCATCCGGCGGTGGCGCGTCTGCTGGAGTGGAATCAGGCGTCGGTCACGGCGGTGAAATACGACCGCGAAGAGATGACGATATCGGTGGACAGCGGTTGCATCCGCGAGGCTTGCGCGCTCTTGCGCGACGATCCGGGCTGCGCCTTTAATTTTCTTTCCGACGTTACATGCGTGGACTGGTATCCAGCCGAGCCGCGCTTCGAAGTCATCTATCATTTACTGTCGATTCCGCGGAAAGAGCGAGTGCGACTGAAAGTTCATCTCGACAGCGCCAGCCCGTCCGTTGATTCGCTGACTTCACTGTGGCCTGGGGCAAATTATTTTGAGCGCGAGGTATTTGATCTGTTCGGCATCCGGTTTGCCGGGCATCCTTATCTGCGGCGGCTTCTGATGCCCGAAGACTGGGAAGGCCACCCTCTGCGCAAAGATTATCCGGTGGAGGGCTACCGCTAGGCTTCACCATGGCTCACCTCTCCCCCACCCCCGTACTCGAACCCGGCCAGGATCGCACCATGATCCTGAACATGGGCCCGCAGCATCCCTCGACCCACGGCGTGTTGCGCGTGCTGCTCGAGATCGATGGCGAGACCATCGTGCGCATCATGCCGGATATTGGTTTTCTCCACACCGGCATCGAGAAAACTTGCGAGGCCAAGTTTTACCAGCAGGTGGTGCCACTCACCGACCGCATCGATTATCTCTGTCCCATGACCAACAATCTGTGCTATGTGCTGGCCGTGGAGAAACTGCTGGGGCTGGAGATTCCTCCCAAGGCGCAGTGGATGCGGGTGCTGATGAACGAACTGACGCGCATCAACTCGCATCTGGTGTGGCTGGGCACGCATGCCCTCGACATCGGCGCCATGACCGTTTTTCTATACTGCTTCCGCGAGCGTGAAGAAATTCTGAAGCTGTTCGAGATGATCAGCGGCCAGCGCATGATGACCTCCTACTTTCGTGTGGGAGGTATTGCGCTCGAACCGCCGCTGGGATTCTTTGAGCGGGCGCGAAACTTCGTCGCCAGCTTTCCGCAGAAGGTGGATGAGTACGAAAATCTGCTTACGGGAAACCCCATCTTCATGATGCGTACCAAAGGCGTGGCCAGGCTTAGTGCGGAGGACGCGATTGCACTGGGAGCAAGCGGTCCCACGCTGCGTGGAAGTGGCGTGGATATCGATCTCCGCCGCGATATGCCCTACTCCAGCTATGAGAAGTTCAAGTTCAAAGTTCCCGTGGCGCAAGAGGGCGATGTGTTCGCTCGCTACATGTGCCGGGTGCGAGAGCTGCGGGAATCGAACGAGATCGCGAGACAGGCGTTGGCTGGAATGCCGGAAGGGCCGATCAAGGCCGACGCTCCTGGAATCGTGCTGCCCGACCGCGAAAAAATGAAGACGCAGATGGAAGCGCTCATCTATCACTTCAAGATCATTACCGAGGGTTTTGCGGTACCTGCGGGCGAAGTGTATCAGGCAGTCGAATCTCCACGCGGCGAGATGGGTTATTACATAGTCAGCGACGGCACGGCGAAGCCGTATCGCGTGCACATGCGAGCGGCTTGTCTGGCCAATCTTCAGACTTTGCCCACGATGTGCGAGGGCGGATTGATTGCCGATGTGGTGGCCGCGATCGGTAGCATTGATATTGTGCTGGGAGAAATCGATCGATAACCCTGTGGACCTGTCCTCTGTGATTAGAAAATCTAAAACACAGAGGAGACAGGGGTTCACGGAGGATTTTGGACGATGAACTTTTCTGACGAATTCGAGACGCGCTTCGCCGAGATGGTGCCGCACTATCCGACGAAGCGATCCGCTCTGGTCCCGACGCTGCTTTATGCGCAGGATGAAGTCGGTTATTTGTCGGATGACGTGATCGCGGAAATCGCTGGTCGACTGGATCTGACTGAACTGGAAGTTCGCAACGTAATCAGCTACTACTCTTTGCTGACCACCAAGCCGCGCGGAAAATTTAACGTCCAGGTCTGCACCAACATCAGTTGTCTGGTGCGCGGCGGCGAAGAGATTCTGCGCCACTGCGCAAAAAAGCTGGGGGTGGGAAATCGCGGGACCACTCCTGACGGGCTGTTTACTCTCGAAGAAGTGGAATGCATCGGGGCCTGCAGTTGGGCTCCGGCGGCGCAGGTAAACTACGATTTTCATGAGAACCTGACGACGGAAAAAATCGACAGGGTTCTGGATGAGTACCGGAAATTGAATCATTGAGTGATTGAATCATTGAGTCATTGGTTTCCGATGGCTGAATGATTCAATCACTCAATGACTAAATAGCATGGCTGACTTGGTTTCCCATCCCGACGAGGCAAAAGTGGTCTCCCGGCGCTTCGGCCTCGGTGCGACCGATATCGGCCGTTATCTCGAGCTCGACGGCTATAAGGCTGTGCAGAAGGCGCTCGCCATGGAGCCGGATGCCATCATTAATGAGGTGAAGAACTCTGGCCTTCGCGGGCGCGGCGGCGCCGGCTTCTCGACCGGGATGAAGTGGTCGTTCGTGCCCAAGCAGTCGGCCAAGCCGAAGTACGTGCTGTGCAACGGCGATGAGAGCGAGCCCGGCACCTGCAAAGACCGGCTGATCTTCGAGCACGATCCGCACTCGGTGATCGAGGGCGTGATGATCGCGGCTCTGGCTGTGGGCGCGCAGAGCGGTTACATCTACATTCGCGGCGAATATCGATATCTATCGATCATCATGCAGAAGGCGATTCGCGACGCCTATGCCAAAGGATTCGCCGGCAAGAATATTTTCGGCAGCGGCCGCAACCTCGACATTTATTGGCACGGCGGCGCGGGCGCCTACGAGGTGGGAGAAGAATCGGCGCTGATGGAATCGCTCGAAGGCAAACGCGGCATTCCACGCATTCGGCCTCCGTTTCCGGCCGTGGTCGGGCTGTGGGGCGGACCCACTGTGATTAATAATGCCGAAACCCTGGCCTGCGTGCCGCACATTATTCTGGGTAGCGCAGAGTGGTTTGCCAAGCTGGGCACGCCGAAAAACGGCGGCACGCGACTGTTTTGCCTCAGCGGCAATATTGCGAAGCCCGGCGTGTACGAGCTGCCCATGGGCTACAACCTGAAGAAGATGATTTACGAGGTCGGCGGCGGCATTCCGAACGGGCGCAAGTTGAAAGCGGTGGTTCCGGGCGGGGCTTCGTGTCCTTGCCTCACGGCCGATGAAGTCGATGTCAATATGGATTTCGATTCGGTCGCGAAGGCCGGGTCGATGCTGGGGTCGGGCGGCGTGGTGGTAATTGACGATGCGCAATGCATTGTGAAATTCGCGTTGCGCACCATGAAATTTTACAAGCATGAGAGCTGCGGCTGGTGCATTCCCTGCCGCGAAGGCACCGACTGGCTGGAAAAAACGCTGACCCGCTTCCATCGCGGCGGCGGCATGATGAAAGACATCGACAACATGCAGTACCTGTCGGAAAACATGCTGGGGCGAACCTTTTGTCCTCTGGGTGACGCGGCCGCGATGCCGACCATCGCCTTCGTGAAGAAGTTCCGCAAAGAGTTTGAAGATCATCTTGAAGGCAGGCCGTGCCGGTACGAAAAAGCCAGCGTCGAAGAGATGGCGATGGCACACTAGAAGATTGAGTAATTGCGCGATCGGGTGATTTTGCGATTGAAAAACTAGAGCGATTTCGAAATGAAGGTTTTCAATCGCCAAATAATCCGATCACTGCATCGCTAGATTCCTATGGCTGACGTAACACTCACAGTTGACGGCAAGAAAGTAACCGCACCAGCGGGCACACTGCTGATCGAGGCCTGCAAGACCGTAGGCATCGAGGTGCCTTCGTTTTGCTATTACCCCAATCTCTCGCTGCAGGGCGCTTGCCGCATGTGCCTGGTAAAGATCGAAAAGATGCCCAAGCTGCAAACCGCCTGCACCACGGTGATCAGCGAGGGCATGGTCGTCACCAGCGACAGCGATGAGATCAAGCAGGCGCGGAAGTCGATGCTGGAGATGCTCCTCGGGAACCATCCTCTGGATTGCCCGGTGTGCGATGCTGGCGGCGAGTGCGAACTGCAGGACATGACGTTCTCCTACGGCGCCGCCGAATCGAAATTCATGGAGGCGAAGAACCATAAAGAAGAACAGCAGTGGTCGCCGGTCGTGTTCTTCGACCGGCCGCGCTGCATTCTCTGCTACCGCTGCGTGCGCGTCTGCGGCGAAGGCATGGACGTATGGGCTCTGGGCGTGCAGAATCGCGGCGTCAGTTCGATTATCGCTCCCAACAAAGAAGATCACCTGGAGTGCGAAGAGTGCGGCATGTGCATCGACATCTGCCCGGTCGGCGCGCTCACTTCCGGGGCATATCGTTACAAGACGCGCCCCTGGGAGATGAAACACGTGGGCACCATCTGCACCCACTGCGGCGATGGCTGCAAAACCACGCTGGGCGTGCGCCGCGCCGATACCGGCATGGAGATTGTTCGCGGCGACAACCGCGACAAGAGCGGTACGAACGGAGATTTTCTCTGCATCAAGGGCCGATACGCCTTCGATTTCGCGAATCATGAAGACCGGCTGAAGCAGCCGCTGGTCCGCAAGAACGGCAAACTGACTCCGTCCAGTTGGGAGGAGGCGTTTCTGCTGATCGGGAAGAAGTTCGCCGAGGTGCGGGATAAAAATGGCGGAGCGGGGATCGGAGTACTCGGCTCCACGCGCACGACCAACGAAGAAGCGTATCTGCTGTCGAAGTTTGCCCGTGTGGTGCTGCAGACAAACAATGTCGACCATCATCGCACCGCCGACTTCCCTGCCTTGGCGGCGGCGCTTCGCGGCAAGGCCGATGCTACGGCCAGCATGGCCGCAGTGTTCACCGCTCCGGCGATTCTGCTGATTGGCAACGATCCCACCGAGCAGCATCCGCTGCTAGCCTGGCAAATTCGCAACAATGTGAGGTTGCACCGCGCCCGCTTGCATGTGATTAACTCTCAGTCGATCAAGCTGCGGCGACAGTCCACGAGCTTCACGCAGATTCCTCACGGCGCCGAAGGGAAGGTCGCGGCATTCCTGGCCGGTGCCGACGAGAACGTCGATGCACTGGTGAGCGAATCGACCAATAAAGACGCATGGATCGGTTTGCGCGATAAACTCCGCAGCGAGCAACACTTGATCATCGTCTTCGGATCGGAAATCGTGGGCGCCGATCTCGCCAGCCTGGTGAAATTCGGTTCCGCAATTTCCGAAGCCAAGTTTATCTGTCTCGCCGATTACTCTAACTCGCGCGGCGCTGCCGACATGGGCTTGTATCCCGATCTGTTGCCGGGATATCACCCGGTCGCCGGCAACAGCCAGTTCCATCGGGAGTGGGGAGAAATTCCGCAGACGGCTGGCCTCGATCTGCCGGCCATGGTCGAGGCCGGAAAGTCCGGCGCGTTGAAAGCTCTTTATGTTGTCGGATCGAATCCCATCGGCCGCTTGAGCATCGATCCGTTCGCATTCTCCAAGAGCTTTGTCGTGGTGCAGGACATGTTTCTTACCGAGACAGCAGTCATGGCCAACGTAGTCCTGCCCACTGCGAATGCCTACGAGAAATCCGGCACCTTCACCAACACCTGCGGGGATTTGCAATTAGTAAAGAAGGCGGGAGAGGTCACGGGCACGAAAAGCGATTTCGAAATGATCGTCCGCATCGCCAATGCGATGGGCTTCGATGTTCGGCAGCTTGTTCCGTTCGGCGGCGGCACCCGGGCCGACATGGGACAATCGCGCGGGGCGCAGTCGGGCGAGGCCGACCGCCACGCGGTCTGGTTAGAGGCTCATGGCCTTGAGCCTAAGTTGAGCCCCTTCGACCCTATGGCGATTCTCGATGAAATTCAGCGCCTGGTTCCGGGCTATGATGTGTCGCGCATGAATTTACTCGCTGGCAACAGCCAGCACACATCGATCGAGCAGGCCGGATCGGGTGTTGCGCATCGCGCCGAATCCATCGCTCCGGCGAACGATACTCTTTTCAGTTCCGGAACTCTGGGACGTTATTCCCGTACCTTGCAGTCGGTGATCGAGAGTCACGAAGTCAAGTCCGCCGAGCTTGCAGCCGACTGATCGATCTCACTGATCGGTCTCGGTGATCGAACTCAATGACCGGTTTTTTTGACGAACCTTTAGGAGAGGAAGTTAAGCATTGCCACTGGGCATTTTCATCGTCGTGTCGGCGGTCAAGTCGCTGATCGTGCTGATCGTTCTGCTCACCGCGGTCGCTTACACGGTTTGGCTGGAGCGCAAGGTGGTGGGCCACATGCAGAATCGTTGGGGACCCACTCGGGTGGGGCCATTCGGGCTGCTGCAGCCCGCGGCCGACGGACTGAAATTTCTGTTCAAAGAAGACCTGACGCCGCCGCACGTTTACAAACCGCTCTTCATCGCGGCGCCGATGATCGCGCTGATTTTCGCGCTGACTTCGATTTCAGTCATCCCCTTCGGCAACTCGATTACCATCGGTGGCTACACCATTCCGTTCGAGATTACCGATGTCAATATCGGCCTGTTGCTGATTCTGGGCATAACCTCGATGGGCGTGTACGGGGTGGCGCTGGCGGGGTGGTCGTCGAACAACAAATACTCGCTCCTCGGCGGATTACGCGCCAGTGCGCAGATGGTGAGCTACGAAATTTCCCTGGGACTTTCCCTGGTGGGAGTGCTGATCCAGTCAGGCAGCTTCAGCCTGCGGGATATTGTGGTTGCGCAGCGCGGACTTTTTTTGGGTTTCATCCCGCGATGGAATATTTTTCACGGCCAGTTTATTGGCTTCTTTATTTATCTGATGGCGGCATATGCGGAAACCAATCGCATTCCATTTGACCTTCCGGAAGCCGAGACCGAGTTGGTCGCGGGCTACCACACGGAATACAGCGCCATGAAATTTGCCATGTTCTTCATGGCTGAGTACTCGAACATGATTACGGTGGCGTGCGTGGCCACACTCTTATTTTTCGGAGGATGGAACGGGCCTCTGGCTGGGCCGCCGCTGCTGCGGGCACTGCTGCCGCTGTTTTGGTTTGGGGCAAAGATTTTTTGTTTCTTGTTTCTATACATCTGGGTGCGTGGAACCTTGCCGCGCTTCCGCTATGACCAGCTCATGTCTTTCGGCTGGAAGTTTCTGCTGCCCCTGGCGATCGCAAATCTAGTGGCAACGGCGGTCGCCGTGGCCTGGTGACAAAAACGAGTTCTCAGTTCTCGGTTCTCAGTTCTCAGTTCTCAGTTAGGGGCAGATGCTGCCGGCTGCGAACTCACCCTGCAAGGGTTTTTCTGAGAACTGAGAACTGAGAACTGAGAACTGAGAACTGTTTCATGAATTTTCATCTCATTTTATTCCTGGCCTTCGGAGCGATTTGCGTGGGCGGGGCGGTGAACCTGCTGGCACAGCGGCATCCGATCAACAGCGCCCTGTCGCTGATCGCGGTGATGGCCGCGCTAGCCGGGGAATATTTGCTGCTCGGCGCCGAGTTCGTCGCGGCCGTGCAGGTGATCGTTTACGCCGGGGCGATCATGGTGCTCTTCGTCTTTGTCATTATGCTGCTGAACGCCGGTGAAGAGGAAGAAACTAAGGGAAGCCGCGTGGCGATTCTGTTAGGCGTTCCCGGTACTTTGACTGGCAGCGTGCTGATGTCCTGGGTAGTGCTGCGGCGCTCGGGGACGGAAGCGGTTGCGATCGGCGCGCTGCCCGGGCATCCCAGGGAAATCGCCCAACTGCTGTTCCACGACTTTCTGTTGCCCTTCGAAGTCACCTCCATATTGATTCTGATCGCCATCATGGGCGCCGTGGTGCTCGCCAGCAAACCACCGGCGGGGAAGGTGGATTAATGGTGCCCCTGGCGTACTACCTGTGGTTGAGCGGCATCCTGTTTGCCTGCGGGGTCGTGGGATTTCTGATCAAGCGGAACATCATCACCATCTTTATGTCCATTGAGTTGATGCTGAATGGCGTGAATCTTTCCTTCGTGGCCTTCGCGGCGCACTGGCAAGTGCTGGCGGGGCAGATTTTTGTTTTCTTCGTCATGGTCGTGGCTGCGGCGGAAGCGGCGGTGGGACTGGCGATCATCATTGCGGTTTACCGCACACGCGAGACTTTGAATGTGGATCAGGTGAACCTGCTCAAACTATGAATCCCAATCTCAATCTCTGGCTGATCCCGATTCTTCCGCTGGCGGGAGCCGCCATCAATGGCTTTCTCGGGAACAAATCTTCGCGGCAGGCCATCACAACCGTCGCTCTGTTCTTCAGCGGCGCCGCTTTTGCCATGGCGCTGTGGGTCGCGGCACGTTTCTCGTCGTTGTCGCTTCCCTATCAGGAGTTTGTCGCGCACTGGATCCGCTCTGGCAGCTTCAGCGCCGACTTCGCCTTCTATCTCGATCAGCTTTCGCTGGTCATGCTGCTCGTGGTCACTGGTGTTGGATTCCTCATCCATGTGTATTCCATCGGCTATATGTGGGAGGATCCCAGCTACTACCGTTTCTTCAGCTATCTGAACCTGTTCATGTTTTTCATGCTGACCCTGGTGCTGGCGGGAAATTATCTTTTGATGTTCATCGGCTGGGAGGGCGTGGGCCTGGCTTCCTATCTCTTGATTGGCTTCTGGTTTACGAAAGATTCGGCGGCCTCGGCGGGAAAGAAAGCCTTCATCGTAAATCGCATTGGCGACTTTGGGTTCTTGATCGCGCTTTTTCTGCTGATCAAGCACTTCGGCTCGCTGAATTTCGCGCAGGTGTTTCACAGTGTTACTCCGCTCAGCCCTGAGAAAGCGGGAGCTGGACTGCTTACCACGATCGGGATTTTGCTGATGGTTGGCGCGTGCGGTAAGTCCGCGCAAATACCTTTGTATGTCTGGCTGCCCGACGCGATGGAAGGACCGACGCCGGTCTCGGCGCTCATCCATGCCGCGACTATGGTGACGGCCGGCGTCTACATGGTTTCTCGCTCGCATGTGATTTTCGAACGCGCGCCGGTCGCTCTGACCGTGGTCGCAATCATCGGAACCCTTACTGCATTCTTCGCTGCGACCATCGGCATCGCACAAACCGATATTAAGAAAGTTCTTGCCTACTCCACGGTTTCGCAGCTGGGCTACATGTTTATGGCCTGCGGCGTGGGCGCGTTTTCCGCGGGCATCTTTCACCTGATGACGCATGCGTTTTTCAAAGGCCTGCTCTTTCTGGCGGCAGGCTCGGTGATTCATGCAGTCGGCGGCGAACAGGATATGCGCAGGATGGGCGGCCTGCGCAGCAAAATTCCCTGGACCTTCTGGACCATGACCGCGGGAACTCTGGCCATCGCCGGAATTCCCGGTCTGGCGGGCTTTTTCAGCAAAGACGAAATCCTGTGGCGCGCTTACCAGGCGAGTTGGGCTTACTGGCTGGTGGGCGCGGTCACCGCGTTCATGACGTCGTTTTATATGTTCCGGCTGTGGTTTCTCACCTTCTTTGGCGAGTATCGCGGCGAGAGCGAAGTGGCTGACAATCATGCAATTCACGCCGCGCACGATGCACACTCCGGACATGGTCACGGCGGCGTTCACGAGAGTCCGAAGGTGATGCTGATCCCGTTGGCAATTCTCGCGGTGCTCTCGGTGATCGGAGGGTACATCGGTGTTCCCGGTTCGCTCGGCGGCAACAATCAGTTCGACAAGTTTCTCGGGCCCGTCTTTCATGCGAGCGATCCAGCCCGCGCGCAAAACACGGCAACCGGGGAAAGAGATGCATCCGAGCAGGAAACCGAAGGGCCAGAACCAAAATCCGGAGCCTCGACCGAACTGATGTTCACGGCGATTTCGGTAACGCTAGCTCTGCTTGGTTTTGGATTGGCGTGGCTGCTCTACTACCGTAATCCGCAATTGCCGGAGAGGATTGCGGTCTCGTTCTCCAGCGCCTATCAGACCCTGTTGCACAAGTACTACGTGGACGAACTCTATGCGGCGCTCTTCGTCAAGCCGCTGATCGACGGCTCGACTCAAATCCTCTGGCAGGA
>Ga0074045_10004508_pt1 | contig 12323 bp, 10 predicted proteins | sample BogForMeECP23OM2_FD_94442 | JGI IMG/M metagenome (GOLD analysis project Ga0074045, IMG submission 94442) | Bog forest soil microbial communities from Calvert Island, British Columbia, Canada - Bog Forest MetaG ECP23OM2 | ecosystem: Environmental > Terrestrial > Soil > Wetlands ...
ACTTACAACACTAACGGAGAAAATCGAAGCACTTGTCGAAGCCGGTGGTATCGCCCCACCACAATGCATTCATGAGCTCGAAGATGCGATTGGTGCAACAAAACTTATAGTATCATCAAATCCTGTTGACAGGGATATCCTGATAAACAAGGCTTGGGATCAGCCGCATCCTGCTGTTGAACCATTGACAGCAAAGATCAGGGATTTTGCCAGAAGGAGAGCAGAAGTTCTTAGAAAATTCAAGGACCGTATCTTTAAGGAAGAGATTGACGCAATACTTGTGGAGTTCCAACCCAAATCGACCCGCTTTTTCCTTTTTAAACTTATTGATTCACAGTACCGGGCATTACGACAACAAATTCTTCTGCTGTATAACTCCGATGAATCCCGCTCCGATGAAACAATAGTGAATGACTTGGTATTTGCCTTGGAGTGTTTCAAGATACGAGAAGATATCATATATCAGAGAGGTCTGGGCAAGTCGCTCTTTGGTTCATTATGGAAAGACGAAGAAAGTAACCCTGCCCAGCTCGAACAGTTCTCTCACTGGATCGTGGAATTCCGACACCAGATGATCCTAAAAGTTTTTACGGAACGTACTGTGGATGTGCTCAGTCGTGGGGTGCCACATCAGGCTATTGAAAAGGCCGCAGAAGAGGCACGCGGGGGCCGGGAGTCATTTACCGTGGCTTCGGATGCACTGTTTAAGCGTCTTGCCGTGGACGTTCAGAGAAAAACCGGTAAGAACCCGGACTTTATCACCTTCAAGGAGTTTCATAACCTGATTTCATCCTGGAATGCCGCGATGCTGTCACTCGTAGACTGGAGTCATTATAGTAATGGACTTCTATCTCTTGAGAACAGCATTGGACAGCCAATGATTCGGGAAATTGAGATCCGTAATCTGCCACCGGAAGATATCATTCCTACATTCACCGGTAATTATATCGACACCCTGCTTGAGCAGGCATTTACCGAACGGCCCGCTCTTACAAACTTCCTCGGGGACACTCATGAAAAAAGGATTCAACGGTTCATTGAGCTTGATAAGAAAATCATCAATGGAAACCGCCTGCGCTTAATGTGGAAACTCTGGCAGAATATGCCAAAACTGAAAAATGGAGCGTCACAGGAATCTGAGATGGGCATTCTCTTGGGCGAATTTTCTAAGAAAAAAAGGCATATGCCAATAAGATCCTTGATGAAAAATGCTGGCGGGTTGATCCAGGATATTAAACCCTGCTTCATGATGAGCCCTCTTTCGGTGGCGCAATTTCTCGATCCCCAGACTGTCAAGTTTGATGTCATAATTTTTGATGAGGCCAGCCAGGTACGGCCGGAAGATGCCTTGGGGTCTTTGTTACGGGGCAACCAAGTTGCTGTAATCGGTGATTCACGACAATTGCCCCCCACATCATTCTTTGATAAGATTATTGAAGCTGAACCCGATGCCAGCGATGAAACAGTTGCAATGCCATCTGACATCGAGAGCATTCTCAACCTTTGCAAACGATCTTTGCCTACCAAAGTACTTCGGTGGCATTATCGAAGCCGGCATGAATCCCTTATTGCACTGTCAAATTCGAGGTTTTATGAAAATGCACTCTATATTTACCCGTCCCCAATGAAAAATACACCCGAGCTGGGACTCAAATTCGTTCACCTTCCAGACTGTTCCTATGATAGAGGGTTAAGCTCGGTTAATCGCGGGGAGGCTCGGATAGTTGCCCAAGCAGTTCTTGATCATTTCAGGAAATATCCTGATAAGAGCCTTGGCGTAGGGACATTCAACATAAAACAGCAGCAGGCAATCCTAGAAGAGATCGAAGTCCTTCTCCAGCAAAACCCGGATATACACCAGTATTTCAAGAATGATAAGAATGAGGACTTTTTTGTTAAAAATCTTGAAACAATCCAGGGGGATGAACGTGATGTCATCTTCATAAGTATCGGTTTTGGTAAGGATGCAACTGGAAGATTATACCAACAGTTCGGTCCCCTGAACCAAGATGGTGGAGAACGGCGTCTCAATGTCTTGATAACCAGAGCTCGGGAACGATGTGTGGTATTCTCAAACTTCACATCACGGGATCTCGCGATATCTGAATCTTCCCCTATCGGGGTGAAAATCCTCAAATTGTTCCTTGAGTATGCCGAAACCGGTGTACCCCCGATAATGATGACACCAGGAGAAGAGCTGGAATCTCCGTTTGAAGAATCAGTCTATGAATTCTTACGCGATCAGGGATATCAGATCCAAAAACAGGTTGGATGTGCTGGATACCGTATCGATATGGCAATTATTGATCCCAAAGAACCGGGCAGGTATCTGGTTGGTATTGAGTGTGACGGGGCGCAGTATCATTCGTCCAAAGTAGCGCGGGATCGTGACCGGCTACGGCAACAGATTCTGGAGGGCCTTGGCTGGCGTATATATCGAGTATGGTCAACAGATTGGTACCGTTCTCCCGTGGTCGCAAAAAAGTCATTAACAGAAGCCATTGAGAAGGCGAAGCTGGTGCAGGCAATACCCATCGAACCTCCAAAGAAGGTAGTTCTTGCCGAAATTCTTGATGAGCAACCTGAACCTTGCGGAGATTTAACTCAAAACCCCCGAACAGATAGTAATGATGACGACATTCCTGCATATCGTAACTTCCATCAGATTTCCATCGGCATCCGCTGGAATATAACTGAAATCGATAGGTCCACAATTGCAAATCTAACCCAGGAAATAGTCAACGTTGAGAGTCCTGTTCATATCGAAGATGTTATAGATCGTATCAAAGAACTAACCGAAATACCCCGTATGGGTTCGAGGATTAAAGAGAGTATATATTCGGGCATTAACTATGCCGTTTCCACACAAATGGTAAAAAGGATCAATAATTTCCTTTGGAAGACCGAAAAACAGGAAACTCTTCTCCGCCGACGGTTACCAAGAGACAAATCTGATATCGAACGGATAGATGATTCAGAGATTAGTATGGCAATTTGCCATGTCCTCAATAACCAGTATGCAACCTCACGGACAGATATTGTCGGGCCGGCAGCACGGATCTTCGGATTAAAGGCAACACAAAAAGTATCGGACAGAATCCTTACAATAATTGAAAAATTAATCCAAGCGGAGATTTTGGAAGTTTTACCGAATCAGAAGGTAAATTTGAAGAAAACATAAGGAGGAGTATTGATCGAGCGATGGGTGGCCGTGATGTCTTTTGCCCAGTCGGGACAAGGCCCCACTGCATCATGACTGCTTTTGCCCGCTCGTGCACTACGATCACCGGGTTCGTGCTGCCCGGCGCGATATTGAAATGCGACCGGAAACCAATCATCGGGTCGATCACTCGGAATCTCCCGCAGAGATTATCGATACAGACAAGTGAGTACCGGCCGCACATGATAGCCGTTCATTCTTGTGCAGTATCATAAATGATGGAACTTTCATGATTGTTTGAGAAGGCTGGTCTCCCGTATTTTTTTCCAATCACGTGCAAGTTTCTTTATCTTCTTTTTGAGATCAGGATCTTCGATTCGCTTGATAAATTCTGGACTTGTTATACGGTCCAAGAAATCGCATAGTTTTTGATACTCGTGCTTTAATTCATCCCATTTACATCTTAAGGCGTCCTGTTTACGCTGCAGGTCATCCAATTCTTCTCCGAGTTTTTTCAGTTCTGATTGGAGGTAAAGAAGTTGAAGGTCATGTAAAACCAGTTCCTTTCTAATTGCCGTAAAGTCATAATCAACCAAACCCACTCACCAGATACAATTTTTTCTTTTTTGTAGTAAATACTACACTCACTTTCACCCCGCCCTCTTGGCATCTTAATAACGCACCTTTCGATTTTGTATCATGGAATCTCTGCATAAACCAATGAACCCCAGAAAAGTGAGAGCCCCTTACACCATTGAAAAGATAACCCGAATCCGTGAAAAAATCGTGGTCGTATTCGGCAGTGCGAGTACTATGGACGATGTGTCATTGTCCGAACGATACAATATCACTCCTGACGGGGATCTAATTATGCGATTGAGATGACATTCTCAGTACTTCTCTAATTTTCCTCCCGTTAAAATGAAGTCACCATAACTACCACTCACCGATTCTCAATTTGGTGATTTTAAGAAGTGTATCTGGTAACCGAATTTTTTGTTATTTTTAATTCATACTCTTGTTTCAATAAGTTGTAGCGGGCCGAATCCGGTCTTTCCATCTTCGGATAAATACTCCTAAAAGCCGGACGACAATTCGACAATGCCAGCAGGTGGGGGGGTAGAACGCCTATGGAAAAAACTTTGATGGGGTACCCCTTGTTGTCCGAGCCCGCGTCCTCAAATCTCCCGTCGCGTTTCCCGCCCCCTGCCCACAAAAATACCCCTTTTAAATCGTTTAAATTCCAAGTATATGGACAAAAAGTATATCCCGGTACCAAAAGAACATGAATATGTGGCAAAAACCACAATGAACGAAAAACACTGAAAAGGAAGTGATAACCACGTCAAATAAGGACAAGAAGGCAGTTGCCCCCGCTTCAAAGACCGCTCCGGTAGCAGCGAAGACCGATGCCAAGAAATCCAGCGGAAAGAGAAGATAATCCCATTTTCGTTTCTCATATTTTTTGTCGTATTCTTTATTCTCAAATGCAGTTTTCGCCCGGCTGATGATATCAAGGCAGAGTGCGCCGATCGAGATGAATATCCTACGTATTTCCACACCATTGGCTCGCTGCCAGGGCATTGATCTGGCGGTGGGTTGCTGTGATGTTTTTGCCCAGTGCGGAAGGCCTCACTGCATCATGACCACTTCTGCCCGCTCATGTGCCACAATCACTGGGTTCGTGCTGCCCGGGGCGATGTTGAAGTGGGACCGGAACCTATGGCCGGGTCGATAACCCGGAACCTCCCGCAGATGTCATCGATACAGGCTAGCGAGTACTGGCCGCACATGATAATCGTTCATTCTGGTGCAGGGGGTCATCAAGGTTTGTACCAGGGACCCGGCACTTCCCACTTGGAAGGGATTACCTCCTGAATCACTTCATAAACCTTATCCGACATACCCCAATATACACTCATATGAGATCCTCTTTTCATCTCCGCATCCTCCTCCTCACACTTCTGCTCCCTGCGCTTGCCGGGCTCGTATCGGCCACAGGTACTGTTCAGGTTTTCGTTCATCCGGGCGGCGGGACGGTCTGCGTTGCCGGCCAATGCCAGTCGAATGTCGGCACAGTGTATGGAACCGGCAGCGCACAATTCCAGGTCACCTGCGGCATGGATCACTCGGTCCTGGACTATTATACCCCCGGCTACCAGAGTTACAAAAGCTCCGTGTACATGGACTATAACTGCGACATGGTTACCAGTGATATCTACCTTGTTCCGGTCCCGACAGAGACAGAGACTCCAACTTCCACAACCGGTGATATTCAGGTGTATATCTCTCCCGACCCCGAGTCAGGGATGATCTGCCTCGATAATGGGAGGTGCCAGGGTGATGTCGCTGAACCATCTCACGATTGGAGCGTCCACTGGTCGGGTGTCTCTCCTAATCTCCACACAATCTCGATTGATGGGATGAACGGGTACGAGTCTGCTGAACAACAGGTCAGCGTGACATCCGATGAGATCTCCACAGTAAACATCAACCTTGTGCCGGACACGACCGAGACAGAAACCGCCGCCGAAACCCCGGCAGAAACCCCGACTGGATCAACACCAGCGGCGGCAACAACAGCATCTCCCCTGGGGAACGAAATCGTGATCCTTGCAACTGGTGCCGCGGGGGCGCTGATGGTATTCCGGAACAGGTCCGGGTGAAGGGCCGCGAGTTCTGTTCATCTCCCGGGCATCATTTCCGGCCATTTTCCGACAGCATATCACTTTCACCCCCCCACATGGCCGGATCTTTATCCTCATCAGTGCTGCAGGGATTTGGTGCTATGCAGATCGAAATCCGGAAGGGCCTAGCACTTTACCCGGGAACATTTAACGCGGTAATCGCGCCCGAGAAAGAGATCATCACCGCAATCTATAGTGACACGAATGTTTCCCCGAAACGTCGTGATTAATGACTTTATTGCCACCCATTATATCTATTCCGCGATATAATTCTTAAAAAGATGTCGTCCCTCACGAAGAATGTCTTCCTTAATACTATTGCATGTCCTACTTTCGGCTGGCGGCTGAAAAATGGAAAGATAGTCGAAGACCGGTCCCCTGAGACGCTATACTGGATGGATCAGGGGAAACAGATCGGAAAGCTAGCAAGAGAATTGTATCCCGATGGGGTGTTTGTCAATGTACCTGATAACGAGACTGCTGCTGCATTGACCAGTGAAATTGTCGCAGATTCAAAGGTACGAATAATATTCGAGGGCACCTTCATCACGGGAAATTATGTTGCAAAAGCCGATATCCTCATACGGAAAGGCAAATCGTGGGATTTAGTTGAAGTTAAGTCAGGTTTGAATGTAAAAGAGGAACATATCGCAGATATGGCCTATACGACATTGATTGCCCAAAAATCCGGTTTTAAAATATCAAATATCCTCCTCCAGCTTATCAATAAAGAATATCGGCTTGGGATGCCCCTTGAAAACCTCTTTGTCAGGAGTAATTGTACCGAGGATGTCCTCGAAATGGTCAAGAAATTCTCGCCATACTTGTCAAAAGTCGATCATTTTGTTCATTCTATTGATGAACCCGAACCCGAGCCGACGATAAATTGTAAAAAATGTAGTGAATTTAAGCAATGTATTGGAAAGGATATTAAAAATCCTATTTTCCAAATACCGCGACTGAGTGAAAAGGCTTTTACTGCACTCTCATCAGAGGGGATATTATCAATATTCGATATTCCTGAATCTTTTAAATTGACTCCTATTCAGAGACAAGTTGTAAAATGTATAAAAAGCGGGGAAGTCGAGATCGATCCCGTAATGAGAGAGAGACTGGATGAAGTTGTATGGCCTGCATATTATCTTGATTTTGAAACAACACAAACAGCAATTCCGCTCTATCCCAAACTCGGCCCCTATGATATATTTCCAACGCAGTATTCCATCCATATCTGTGACCGCCTCGGAAATATCACCGGACACCGTGAATATATTGCAAATCCCAAATTAGACTGTAGGAAAGAACTTGCAAAGCGTTTGATTGCGGACCTCGATAAGAAAGGTTCGATCATAGCCTACAGTAATTATGAAAAAACAAGAATCAATGCACTGTGCGAGGCTTTTCCGGATCTTGAAAAACCACTTCAGGCATTGATCGAAAGAATTGTGGATCTGGAAAAGTCAGTGAAATGTGTCCATCATCCACAGTTTGCCGGGAGAACTTCAATAAAAGTAGTCCTCCCGGCCCTAGTTACTGATCTTTCTTATGATGGTCTTGCCATTTCCGGTGGAGGTTGTGCAATGGTTGTCTTTGCAATGATGGCACAGGGAATGATGAGCCCGGAGGAGATTGAACAAAAAAAGGCGGAATTATTGGCATACTGCAAACTCGACACCCTTGCAATGGTAAGGGTGCATGAACAGTTGTGCGACTTACTTGAAAAGTAACTAATCCGGTAAAAATGAGATGAGAAGTTATGAGAAGTTTTATCGAATTGATGGGACTGATCGCGGCAAATATTTCCGCTCTGATTGTCCTGGCGTTTGTGTGTCTCGTGATCCTTGCGATCATCCTGATGGGTGTCGGTGCCTATGAATCTGCGACCAACCCGCATATCGCGCAGGACACCGCACAGGAATACGCTCAGGTGCAGCAGAATATCAGCCATGCACAGGCCGGGATATCCGGTGCGGTGGGCAATGTGACTGGGGGGTAACTGTAACTGTAATGTACCACAAACAATGTCATTTTTATTGACAATAAAATGGAAAAGAATCTTGCAGCGCTGAGGGAAGTGCTGTGAGGTTCGAGTCCTAAAATTTTCTCTTAAAATTCTATCATATTTCTCGTAAATTGTATGCACTTTAGAGTGTGCTATAATTTCCTGATGGAGGATATTATTTCGTTTTCTCTACAATTCGCTTTACAATTTTTTCGAGGTATAGTCCCCCAGTTTCCGATTCTAGCCATTGTATGACTTGATCGTTTGAGGTTTTATCGCGGTTATCATAGTAAAAAGTGAGTGCAGTATTGATAAGGGCTGAAATTGACGAGGCCTCACCGGCTTTGATCGAGTCATGCATTCTTTTGTAGGGGATAGGATCACAACTAAAACTAACTCTCTCCTTCGATTTTCCGGAGATTTTAGGCATATAGATACAGCGTAGTTGACACATATTTTGGTGGTTGGTTAAAGATACAGCATAGATACATACATTTTTTATCTTGATAAAGAAAATTTAGATCTGTTGATACTAGTCATTCCAACAATATCCCAGGGGAAAAAACATGGCAAAATTCTGTCCTGAATGCGGCAATCCAATAATTGAAACTAATTTACCGTTCTGCCCGAAATGTGGGGCAAAACTACAGATAACCTCACCGACATCGCAAACACCCACAAATCAACCATCCGCAGTTCAGCAAGCACCGCAACCATCAGGGTATAACCCACCGGTAAGCACAGTCCCGACAGAAACTTCTGTTCCGAACCCTCAACAACCGACAGTACATCGACCTGTTCAGCCATCAAACTACATTCCACCGGTAAACACGGTCCCACCGAAAAGTTCCGTTCAGAGTCCTCAACAACAAACACAAGATCGAACAACTGGAAGTATCACAAAAAAATCAGCTCCAACCGTTAAAACGAAGATTCGTGATGACTACGTAGCCTTTTTCCTGAGCTTTTTGATTCCTGGGTGGGGACAATTGTATAATGGGAAAACACGGGATGGGTTGATATTTTTTGGAGCGTTTTTAATTCCATGTTTTTTTTTAAATGCATATCCCGGTTTATTTATAATACCATTGGTGATCTGGCTTTATGGGATGTATGATGCCGCAACAACAGCAGAAAAAATTAATCGGGGTGAAATCGAATTTACCGGAAAAAGCAGATTATTTTGGATGCCAATAGTTTTAATTGTTTTGATTATTATTTCTATATCTGCATTTCATGTAAATCAAAGCGCAAAAAACACCTTATTAAGCGGTAATGATGTAATTAACTCAGCAAATGCTTTTACAAATCAAGCAACGGCTTTCAATAACGTTGCACAATCTCACCTCTCTACATTTAATTCGGAAATGTTGACGCAAAATAGGAATTATCCACTTCTTTATTCAAATATTCAATCAGATCTTACCACGATTGATGGTTTCACTCCTTATCTTGAGGACCTTAATACCAAAATAATAAGTTTTTCCGGGCAAACGACGAATCTAAATGGGAATGTTCAACAATATGCCGATCAATCGTTAGTCCAAATGCGGGCACAGTACTCCGATTTTCTTGAGTATCAAAGCGATATGAAGACATATGAATTGGATTCAAAAACGTATTTAGATTCTGTATCTGCTGGATCTCCTGACGCTACAATGCTGCAAGCTGCAAATGCTGCAAAAGATAAGGCAAATGCAGCCATAGCTCAGGCAAATATCGCAGCAGCTAATATTAACGATTTAGAACAAAATATTCAACAATCTCAGTAGAAAATTTCGACAAACAGAGTTCAATGACACGAGAATAAAGTGGAAAGGAAGAAATAAACGTGGTAAAATTTTGTCCCGAATGTGGACATCCAATTATTAATAGTAAAATGCCATTCTGTCCGAAATGCGGAGCGAAACTACCGATAACCTCAACGGAATCGCAAATCCCCCCTCAAACATCCTCGGTTCAACAACAAACACAACTGTTAGAGAATTTGCTAAAAGTAAGCACAGTACCGACAACAATTTCCGAATTATTACAATCAGCTAATAATCTCTCAAAATCAGAAAGGTATCCGGAAGCACTTCCTCTTTTACAGTCCATACTAACTCTCGATCCCAATAATGAGGCGGCTTTAAGAGAGAAAAGTGCTGTTCTCTTTAAATTAAAAAGATACGCTGACGCAATTACTGTATATAACAAAATTTTGTTAAAATATCCTGAGGATAGTGTTATCTGGAATAATAAAGGGGTCGCACTGGATTGTCTCGGAAAATATCAAGAATCTGTCGCGGCCTACGACAAATCATTAAAGATCGACCCGAATTATACAACGGCTAAAACAAATCGGGATACCGCAATAAAAAAAATTGAATTGGCAAATAAGAAACGACAAGAAAAATTGGGCACTCCCATCAAAAGTGCTCCAACTTTATTTACAGTATGGGGAATTGGAGCACGGATGTGGGGTGACACTCACTATTTTACTATTTTTTGGATACCGTTTATTCCAATTGCGAGATATTCTATTGAACCACATCCGTTTCTTGCGCAATTACCCTTTGTAAGTGGAAACTATAAATTCTATGGAAAACTAGAACTTCATCCCTGGCAAAAAACATGGCAACTTGTTATAATCGGAATTTTAATTGGGCTGGTAATATCTGTAATTTTATTACCGAGGTAATGAGATGGGACCAATCAGTAAATTGATTATTGGTATATTATTAGGAATCTGCATTGTGTGGATTGCGATACCTCATCCGACTTATCAATCGTTATCACTCTCACCACAACCCACTCCAACAGTTGTCTCCGAAAATATTCAACCAGTAATAACACTCCAACCTACACCAACGCAAACAGGCTGGGTTTATGACTCCAAAACAGGTGGATATGTAGATGTAGCTGCGCCGTCGGTCCCTACACCTCTACCCGCTGTAACTGCTGCCCCAGCAACACTGATGACTGTTTCTACTGATGATCCCAATGCAATTGAAGCACAAAAAATTGCCCAAGCTATCGATTATTCGAACGACGACGTGCATAATTTCGCATTAAAGCAAGTCCAGCATTCAAGTGCAGGTTATTATAATATTGCGCAGATATGTGACGTCTGGCAAACAATATACAATCAATGGACCTATGTTAGCGAACCTCCCAATTTTGAGTATTGGACATCCGCTAGTGACTCGATTAATAACGGCCTCAAGGGAAACTGCGCCGATTATGCAACCTTAAATGCGGCTGTGATAGAATCGATTGGTGGTTCCTCCAGAGTAGTTACTGCATGTGCACCAGGTGGCAGCCCTTGCCATGCATACGCTGAGGTTTATTTGGGAAACAGTCATAGTGGACTCCAAACAGCTTCTAATTACATCTGTTCTCGGTATAATTGTGGTAGTATCCACTACAACACAATTACTGACGCTCAAGGGAATACCGAATATTGGTTAAACCTTGATTGGCAGGCACAATTTCCAGGCGGACCATTTTTCCAAAATGACGGGACCTATAAAGTGTTTTATCCTGATGAGGGTTATAGTGAAGCAACTTGCTCGAATGAAAATACATGCACAATTACAGAAGAAACGAATGAAAATGTCCTTTTGCAACAACCCTTGGTTGCTCCAACAATGGTTTCACCAACCCTCACAATCGTCGATAATGTTGTAAATATTCCTTACAATACTAATGAGGGTTATTATTTCAACGGTAATGCTGGAAATATTTACCAAATAAGCGTTAATGCGGGTTTAACACCTATCAATATTTTAGTAATGGACCAAACTAATTATAATATTTATCAAAATGCCTTTAAATCGGGCTCTGCTGTTTCATTTAATGCCGTAACCTACAAATCAGTTGGTTCAGAAGATTTTGATTATACCCTCCCGAGTTCGGGGACGTATTATGTAGTAATCGATAATTCTAATTTCCTGACGGGTAGTGCAAATTCAAAAACTTCCGCCATAGTTACAACAAAAATACTTTTGATAGGAAATTCATAAAAATAGGGTCTATTGAATTTTTTTCAAGGATGTGCGGAAATGTTCACAAGGGTATTGCTGCGGAACGGCAGCAGTACATGCTACGAACGCCCGTGTAGGTGCTCCACGCTTCCATTTTTCTTATGATCGAGGCCCGGTCAGGCACATATGTAGCTACCGGGCCCTAGTAGAATCGTACCGGCCCAGGTTTTGGTGCCTACTCGACTCTAAAATAATTGGTGGAAGAGCCCCGCTATGCGGTTCTGTGAGCGTTTTTGTGGGAGGATGGGTAAAACTATATCCCCCACATGAAAAGAGCCCGCCTTTTGCCGCGAACCGAATGCAATACCTTTGAGTATAGCACCGATATCCTCCGGGGGATCCGGTCCGGATTTTCCGGCTGTTCCGGAGGCCGGAGACTCCCTGAAATTTTGGATTTTACGTTGTTTCCTTTAATAAGTATTAAAGGAAGCGTCCTATAGGATAATCCT
>Ga0074045_10004511_pt1 | contig 12316 bp, 10 predicted proteins | sample BogForMeECP23OM2_FD_94442 | JGI IMG/M metagenome (GOLD analysis project Ga0074045, IMG submission 94442) | Bog forest soil microbial communities from Calvert Island, British Columbia, Canada - Bog Forest MetaG ECP23OM2 | ecosystem: Environmental > Terrestrial > Soil > Wetlands ...
AAGATGAACTGGCGATTGCAAGCCCATACACCTGCTTTGGCCATTTCTTCGTCGAGCTTGTCATAATCGATCTCGATGCGGTCCTTGACCATGTTGACCACATCCTTGGCTTTGCGGGTGCAGGCCATGCAATGGACGCATCCCGCGCTGCACACGTTGGTCACAGCCTTGCCTGTATCATGGCTGCTGCAAGGAACGTACGCCACCGCATCCTTGGGGAGGAGTTGCAGTACTTGCTTGGGGCAGGTCTTGACGCAAACACCGCATCCGGTGCAGGCTTCGGGATCGATTACCGGCATGTTGTCGTTCATGTGAATGGCGTCGAAAGGGCACGCCACTTCACAGTCGCCGTAACCGATACACGCGAAGTTGCAGTCGTACGGGCCGCCGAAGGCTATTGACGCGCCCTGGCAAGTGTCAAAACCAACGTACGAATGCTTCTTCTTGACCTCTCCGTCGTTCCTGGAGCATCGTAGATACGATATCACACTGCTCGCCGCGCCCGCAGCTTTGCCGGTGATGGCGGCTACTTTGTCTGCCACGTCCTGCTTCCCTGGAGCACACTTACCGGGAGGACAATTCGGGTCGATGACACAGGCTTCTGCATACGATTCGCACCCGGCGAATCCGCATGCGCCACAGTTGGCTCCTGGCAGGCAAGCCCTCACCGCCTCGATCTTGGGATCGACCTTTACGGCAAATTGCTTGGCGATGAACGCCAAAACCGTTCCGGTGAGAGCGCCGAATACGGCGAAGAAAATTATCCCTATCAACGCTATGGTCCAAACATTCTCCATGCTCTAGCACCTCAAGAAAACCCGCGTGCTTGCGCCGCGGAACTGTGTGTAACGATGGGAATGCGGCCAAAGGCTTCTTGGGAAAGAGAACCAGCCCGCATTCAACTATAATAACGGCTTAGGTCCTTAGAATCAAGCCTCGGGCGCTTAAGACCCTCTAAAAAATTGCCAGTCCCGAGAACCCCAAAAAGGCCAGCGCGAACAACCCGGTAACTATGAACGCGATTGGAAGCCCTTGAAATGTTGCGGGAACTCTGCAAACCTCTAGTTTCTCCCGTACGCACGACATCAGGAACAGGGCCAGGGCAAAACCGATGCCCGCGCCCAGGCCGAGTGTCAAACTGGCAAAAGGCCCATTGCCGCTGTCCGCGTTCTTGAGCGGAACCGCGAGAATGATGCAGTTGGTCACTATCAAGACAAGGTATACGCCAAGCTTTTTGAACAGGTATGGATTGACCTTTCTGAGAATGGTGTCCATTGCCTGAACAAAAATAGCCACTGTCCCTATAAAAACAATGATTCTAAGAAAGTCCAGATGCAGGGTCTGCAGCACGTATGAAAAAAGGGCCCAGCACATGATGGCGCTCGAGACCATAACAGTGGTGAAGGTAATCCCCATACCTATGGCTGTTTCTTTTTTCTGAGAAACCCCGAAGAAGATGCACAGACCCAGGTACTGCGTAAAGACGAAGTTGTTGATCAACATAGCGCCAAGAAAGACCCCGAACAGAACTTGCGCCTCGCCTTTCTTGACTGAGAATTCTACTCGGTTCTTGAGGAGTTTTCCACCTGAGGTGACGTCCTTTGCCTCGACAATGTAATCGCTCGAGGTATTTAAAGCGTCTTTGAACTTGAGAGTCGCAACGGTCTTGCGAGCGTCGAGAGTGACTGATTCTATGGGGATCTTGATGTCAGGGTCGGGTTTCTCGTATGCCGAGAAATTTGCCGTGTTCTGAGCCCAGTCCTCATCGACGGGCACGCCAAAATTGATCTCTATTTCTTTGTCCTTCTTGAACGAGCCCGTCTCGGTGGCCTGCGCAAGAGCAGATCCGCAAATCAAGAAGGAGAGCGCCACAGCCAAAGCTATCGTGACCAGGTGCTTATTGATTGACATATCAGTGCCCTCCTCCCGACTTGGGCAACTTGCCCGTGATCTTGTATTCGAGCCAGTTGAACGTTGCCATGATGAAGCCGATCACGAAAAAGCCGCCCGCGGGTAAAATCATCACTAGGAGAGGCTTGAATCCCAACACATCGTAACCGTAGATCTGGCCGGCCCCGAAGAATTCCCTGATGGCCCCGATCAGGACAAGGCCGAAGCAGAACCCCGCGCCCATTCCGGCCCCGTCGAAAAACGACGGCACAAATGGCTCCTTCGAGGCAAAGAGTTCAAGCCTTGAAATGATGATGGCAAAGACAACTATCAATGCTATGAAAAGTTTGACTTCCTTGTACACATCCGGAGATATAACCGGCAGTATCATGTCGATCACGGTCACCCACAGGGCGATGATGATGACGTACGCAGGTATCCTGATCCTTGGATGAATATACGATTTGAATATGGAAACGGTACAGCTTGAACAGACCTGAACGAAGAGCACCGCGAGCCCAAGCATGAGCCCGTTCTTGATGGAGGTAGTCACCGCCACGGCCGGACACAAACTCAGAGCTAATCTAAAGATAGGATTCTCGGGGATCAACCCGTTCCAGAGAAGTTGTACATTCCGGTTCAACTTAACCTCCCTTAGAATGCGACCTGGAGCTTGTCTTGTTTAAGAGCACCAGTGAGTATATCGAGCCGATAAACGAACTTTCTCACAGTGTCCTTCACGCCGTTGGTCACAGCGCGGCTCGATATGGTCGCTCCGGTCAGCGCATATATGTCATCTTTTACATGTTTTTGCTTGATTTCGCGGATCTGATCCTGCGTGAGGCCTATTTTCTTGGCCTTCGCCGGCTCAAGGACTTCAAGGTAGTCGGTCGGCAAGGGTTCTTTGATCACCTTCAGGCTCTTCAGGAGATCCACCGTCTTACCAACAAATTGATTTCGGAAGTAGTCCTGCTGGATCTCAGCTCCCAGCCCGGGATCTTCCTTAGCCTCTACTATCGCCATGCCGGTCACGTTAAAGTCCGGGTCAAGGGAAACCATCAGCTTGATGGCTTCCTTGAATCCCTGAGTGCTTCCTGGGACTACATAGCCGAGTCGTTTGTCACGGAGGTTGGCTATTGACAGTGTTTCCGCGTAGGTAGCTTTAGATCCTTTGGGCAGGGCTGCGTTTATCGCCGCGTCCCTGCTGCTCGGCTCCGCCAGTTGGGCGGCGTTCGCGGTGACCGGGATGACCTTGCCGGGTTTCCCCGAAAGGTCGATTTCGGCCAGAGCGAATCCCTTTTCCTTGAGCGGGAGCAGGTACCCCAACACCGTAGTGCCCTTGTCATCGGTAATCACGTACCGGTACACGTCAAAGATCTTGAGATCCCCAGGTTTCTTGACTCCAGTGCCATACCCGAGGAGGCTCTGAATCGTATCCTCCCTGAGTTTCTCTTCATTTACCTTGCGTAAGTGGTCGGTCTTGGCGAAGACCGCGCCCAAGATCAAGGCCGCAGCAACGCAAACAGTCGTCAAACTGAGAACGATCTTTACAATCTCTTTCATTGGACCCTCTTATAAAACACCAGCCCTACTTGACAGCCGCGACAGGCGCCTGCTTGGGCGGCGCGAACCTCTTCGGCTTGAACCACTCATCAAGAGCCGGAGTGAGGCAGTTCATTAGCAGGATGGCGTAACAGACCCCTTCCGGGTAACCGCCCTTGAGACGAATAACCACCGTAAGGGCTCCCACGCCAATACCGAATACTATTTGAGCGCTCTTGAGCGTGGGTGACGTCACGTAATCCGTGCACATGTAAAAAGCACCCAACATGAGGCCGCCTGAAAGCACGTGAACGAGGGGTTGGCCGGTGAACCAGGTCGCACCGCCGAATATCCAACTCATTACAGCGACTGTACCTATGGTGGATACCGGGAGATGCCAGGTTATGATGCCTCTGGCCATGAGAAACAGACCGCCCAGAAGAATCAGCACTGCCGATGTCTCTCCAATGCACCCCGGCCTCAGACCGATGAAAAAGTTCTGGTAAATGGTCGAGAGGCCGCCGAATTGCTGCATGAGCGCATCAACGCCATAATGCCTTAACACGTATAACGGCGTTGCGGTGGAGACCGCGTCCACACCCCCTCCGAGATAAATGTCAATGGGGGCCTTTGCCCAGTCTACAGGCGGTATCCAGGCAGAAGTCATGTACACGGGAAAAGCTGCGGTGAGCAGAGCTCGCCCCACAAGAGCGGGGTTCCAGACGTTGAACCCCAGGCCACCCATCAATTCTTTGTTGATGAATATTGCAGCAACCGCTCCAATTATCGGCAGCCAGTAAGGCACGCCCGGCGGTATCACGAAAGCCATTAGGATGCCGGTGATGACCGCGCTTCCGTCATTGACTGCTACCGATCTCCCCAGAGCCTTCGAAGAGATAGCTTCAACTACCAGACAGGAGATCACGCTCACAATAGTGATGAGCAGCGCCCTTAGCCCAAAGTTATACATGGACAGCAACATTACCGGAATCAGGGACGCTGCGACGGTCCACATGATTTCGGCAGTGGATCTCCCCATTCGTATGTGAGGAGAAACCGAAACAGCCCACTGGGGACCCAGGCTCGGGTCCCTTTGTTCTAACGTTTCGATTGTCCCATCCTCCCTCGGATGTAATGGTTCAGAGGAGGTCTATGCATCAGCCCACCGGTCTGTAGATGCATAGTTTCCCTGAACCAGCAATTATCAGCCGTGTTTCTTGATCTGTATTTTGGCAAGCCTGGCAAACTGGACCAACGGGCGCTTCGCAGGACATACATACGCGCAACACCCGCATTCGAAGCAATCAAAGACGCCGAATTTCTCGGTCAGGTGCCCTTTGCCGGCTTCCACGTAAATGGCCACCTCTTTTGGCAAAAGCCCCATCGGGCAAGCTTCCAAACACCAACCACAATGGATGCACGGGCCGTAAGCAGACGTGTCCGTCTCGTGGCTGTTCAAGAACAGCACCCCCGACGTCGTCTTGGTGATCGGGACGTCAAGCGCGGACATGGCGAATCCCATCATCGGACCGCCGGAAACTATCTTCAACAGGTCTTTGGTGGTACCGCCGAGATAAGTCACCACTTCGGAGAGCAGAGTGCCGACCTTCACTTTCAGGTTGGCCTGGCGGTTTATCGCTCTCCCAGAGACCGTCACCACTTTTTCATAAAGAGGCTTCTGCATGGTGACAGCCTCGAAGATTGCAAGGGTCGTGGATATGTTCTGAACAATTACGCCGACGTCAAACGGGAGGCCTCCGCCGGGAACTGACCTCTTCGTAAGCGAGTAAATCAGTTGCTTTTCCGAACCCTGAGGATACTTGACCTCCATGCCCTGAATAGCGACAGTCAGATCATCGGACCCTGAAGCTTCTTGGGCGGCTTTGTTCATCGCGTTTATCGCATCAGGTTTGTTCAGTTCTATCCCGATGACGCCTCGTTTAATTCCAAGGATTCTAAGGAGAATCTTGGCCCCTTCGACGACCTTGTCCGGGTATTCCAGCATGAGCCTGTGGTCGGTAGTCAGATAAGGCTCACATTCCGCGCCGTTGAGCACAAGCACATCGACTTTCACAGTCGGAGGCGGTGAGAGTTTCACATGAGTCGGAAAGCCCGCTCCTCCAAGCCCCACTATACCGGCGTCTTTGACACGGGCCAGAAGTAGTTCGGGAGTCAATTTCCGCCAGTCTTCCAGGTCATATGTCCTTGGCGGCGCGGCAGGGTCTCGGTCGATGATTACAGCATCACATCGAACCATCGTCGGATGAGGGCGTGGCTCGATCGACTTCACCACACCGGTCACGCTGCTGTGTATGGCTGCTCCCAGTGCTTTCTCAACTACCGCTATAACTTCCCCTTCTTGCACTTCCTGCTTCTTCTTGACCACAGGCTGGGCAACGGCCCCAAAATGCATGGACAAGGGGAGCGCAACCTGGTCCGGAGCAGGCATCTCTTCGATGGCAAGGTGTTCGGTGAGTTCCTTATGTTCTGCGGGATGTACCCCGCCTTTGCGGAAAGTTGATCCTGCCATGTTTCCTCATTTATCGCTTCCTCGCAGTTCCGAACGGCCGTCAAAAGAAACCGTATAAGCTTTGCACGTGTCCCGTCTCCTGGACACGTTCCTGCAAGCCGCCGGCACGATGAACTCGAGGCGATTGTGTTTTAAGGCTCTTCCTTACAATGCTGGAGGGCCGTTCACTCTACCCTCGGGGAGTAGCAGTATAGCCAAGGAGGTTAATATCACGAGCGTCTGGTGTCAAGGATTTCTTCCGTTTTCTAGGCAACCATTCAGTCATACGGGTGGCTTCGCCCAGAAAGACAAAGAATCGCTCACCGCAGAGATCGCGTAGGGGCAGGTTTTGCGCTCTTCCCTGCGTTCTCTGAGGCAAGATAGACTTTCTGCATGTTCCGACACTCCGCGCGCAACTGAATGCCTCCGTTGCCCAAAGTCCCATAAATTACTTGCTCCCGGACCTATATTTTCATACAAGCTCAAATCAGGTTTGAACAGTCGAAAAGCTAGGCGAATTTCTGGTACGAGGAAGCGATTAATGAGCAAAGGAATTGAGGAAGCCATTATGGACCGGATAAACGGCCCGGGCTGGGTGACAACTCGCGGGGTGCTCAAGGACCCCTCCGGGCAATCGACCGAGGAGGAGGTCCAAAGGGTGGAAGATGCCATGAAAAGGCTTGCGGAAAAGGGCCTCGTCACCTTGTGGCTACTGAAACTTGAATACGAGGATGCTGAGCTACTGGCTGCGGCCAGGCCGAGCCTCGAACTCGACAAGGACCTGGAACAGAGAGGGGCAGCGGCCAAAGCCGAGAAGTACTCGTCGGCTGGCTAGGAAGACTGCCAGAAGCACCAATGGATTGGCGTAGGGGCGGGTTTGAAACCCGCCCCTACGCCACAGCGGGCCCCTCAGGATGAAAACTCTTTTTGATCGTGAGATTTACGAACGCTTCACCGAGGCCCACCTTACCAGGGCAAGGCGTTTCGTGTGGATCTCCACCGCAAACATAAAAGGGACCGGACTCCGGTATCGGGGACGCTTCCTCTCTTTCGTGGACCTCATGGCCTCGCTGGTGAACCAGGGGGTTTCGTTCCGCATAATACATGCCGAGCTGCCTTCCAAGCCTTTCCGGGAGCGATACGAGCAGATAGACTCCAAAGGGCAGCTCAGTGGAGGGGTCGAATTCCTCCACTGCATCCGCATGCATGCCAAGATCTTCATTGTTGATGGCCGGATAGCTCTTGTCGGCAGCCCAAATCTGACCGGTGCGGGCATCGGGGCCAAGGCCAAGACAAAACGCAACTTCGAAGCTGCTTTCTTGTTCGAAGAAGAGGAGGAAACAGAGCCCTTTATGGAATACTTCGACTACGTCTGGATGGGAGGCCCATGCCCCGACTGCAGCCTGCGTCCCCTCTGCCCTGCGCCCGCGGGGTGAGAAACCTGCTCTTTTTTTATTGGGTGCTCTGCCTCTACATTTGTGTCGGTCAACATTCCTGAACAGGCAGGATGCCGGTCCTGCCCACCCAGGGCGATTGGATATCAATTAGGTTAATTGTTTGCCCGCACATTCCCAATTAGGGCCTATTGTCCCCCGGCCCTCCCGCAACCTCCCTACTTCCTCAGCTCGGGGATGCTTGCGTACAGATCCAGCGCTTCCGGGTTGGCCAGAGCGTCCTTGTTCGTAACGGGTCTTCCTTCAATAACGTTTCTTACCGCGAGTTCCACCTTTTTCCCGTTCAGCGTGCACGGAATATCCGCAACGGTAAGGATCAGCGCAGGCACGTGTCTCGGGGTCGTATTCCCCCGGATTGCCTTCTTGATCCTCTTTTGCAGGTCTTCCGTAAGTTCCACATTAGGAGCGGTCTTCACAAACAGGATTACGCGGACATCGTCGTCCCACTGCTGCCCTACCACAATGCTGTCCGAGATCTCAGGGAAAGACTCAACCTGACGGTAGATCTCCGCAGTCCCGATGCGAACTCCCGAGGGATTAAGTGTCGCGTCGGAACGCCCATAGATCTTGACTCCTCCGTGTTCCGTGATCTCGATGAAGTCGCCATGGTGCCACACGTTGGGAAATACGTCGAAATAGGCGCTCTTATACTTGGCGTTGTCCGGATCTTTCCAAAAGTAAATCGGTTGCGACGGGAACGTAGCGGTGCAAACAAGCTCTCCCTGTTGACCTCTGATCGGCTTCCCTTGTGAGTCGAACGCTTCGACTTTCATCCCCAGGCCACGACACTGCAGTTCCCCCTCATAAACGGGAAGAATCGGGCACCCTAGCGCGAAACAGGAAATTATGTCAGTGCCACCAGAAATGGAAGCAAGGCAAACGTCCTCTTTGATGTCTCTGTAAACGAATCGAAAACTCTCTTCCGAAAGCGGGGAGCCTGTTGAGCACATGAGCTTGAGGCTCGAAAGGTCATATTTTTCTTTGGGCCTGAGCCCTGCTTTTTCCACCGAGGCAATGTACCTGGCACTCGTCCCGAAGAGCGTCATCTTTTCATCTTCGGCCAACTGGAAAATGGCGCCGGGGTCCGGATAGAAGGGTGAGCCGTCGAAGAGTATCACTGTGGCTCCGCTGGCAAGACCGCTCACGAGCCAATTCCACATCATCCAGCCCAAGGTGGTGAAATAGTATATCTTGTCCTCACGCTTGACGTCGCAGTGCAGCACGTGTTCCTTGAGGTGCTGGATAAGTGTCCCGCCCGCGCCGTGGACCATGCACTTGGGCAGGCCGGTGGTTCCGGAGGAGTACATGATGTAGAGAGGGTGATCAAAGGGGAGCTGATCGAACTCGATCTCAAGGCCCTGTTCGTTCGAAAGAAAATCATTGTAATGAACCGATTTTGGAATGGAACCGATGTCGGCCCTCTCCTGCGTGTAAGGAATTACCACCAGCTTCTCGATGCTGGGGATCTCTCTGATGATGCCAGCTATTCGATCCAGGGAACTATGGGTTTTGCCGTTATAGAAGTAACCGTCAGCGGTAAATAGGATTTTCGGCTCTATCTGTCCGAATCGGTCTAATACTCCTTTGATCCCGAAATCAGGGGAGCACGAAGACCAGATGGCGCCGACGCTTGCTGTAGCGAGCATCGCTACTATGGGCTGCATCATATTAGGAACATATCCCGCGACCCGGTCCCCCACGACCACACCGGCTTCCCTTAACGATTTGGCAAGCCGGGCTACCTCATCATAGAGCTGGGCGTAGGTCATGCGCACCGTCTTTTGCCCCTCTCCCCTGAAGACCAAAGCGACCCGATCGTCCCGGAAGCGGAGGAGGTTCTGAGCGAAGTTGAGGCGCGAGCCTATGAACCATTTGGCCCCTATCATGGAGGGGGAGTCTTCCAAGATCTTATCGTAAGGTTTGGAAGCTATGATGTTGCAAAACTCCCAGACAGACGCCCAAAAGTCTTCCCTATTTTCAACGGACCAGTCATATAGCGGGTGGTAACCATGAATGTTCAGGGAATACCTCTTGTTCACGAAGTCAATGAACTTCGTGACGTTGGCGTTCTTGATCCGATCTTCCGATGGTTCCCAAAGAGGGCCCATGCTCGTACCTCCTTGTGCAGGTGTTCAAAGAGTTCAACGTTGCTTGTTACTGACTGAAGTTGGGCGCGTCATTTGCTTGCGTAGGTGCTCTTTTCCGGCCAGTCAGCGGGGTATTTCTGTTCCGGTCCTTCGCCCAATTTCTTTTTGAGTTCGGTCAACCCCTTGCGCTTATACTCTTCTCGCGGCTTTTTGGGGATGCGGCGGTTGAGGATCGATTCTGAGCGCAACCTCCGCCCGATGGTCTTTTCCATCATTGTCCCCAGATCGAGAAGTCGGTCAACGTCAATACCGGCATCTATCCCCATCTCGTCCATCATGACGACCATATCCTCAATACATTGCAAACCGACCACGTTGGGATCGCGATAGTAATAAGACCCTGTTCCGGCAACGGGGACCCGGTCAAGAAAGTTGGCCGGCTGGCCTCCAAGGCCTCCCAGGGTGGCCTCGAAGATTTCCATTCCCGCCTGGAGCGCTGCAAGGCAATTGGCCGTGCCCCAGCCGCGCGTAACATGAAAATGGGCAACATGAAGTCGCTTGTCTGGAATTTGATCGAGGATCATCGAGTAGTACTTGTAGACCTGATCAGGCGGAGCGCTTCCATCATGGTCGGCATGTTCGATGTCGGCCGCGCCTATCTCGAGCCAGCGCTTGGTGAATTCCACTGCCTCTTCTAAACGTGTGGGGCCTGAGATGGGTGAACCCCATATAGTGGAAACCGTACCGTTCATTTTGATCCCAACGTCCCTCGCCTTCTCGATGCAACGTTTGGCTTCCACCCAATAGTTGGGCAGCGTGGTACCGGAATTTGCGAAGTGGTGCTCCTCGTCGGTGGAAACCATCATCAAGATGCGATCCGGACCCCAGCCTTCTTTCCTGGCTATGATTGCCCGATCCACGGCCTTTTCCCGGATGGTAATGGCCGTGAGACTGATGTCGTTCCAGTTGATGCCGGCGCGAGAAAGTTTCTTCGAATCCCTGAGCCTCTTCATCAGTTCCTCAGCGTCTTTGAACTGCGGCATGAGTGCTGGATTGCCCAGGTTGGTGACTTCAAGGTGCTTTATGCCGCACAGTATCAGCTCTTCCAAATAAAACAATTTGGCGTCCGTGGGTATCCATATCTCTTCGTGCTGGAACCCGTCGCGGACGGTTATGTCGTTGATTTGAACCTTTTTCGGGTATACCAGTTCGTGGTGTGCCATAAGCGCTCTCCTCCTCACCCTATTCCCCGGTGTAAACCGGTTTCCTTTTTTCTCTGAATGCAGTCAGTCCTTCGATTCTGTCCTTAGTGGGAATGGTAACCGCGTAAGCATTGGACTCGATGGCCAGACCAATGGGAAGACTGACCTCCATGCCCTTGTTGACTGCATACTTGGCCTGTGCCAGTGCCACCGGCCCGTTGTCTGTGATTTCCCGAGAGATCTCGAAAGCCCGGTCGATGAGGCGCTCCGGATCGACCACTTCGAGAAAGAGCCCAATCTCAAGTCCCTCTGCAGCGGTAATCCGCCGCGCCCGGAAAATCATCTCTTTGGCGCGAGCCATTCCCACAACGCGCGGTAGTCGCTGTGTTCCGCCGGCTCCGGGAATTATCCCGAGACTGGTCTCTGTTAATCCCACAACCGCATTAGTTGCAGCCAACCTTATGTCACACGCTAGAGCCAGCTCCAATCCACCTCCGAAGGCATAACCGTTTACCGCGGCGATTACTGGCTTAGGGAGATCTTCTACAGCAGTAAACAGATTCCGAATCGTCTGAATGTACAGCTTTACCTGGTCTGGAGACATTCCAGCCCTCTCCTTCAAGTCCGCGCCTGTGCTAAAGGCATTCTTGCCTTCAGTGGAACCCGTGATTACTACGACCTTCGCCTCCTTGTCGAAGGCAATGTCTGCAATTGTTAGCCCGAAGGTCTCGAGAAGGGACATGTCAAAACAGTTTAGAGCCTGTGGCCGATTGATAGTCAGCAGCACTACTCCGTCCCGAACCTCTTTCAAAAGACTCTCATCTCCAGCCATACGTTGTTCTCCTCCAAATCCGTTCAGGTTGTCTCACGTATACCCGAAGGGCATTTCAGTCATGTCTTGGAAACAGGAAGATTTAGCCCGAGAATACAAGTGTCCGACCGGCGGCCGATCGAGCCGGCTTGTTGAGTGAGGGACTGTCGGTTCCGGCACTGTGGCACTGACGCCTGGTTCCAACCCTTCTAGATTGCTACCGACGACTTTGAAGGGTGGCTCCTGCCCGGTGGACACTCATTCATACCATTTTTCATCTTGACTTTTCAACACGAGTTTATACATCATGGGGTCACCCGCGATCAGCCCTTTTTTATAACTCCGACTCACACGCCCCGACATCAATGGAGGAAGGAGCGCCTATTAGAGCGCAGAAATGCCCCGAGTTCCGAATACGAGATGAAGCGCTCCGGCTGGTGACAAATTCGCCTAAGCGACAGCCGGTAGAGAACCGTAGAGCCTACAACAACTTAAACAAGCATATCTGTTCACAATACCGAACTCCTGTCAATGGTCCCCAAATGCCTGGGACGCGCCGCGCCGCGGGTTTTGGGCGTGAAAAGCGCACTGACATTTTTGTCAAGAGTTGCGGAAACAATTCACGGTAAAGCTTGACCTGAGTGGTAGGTTTTGCTATTTTGAGGCCCTTATCTCATCGGTTCAAGGAATCCCAAAGCGGCTCCACGGCGAGCGGGTCTTCCTTCACGCCGGCCCAATCTATGATTAATCGCCACAAACGCCCGATGGCTCAGCTTCAGTGGCGGACTACGCAAAGGGGATGCTGAATGTCGGAAGTCATA
>Ga0074045_10004514_pt1 | contig 12314 bp, 12 predicted proteins | sample BogForMeECP23OM2_FD_94442 | JGI IMG/M metagenome (GOLD analysis project Ga0074045, IMG submission 94442) | Bog forest soil microbial communities from Calvert Island, British Columbia, Canada - Bog Forest MetaG ECP23OM2 | ecosystem: Environmental > Terrestrial > Soil > Wetlands ...
CAATCGGGTTGCAGAAGTCCTCTTAGGAAGTCTGCAATGACAGGCGGCTTGCGGTATTGCACCCAAACGAACCCAAATCCGTTCAGGTCAAAATCCCGTAACCTTATGATTCCATTTGGTTGCGGGGGGTGGATTTGAACCACCGACCTTTGGGTTATGAGCCCAACGAGCTACCAGACTGCTCCACCCCGCACTTCGATCATATCGAGATGTGAACATCAGGTCAAACGCCTCTGCTCTCGCGCGGAGGAACTCTGTCGTTTCTAGTTGTGGAATGCGAAGGAAGGCTCCGGCGGAGTTGGTGCCTCATTCGATCGGCGGGCGACGCGTACTTGCGAAGTTGAAAATTAGTTTCGCTCGCCAATAATGTTACTCTGTCTGGGTGACTGGCGATCAGCGCGAGAAAAAATCAGACAACCCGGCTGTGATCTGGGCTCGTTATTCTGAGATCGCATTCATCATTCCCGCCTCGGTGGTCGTGGGGCTGGTGATAGGGAAGCTACTGGACTATTGGCTACACACGCGCTGGCTGTTTCTAGCCGGTATCGTATTTGGGGCGGTGGTTGGCTTCGTGCAAATGATTCGCATGGTTACTCGCGCCAGGGACTGACCGACGGCTAGTCGTCGGTTGGCTGCTTTCACGATTTGTTCCCGATTTTGCAGCGTCGCAAATACAATATCAACCTAACCTTGTCGTTCCACGCGAGCAGTCGTCAGTATGGCGATGGAGGGTCCTGTGCTAGGAACTACGACAGCAATTCGCCCATGGATTCGCGGATTTGTGATCCTGATGATAGCCAGCGGCGCGGTTCATGTCTGTTCCCAGGAAATACAGAGTACGTATGCGGACCTGACGATTCCGGGACAGTGGCAATCGGGCAAACAGTTTGCTTCGGGACAGTCGGGGTCGGATATTTTCTATGATGCGAACACCGGCGCGGTCGTGCAGATCAGCCAGCAGGCCGGAATGTTGAGAGTCGGAGAAATTGCCAAGTTTTTCGACGCTACGAACAGCACCCGCAAGGACGCGGCTGGTTTAATGTCTGCGGCTGCCTTTCCGCTTCCGTTTGTTTACACGGAAAAGGCCTCGAAGGACCTGGCAAAAGGTACGAAACCTCCACGTATTTGGGATGTGAAAGAGGGCGACGGGAACCCTATGTGGTTTTTCGCCTCGCAGTTGTTCGATACCTATCAAGTGCGTGATTCCGGCGGTTCCTCAGAGGTGCGGGAGGAGTTTCTTCCCGTCCGTGTGGTGCGGGCCGAGCAAAAATCCGTCACCGGCGGAGACGTGTTGTTGTTCGAAGTCGAGAGCGATAAGCCTGCCCCCGAGTCGGTGCTGAAGCGATTTCACATGCCGCCCGCATTCAAGGACCAGCGTGTGCGATACGGATGGGTGCAGTTTGCCCCTGGCGGAATCGCATCGGGGCAGGGTGTCCTGTCGGTCGCATTTGCCACGGCGACCGGATCGAGCCTGACCATAGATGAGGTAGCCAAGCAGGTTGCGTCCGCCAAGGTCAAGGTCCTATAACGTGCGACTGACCCTGCAGACGAAGTGGTGAGGTACATTGGTCTGCAGGTATGTCTGCAATCGGACCGTCAACGTCAGAAAGCGCTGCTGAACAATTCTATGCCGCCGCCATGCGCCGAATACGCCGCTTTATCCTCATTCTGGGAGGCCTTGGATTGTCAGTATGCCTGCTAAGGTTCGGCGTCGTTCCCGCCGCGGGCTTCCTCATTGGCGCGATCATCGCCTATGTCAATCACGCCTGGCTAGAGCGGATGATCGAGGCTCTCGGTGAGCGAATCACCAGTGGTCAGAGCCGCGAAAGGGGCGGGATTATCGTCATTCGCGCGATCCTGCGCTATGCCTTCATCGCACTGGGGGCCTATGTTATATTTAGAGTTTCCTTGGCAGGGCTTTACGGTTTTCTGGGCGGTATTTGTCTTACGATCGCCGCCATCGCCTGCGAGGCCGCAGTGGAAATTTATGTCGGGCTGCGGCATGGACTCTGATTTTCGTCCTATATTTAAAGGCTTTACGACTAACCTAACCCCTAACCAGGGTCGGAATACCAAGCGGCACGGCGTACGACAATATTTCGGTCGCGAATTTTATGCACGAGCAACTGTGGGTAACTGCACTCCTCAATAAGTATTTTGCCGGTGTGGCCAACGCGATTCTGGGCGTTTTCCACCTGCACTCCAAATATCCTCGAGCCCCGATCACCGACTACGTAGCTATGCAGTTGGTGGTTTTCATCTTTTTGGTCCTCATCTTTGCTTTGGTCCGAGCGCGTTTGTCAGTAGAGAATCCCGGCAACCTGCAGCACGTCTTCGAAAACATCGACTCGATGATCAGCCAGCAGGGGCTTGAGGTCATTGGACACGGCTACGAACGATACACGAACTATCTGGTGACGCTCGGGATCTTCATCCTGACCTGCAACATGATCGGTTTGATTCCAGGATTTGAGGCTCCGACGGCGGTGCCCTCCGTACCGCTGGGTTGCGCAGTGGTCACGTGGATTTATTACCACATGCATGGCATCCGTCAAAACGGGCCGGCCTACATCAAGCATTTTCTCGGTCCGGTGTGGTGGCTCGCCCCGCTGATGTTTGTGATCGAGATTGCTAGCCACCTGGCGCGCATCCTGTCGCTTACCGTCCGTCTTTTTGCCAACATGTTTGCTGGTGACATGGTGACGCTGGTTTTCTTTTCGCTGTTCCCCCTCGCCATTCCGGTTGCTTTTATGCTACTGCACGTTGGCGTCTCGTTTATTCAGACGTATATTTTCGTGCTGCTGGCAACCGTGTACATCGGCGAAGCAGTGGCGCACGAGCACTAACAAGATTGCTGCGAGCGTGAGGGCGTCTGCACGAGGATGACGCCAACCACCCACTGGCAGCATTTTCATAAGGAGAAACACACATGCGGAAACTGACGATTGGAATGTTCTCGCTGCTGGCCATCATGATGATGACCATGCCAGCGTACGCGCAGGGCGCCGCTGCCCCTGCACCAACCACTAACTGGGTCGCTATCGCTTCGGGCTTCGGCATGGCGATTGCCGCCGGTTTGGCCGCTCTCGGCCAGGGCCGCGTAGGCGCCGCTGCCTGCGAAGGCATGGCACGTAACCCCGGTGCCCGTCCCGGAATTCAGCTCGCGCTGATTCTTGGGCTGGCGTTCATCGAATCGCTGGTTCTGTTCACGCTGGTCATTATCTTCGCCAAGGTTGTCTAGTTTTCGGCTGCGGCAAGAAGCAACGCCCTGTCCTCCGGACAGGGCATTTTGTTGCTGAAGCTGAGCGACTGCTCGAAGGTCTTACTTCATCAGGTCTTGGGCCCCGCGGATAGCATAATCCAGCACGCGATTGGGCAGTACGCCTAGGTAGATGACTGCGATTAAGCTGATGACTAGGCCCGCTCCCAGACTGAACGGGATCGGCGCCACGGGCGCCTCCACCGCACGCTCATCGCGCATGTACATGTACACGATGATACGCAGATAGTAGTACGCCGCGATGGCGCTGTTAATGACGCCGATGATTGTCAGACCCACGAGGTTCGACTGCAGCGCTGCCGAGAACACGTAGAACTTCGCGAAGAAGCCGCCCGTGGCGGGAATCCCAATCAGAGAAAGCAAAAAGATCGTTAGCAACGCCGCGATGAGCGGAGACCGGCGACCCAATCCGGAGTAATCTTCCAGGGTCACGTACCGCTCGCCTTTTCCGGCGAGATGAGCAACGATAGCAAACGCCCCCACGTTCATGGCCGCATACGACGCCGCATAAAACATCGCCGCCGAGATCCCCATGGTTTGTCCCGCGGCGAAGGCAACCAGGAGATATCCGGCGTGAGCGATCGATGAGTAAGCCAGCAGGCGTTTCACGTTGTTCTGCACTAGCGCGCCAATGTTTCCGATCGTCATTGACAGCGCAGCGGAGATCCAGACCAGCCAGAACCATCCCGGAGCACCGGTGGCAAACAGTACGCGCAACAACACTGCGAACGCAGCTGCTTTCGGGCCAGTGGACATGAATCCCACAACCGGAGCAGGCGCGCCCTCGTAAACGTCGGGAGTCCAGACGTGAAAGGGAGCCGACGCGACCTTAAAGCCTAGTCCAACGAACATCAATGCGACAGCAAGGTAGGTCAGCACCGAGTGCTGCGTCGTCAGAACTTCCGCGATGAAATAGACATTGGTCGATCCAGTCGCGCCAAACACCATGGCGACGCCATAGAGAAAAAATGCGGTTGCGAATGACCCCAGCAGGAAGTACTTTAGCGAAGACTCGGCGCTCTCCGCCGCACGCCGTCGAAATCCCGCAAGTATGTAGCTCGAAATTGACGAGATTTCCAGGGCGATGAAGATCAGCACCAGTTCAATCGCCGACGACATCAGCATCATGCCGACAGTGGCGAACAGGACCAGCGCGTAATACTCGCCGGCCTTGATCTGTTGAACCTCGAGGTAATCGAGTGAACTCAATACGACGACTAGGGCGACAAACAAAACCACGATGTGAAAGAAAATGCTGAAAGAGTCGACCCGCACCGTGTTGAAAAATGCCAGGCCGTAATAACCTGATTGAAAGACGGTGGCGGCAATACCGGCCACCACGCCAGCCAGCGCAATGAAGCCTAACGGCTTCTTGGAGTCCTGTGCCGGAATGACCGGATCCACCAGCATCACCAGAATGCCGAAAATGGCGAGCACCACTTCGGGTAGGATCCGGATGTAGTCAACGGTCGGAATCATCGTCCGATCACCCGTAGGAAGGCCTGAGTAATATGGGCTGCGGAGGGCGCGGCGGCCTGAAAGCCGCTGGAGAATGGTTTGAGAGCAAAGGCTACCGAGGGGTCAATCGAGTGTAGCCAAAGGTTCGGCGCCACTCCCATCACGAGCGCGGCGATCGCCAGCGGCCACATCGACACCCGTTCGCGCGCATCCATGTCCTGCAGATTCTTGTTCACCGGATGGGTGATGTTGCCGTAGAAGACTCGCTGATACATCCAGAACAGGTAGCACGCGCTCCAGATCACGCCGGTTGCGGCGAGTATGCCGTAAATCTGCCGGGCCTGGAACGCGCCGCTCAGGATAAGAAACTCTCCCACGAACCCGTTCATCAGTGGCAAGCCCACCGACGACAACATAATGAACGTGAAGAAAGTGGCGAACACCGGCATGGGTGTGGCGAGCCCGCCGTATTCGGAAATGTCGTAGGTGTGGCGCCGTTCATACATCATCCCCAAAAGCATGAACAACGCGCCGGTCGAGACGCCGTGATTCAGCATTTGGTATACCGCGCCGTCCACGCCAATCTGGGTGAAGCTGAATATGCCGAGTACCACGAAGCCCAGGTGGCTGACCGAGGTGTACGCTATCAGCTTCTTCACGTTCGGCTGCACCATGGCAACCAGTGCGCCGGAAATGATGCTGATCAGGGCGAGCACCATGATCCAGGGCGCATTCCGCTGTGACTGGTCTGGGAAGAGGCCGACATTGAATCGCAGTAATCCGTAGGTCCCCATCTTCAGCAGAACGCCAGCCAGCAGCACCGAGCCCGCGGTGGGCGCTTCCACGTGTGCGTCAGGTAACCAGGTATGAAGAGGGAAGAGCGGCACTTTTACGGCGAACGCCACAAAGAACCCGAGAAACAGCCACTTTGAGGCACTGGCGAAGCCCTCGATCTGTCCATTCTGAATCGCGTCGCGTACGGCAACGAAGTCGAAGCTTCCGGTGTGCACGTAGAGCCAGATGATCGCCGCCAGCATGAAGACCGAGGCGATCATGGTGTACAGGAAGAATTTCACCGCGGCGTAGATGCGCCGTCCGTGGCCCCAGATCCCAATAATCAGCGCCATTGGGATCAGCGTGGCTTCCCAGAAGAAGTAGAACAAGAAAAGGTCGAGCGCAACGAAGACGCCGATCATTGCCGTCTCGAGGATCAGCATCAGGATGAAGAACTCTTTCACCTGGCTGTTCACCGACTTCCACGAGATCAATACGCATAGCGGCGTGAGGAAAGTGGTCAGCACAACCAGCCACATCGAGATGCCGTCGATCCCGAGGTGGTAGTGGATGTTGGGATGCGAGATCCAAGGGAGGTTCTGCTCGAACTGGAAACCATCGAGCCCGCGCACGTAATGCCAAGGCAGATGCAGCGACGCAAGCAGCGTGACCAGCGAGATGCCCAGTGCGAACCACCGGATATCGCGATCGCGCCGCGGAAAGATGGCCAGTAGCAGGGCCCCTACGAATGGCAGGAAGGTGACGATGGTGATGATGTTGTTATTGATGTAGTTCATCGCACACCCTTCCAGACCATGAAGGCGATCACCACCGCCGCCCCGAACGCCACCCACCCGGCGTAGGAGCGAATATTTCCGGATTGCATCTGGCGCACCCCGTCGGACACATCCTGAGCGCCGGCAGCGCTTTCGTTTACGGCGCCGTCGATCAGCGTCGCATCAATGCCTTTCCAGAGAATGTTGGTAGATGCCAGCACAATCGGCCGAATGATCACTGCCCCGTAGAATTCGTCCACCTTGTATTTGTCGAGCACGAAAGTATAGAGACCACCAGCAGCATGCGCCATCTTGGCGGGGAGATCGGTGCGTTTGTAATACAGGTACCACGCGCCGAAGAAACCAAGTGCTGCTGCACCCACCGAAATTGCCATGAAGAGCAACTCGGTGCTGGTTTCCTCGTGCTCAGCACGACCCTCAGCAGGTGTGGCAGTGGTCTGCCCGCCAGGTGCGGCTTCGGCGGTCACCGAGTGAAAGACCGGATCCAGGAAATGATCGAAGCGGTCCGACCCGCCTAGCGCCGCGGGAATGCCTACCCATCCTCCGACGAACGACAGCACGGCCAGAATCATCAGCGGGACGATCATGACCATGGGACTCTCGTGTGGCGTGCCATGCCCACCATGCGCGTCGTGGCTATGGTGGGAATCTTCTGCCGGGGCGCCACGGTACTCGCCGAAGAAAGTCATGAACCATAAACGGAACATGTAGAACGAAGTCATGGCCGCTGCGATGAGTCCGATCAGCCATAAAACGTGGTTCCCGCTCGCCCAGGTCGCCCAGAGAATTTCGTCCTTCGAGAAGAACGCTGCCAGGGGAGGGAAGCCGGCGATGGTGAAGGTCGCGACCGTCATGCACCAGAAGGTCTTGGGCATGTACTTGCGCAAGCCGCCCATGTGCCGCATGTCCTGGTCGCCGCCGATCCCGTGAATGATGGCCCCGGCCGAAAGAAAGAGCAGCGCCTTGAAGAATGCGTGGGTCATCAGGTGGAAGATGCCCGCGCCGTAGGCCGCAACTCCACACCCCATAAACATATAGCCGAGCTGCGATATGGTTGAATACGCCAGCACTTTCTTGATGTCAGTCTGCACGATGCCGATCGAGGCCGCGAAGATCGCGGTCAGCGTTCCGATCACAGCAACCACCATCAACGCAATTGGTGCGCGATTGAAGACCGCGTTGGAGCGCGCCACCATATAAACGCCCGCTGTCACCATCGTCGCCGCATGAATCAGGGCGGAAACTGGAGTCGGACCTTCCATCGCATCCGGCAGCCAGACATACAGCGGAATCTGTGCAGACTTGCCGCTGGCGCCCACCATCATCAGCAGTCCGATGGCAGTCAACAGCCCAGCCGAGGCCTCCACCGGATACCCTGCCAGGGCCTTAAAGACGACGTCGTATTGCAGGCTTCCAATGTGCTTGATGAGCAGAAACAGTGCGATCAGAAAGCCGAAGTCGCCCACCCGGTTGGTGATGAACGCCTTCTTGCCGGCGTTGGCTGCCGAATCCTTGAGGAACCAGAACCCGATCAGCAAGTACGACGCAAGGCCCACACCCTCCCATCCCACAAACATCAGCAAGTAGTTGTTCGCCAGGATGAGCGTCAGCATGAAGAACATGAAGATGTTCAGATACGCAAAGTAGCGGTAGTAGCCTCCTTCGTGCTCCATGTAGCCGACCGAATAGATATGGATCAGAAAACCCACGCCGGTGACGATCAGCAGCATGACCAGCGACAACTGGTCGAGGTAGATGCCGTACTCGGCGGTAAAAGATCCGGCGGTCATCCACGTGGCGTAGTGCTCGATGTGGGGAATCTGGTCGGCTCGCAATCCCATGAACTGCACGGCAACCCAGAGCGCATAGGCAAACGCCGCCGCCGTTGACCCTAGAGCAATGGCGTTCACCACTGCTTTGGGGAAGCGCTTGCCTAACAGCCCGTTAATGGCGGCGCCGGTAAGCGGCAGCAGCGGAATGATCCAGAGATGAAGGCTCATAGTTTGAGGAGGTTCACGCGATCAACGTTTAACGTCTCGCGCGTGCGGAATACGGAAATTATGATCGCCAGCCCAACAGCGGCTTCGGCTGCGGCCACCACCATCACGAAGAACACGAACACGTGGCCACTCAGCATTCGTAACTCTGCGGCAAAGGCCACAAATGTCAGGTTCACCGCATTCAGCATCAACTCAATCGACATGAAGATGGTGATGATATTGCGTTTGATCAGAAATCCCGCCACGCCGCAGGCAAACAGGATCGCACTGAGCACAAGATAGTAGGACAGAGGGACCATCTATTCCTCCCTCCGGGCGAGGACCACGGCGCCCATGATCGCGACCAGGATCAATACTGACGTGACTTCAAAGGGAAGGAGGTAATCGCGGAACAGCAGTTGCGCAACCGCATGCGGATTGCCGAAACCCTCGGTGCCGTTAAGGATCTCCGGTCCTCCGATAGCGATGCGATCCAGTCCCGCGTAGCGAACCACCACCCAGATGCCTACCCCGAGTCCGACGATCAGCCCGGGAACGCCCAGCATAGTCGCGACCCGGCTTCCGTGCGGAGTGCGTTCTTCCTCTCCGGCATTCAACAACATGATGACGAAGACAAACAGCACCATGACCGCGCCGGCATACACAATGACCTGCACTGCCGCCACGAACTCGGCTCCCAGCAGCAGGTAAAGTAGAGCCAGAGAACCCATCACGACGATCAGCGACAGCGCGCTGTTAATGGGATGCTTCTGCACCAGCAGGTTGATCGCTGCGCCAATGCAAACCGCGCCGAAAATGATGAACAAGGCAAGATGCATGATGATCACGTTTCCGGCACAGACCGCGTGCCGGGATAAGTCTCCGAACGCGTGCTTTACTTCAGCGCCACAATCAGGGCGGTGACAAGAATATTTGCAATCGCAAGCGGCAAAAGAAACTTCCACCCAAACGCCATCAACTGGTCATAACGGAAGCGGGGCAGAGTGCCCCGGACCCAAATGTAAATAAAGATAAACGCAAGCACCTTCACTACGAACCACAACACCGGCAGCAGGGCTTGTAAAATCGGCGGGCCGAAAACCGGGCCCAACCACCCCCCGAAGAACAGCACGGTAGCCAGGCATGCGACGGTAAACATGTTGGCGTACTCGGCCATAAAGAACATGGCAAACTTCATCGAGCTGTATTCGGTGTGATAGCCGGCCACCAACTCCGTTTCCGCCTCCGCAAGATCGAACGGAATTCGGTTGGTCTCGGCATAAGCGGCCATGAGGTAAATAAAGAAAGCGATGAACTGTCCCGTGAAGATGTTCCACTTTGGTATAACGCCTAGAAAAGTTCCCGACTGCGCAGTCACAATATCGCGCAGGCTAAAGCTACCCGCATAGATCAGCACACCGACCAGCGACAGGCCCAACGCAATCTCATAGCTGACCATCTGAGCGGTGGCGCGCAGGGCGCCGAGCATCGAGTACTTGCTGTTCGACGACCAACCCGCTAGGGCGATTCCATAGACTCCAATTGAGGTCAGTCCCAGGATGATCAAAAGACCGATGTTGACGTCGGCGATCTGCAGCGGTGTGTGCACGCCGCCCACCGTGACCCAGGGGCCGATCGGGATCACCGCAATCGCACTTAGCGCCACGGTCAACGATAGGATCGGCGCCAGCAGGTACAAAGGCCTGTAAGCAAATGGAGGTGTAATGTCTTCCTTAAAGATAAACTTTAAGCCATCCGCCAGCGGCTGCCAGATTCCGAATGGCCCCACCCGCGAGGGCCCCCATCGGTTCTGTATGTGCGCAACTACTTTTCGTTCCGCCAGCGTTGTGTAAGCCACCGCGGTGAGTAGAACGAACATAGCGATCACGATCTTGATCACCGATACCAGGATGTAGGTGCCAATAGTCATGGAATGAATGCGCTCTCGCTGCTTCGTTTCGCGCGGCCCCTGCCGCGTCGCTTCCAGCTACTCACAAAAGACCAGCGCAGAACCGCAGCGCCAACTCTTAATCCGCAGCGACTTCTTTGTCAGCCGGCGAAGCCTGGTGCCGTTCTACTACCGAATTGAGTGTCGCTGAATAGTGTCCCAGCGTACCTGACGTGAAGAGCGTGTCACAGGCGGGCAGGATCAGCTCCGGATCTCCCATCCCAGTCGCCCCAGTGATCTGCACCAATTGCGTATGTTCGTCCTGCCCCGCCAGAATGCCCAGACGTGAGACATCGTATCCCGGAACCAATTCTTGGATTTCGTCCAGCATGGAGACAGGATCATACGGACTCATCTTCGGCTCAAGGTTGCGCGCCGTAAGCCAAACCGCCTGTTGATCAGACTCGCCCGAGTGCGCTCCGCGTGTCTGTCCCATGTCCGCGCGTGTGCCGGAGTTGCCGAAAGGAACCAGTTTGCTGACGTCGTAGCCCATGGTCTGAGCGATGCGCACGATGCACTCAAAGTCCGTGCGCGTACCGCCAAAGTCAGCCGCCTTTTTCAACAGCTGGAGATCGCCCGCGGTATTGGTATAGGTTCCGGACTTCTCGTAAGCATTGGCTACCGGCAGTACAACGTCAGCGATCCTGGCTGTATCAGTCAGGTACATGTCCTGCACAACGACGAACGCCTTCGACAACGCGAAGGGGTCGATGTTGTAGCGCGCGACCGGGTTCGACCCGACCACGTACAGCGCCTTGAGTCTCCCGTCTTTGGCTGCATCAGCCATCTGCAGCAGGTTCAGTCCGACGGCAGTTGGAATCGCGTCGCTCCACTGATCGTGTAATCTCGTCGCGCTGTCCACTGGCGCGTACCCTGGCAGCATGTCGGGATAGAGCCCCATGTCGGCCGCGCCCCGTGAGTTGGCGTAGTCACCGAGGCAGACAAACTTCGCGCCTTGAGCCAGGCCGAAATCCACCAGCATCTTGACTTCAGCACCCCGCACTTCGGAGCCGAAGATAACCACGAGTCCCTGTTCCGACTTCAGTTTGTCGCGCAAGTCGTTGAGCGCGTCGCGCGTCAAATGCGCAGAGGCAACTGATTCCGTCGCGGCAGCGTCGCCCGCAAGGAAACGAACGAAGCTCCCCTCCGAACCTGGCGAAATCTGCGCAAACGCTGCCGCCTGCCGGCGCAACTTGATTGGGGAAGATTTCACCACGTACAGTTTGGCCCGGTGCAGCCGCACATTCGTGCGAATCTGCCACGCCAGCAGCGGGTGCTATTCGGTGGGATTGTTCCCGATTAGCAGGATCGCGGGCGCGGAGGCAACATCGCGTATCGACGCCGTGGCGTTGGCTTTACCCGCCAGCGCCGAGGCGAAAGCAGGGAAGTCGGCCGTGCGATGGTGGTCGATGTTGTTGGTACCGAGCACCAGGCGCGCAAACTTTTGCAGGAGATAGTTCTCTTCGTTCGACGTGCGGTTGGAGCCGATCACGCCAACGGAGTGCGGTCCTGATGTCGCCACCGCTTCCTTGAACTTCGAAGCAATCAGGTCGAAAGCCTCGTCCCACTTCGCCGGGGCGAACTTGCCATCTTTCTTAATCAACGGGGTGCTGAGGCGCTCGCTATGGTTGGCGAAGTCGAAAGCGTAGCGGCCCTTGACGCAGAGAAAGTCTCCGTTGATCCCGCTCTTGTCGCGGTTGTCGCCACGCACAATCTCCATTCCTGTGTCGGCGCGGCGCACGCCTAACGTCGTCTTGCATCCATCACCACAGTGGGTGCACACGGTGCCGACATGCTTCATCTCCCACGGCCGCGTTTTGTAGCGGTAAGCTCCCGAGGTCAGCGCGCCGACCGGGCAGATATCGATGCACATGCCGCACTCTTCGCATTCCAGGTGGTCTTCCTTGTTCGGCGCAATGATGGAGCTCGATCCGCGGTTCTGGATGCCCAGTGCCCAAACGTCCATACCTTCGCCGCAAACGCGAATGCATCGGTAGCACAGAATGCAGCGCGGGCGATCGAAGAACACGACGGGAGACCATTGCTGCTCCTCGCGGTGGATCTTCATGTCCATGAAC
>Ga0074045_10004515_pt1 | contig 12313 bp, 10 predicted proteins | sample BogForMeECP23OM2_FD_94442 | JGI IMG/M metagenome (GOLD analysis project Ga0074045, IMG submission 94442) | Bog forest soil microbial communities from Calvert Island, British Columbia, Canada - Bog Forest MetaG ECP23OM2 | ecosystem: Environmental > Terrestrial > Soil > Wetlands ...
ATGACGTCATACTTTGCCCGATCGGCCTCGTTCCAAGGCATCGCGAATCTCCCCAAGTTGTTGCAAACCAGGGAGAATCAGACCCCGCGAGGCCGGTCAACCAATTTCAGGTCAGGCTCTTAAGATCATCGGAGCTATCCACGCGCTGCCGAAATTGTGTCGAAGAATTATTAGGACTCGAATGGAACACTAAAAATATTGATGAGAAGCGTAGAATTATGGTTTTAATTTTACAGGGTGACACATTCAATTTCCGGTACGATGTCATCTCTTGGAGTTGTTGGTTCTTGTCGATAAGTATTGCTCTATCTATGATCCTTGCGTTTCTCGCTAAATTCGCAACGGACTCGTTGGTCTTTTTGATATTATTAATAATTTCTTTGATACTGTGGTTTGGATCAATATCCTTTGGTCTCGCTATGTTAATTTGGGAATTTCGCGAAGCCCCCAAAACCTTGGATATAAACTTAGGATTAATTGATCGCTACAGGGCAGTAACATTAGAGAATTCCAAACGGAAATCTGCCTATGGGGCATTTAGCGACTTAGCCTCGATTTTGATCGCCCGTGCCTTGCAAAACGGGGCCCTGGCGATAGAAGCAATTCTCCGCAGCCTATCGCGAGCCGGAGGAACTGCGTTCCCACGCCGCGGCAAAAGCCTTCGCTTTCGTTTCGACCGCCTTTGGCGTCATGCTTGGCCGGTAGAGCGCGCCGCCGATCCCGAAGCCGTCGGCGCCGGCCGTCCGATAGGGCGCGAGTTTGTCGGGCGTGATCCCGCCGACGGGAAATAGCGGCGCGTCCTTCGGCAGGACGGACCGCCACGCCCTGACGGCCTCGGGCGGCAGGACCTCGGCGGGGAACATCTTCAGGCCCGTCGCGCCGAGCCCCAGCGCTGCGAGGGCCTCGGTCGGCGTCGCCACGCCCGGCAGAACGCTGAGGCCGAGCCTCAGCGCGCATTCGATCACGCCGGGGTCCGCGTTCGGCGCGACGATCAGCCCGGCGCCGGCGCCGGCCGCGGCCTCGACGGCGCCCGGCATGAGCACGGTCCCGGCGCCGACGAGCGCGGCCTTTCCGACTCGGCGAGCGATGATCTCGATGCTCTTCAGCGGTTCGGGCGAATTCAGGGGAACCTCGATGCCGCCGAAGCCGGCCTCGACCAGGGCGGCGGCGATCGCTTCCGCTTCGTCCGGCGTCAAGCCGCGGAGGATGGCGATCAAAGGCGTTGGAGCAAGGGCGATCATGACAGAAGTCCAGCTTGGCGGGCGATGACGAACAGTCCGCGCGCCGCGGCGCGAGGCGGCGCGGCCGAGGCGACCTCGCCGAGGGCGGCGAACGCGGTCCGATAACGCTCAACGAGCGCATTCGCTCCCGCGATATGCGCCCTTTCGTCGGGAAAAAGCCGGCGCGCCTCGGCGATCTCGGCGCCGATGACGAGGCCAGAAAGATATTCGCCGGCGTCAGCTTCGGCGAGTTTTCCCGTAAGCGGAAGGCTGCGGGCGGAAAAGAGCGCGCCGATCAGCCCGTCTCCGTCCTCGCCGCGGGCGGCGGAGGCGCCCCGCCGGACGCCGAGCGCAAAGGGGGGCCCGAGCGGCTCAGGCGCGGCGGCGCGGGCGAAGGCGCCGATCAGCGTGTGTTCGCGGATCGCGGCGAACAATTCGCCGGTCACGAAGGTCTTGAAGCGCGCGACGCGGCCGTCTTCGACGACCGCCCATTTGCAATGCGAGCCGGGCAGCACGACGAGCCGCGCGCCCGCGTCGGCAATCCCCAAAATCTCGACCTCTTCGCCGCGCATCACGTCGGGCCGGCCGTTCTCGTCTTCGTACGAGAGGCCGGGAACGATCAGGACGCGCCGCCCGTCCGTCTCGACCGCGACCAGATTGTGCGCGATCGCGCGCGGATCGGCCGGGCATTTCACGTAAGGGGCCTCGCGCCAGCCGTTGCGGCTGCCGACCATGCCCGAAGCGAGGACCGGCAGGGCGGGATGCTGAGCGAGCCAAGCGCCGAGCAACCGACGGAATGCGGACGGAAATTCTCTCGGCGAAATCGAGGCGACGCCCTCGGCCGCCGCGATCCTGTCGAGAACCGCGCCATCGCCCGCCATGAGATAGGCGCGAAAACTGGACGATCCCCAGTCGACGCCGATCAGCGCAGGCGCGTTCATCGTCGCCCCTCCTTACCTGACCGCGAGCAATCCGCCGTCGACATTCGGATCGAAAAGCCGCTTCGTCCTTAAGCTTTCCGTCATTCGCCGATCTCCTCGCGGGCCCGCTTCTTGTGGGCGGCGAGCGCCATCAGCCGCCGGTCGCGCCAGGCCGCGCGCTCGGCCAGCTTTTCCGCCGGCAGGCGGCGTCGGCGCTCCGCTTCGATTCCATCCATTGCGCTGCCCGCCCAGTCAATCCGTCGCTGGGTCGAGGGAAAGATTCCGGCATAGATGCGCTGATAGCGCTCGGCGTAGTCGCGCACCCCTCCGGGCGCGTTGAGGTCGATGGTCTCGAACGGTCCCATGAAGGACCAGCGCAGCGCGAGACCCTCGCGGATGGCGATGTCGACGTCCTCGGTGGAGGCAAAGCCGTCGGCGACGAGCCGGAAGGCCTCTTCGAGCAGGGCGCCTTGAAGGCGGTTGACGACGAAGCCGTCAATCTCCCGCGTCATTACAATCGGCGCGTGGCCCGCGCTTACGAGCAAGGCGGCGGTGCGCTCGATCGCGTCCCGCCCGGTCCATGGCGCCGGCACGACCTCGACCGAGGGTATGAGATAGGGCGGGTTGATCGGATGGGCGACGAGGCAACGCCCGCGGCCCGCGAGCCCTTCGCTGAACAGCGACGGCAGGATCGCCGAGGTGGAGCTCGCCAGCACCGCTTCGGGATCGGCGAGCCGGTCGAGCTCGGCGAACACCCGCCGCTTGGCGGCGAGGTCCTCGGGGGTGTTCTCCTGCACGTGGCTCGCGCCGTCGAGCGCTTCTTCGAGCGAGCCGGCTCGGCGCATTCGGGCGCGGACCGAAAGAGGAGGTTCGCCGCGCAAGAGATCATTGGCGTCGAGGTCGGGCAGAACGCCGTTGACGAAGCGAAGCGCGTCGTCGATGGCTTCGGGACGCTCGTCCCAGATCGCCACCTCGTGGCCGGCGCGCGCGAAACTGACCGCCCAGGCGCGGCCGACAAGTCCCAGTCCGACGAGAGCGATCTTGCTCACTTCGTTTCCTCCGGTTCTTCGACCCGCCGCGATGAGGAGTAGCAGGCTCGCGGCTTCGAGGCCACGGCCGTACGAGATCCGAGATCGCCGTTTGGCCGAAACGCGCCGAAGCCTTATCATCGGGCGCATGACCGATGCGGAGATCGCCGCGCTTTGCGGCTGGATAGCCGAGGCCGGGCTTGCCGGGGCTTCGGAGACGACGCTATTGCAGGGCTTTTGCGAGCGCGCCGTAGCGAGCGGTCTGCCGCTCGCGCGCGGGGTCGCGTTCATCGACACCCTGCATCCGTTGTATGAGGGAAGGACCTTCCGCTGGGAGCGGGAGAAGCCGGACGTGACCTTTACCGATTACGGGCGGAGCACGGATGGCGAAGCCGCGGAGCGATGGCGGACCAGCCCCTGGTTCCGGATGCTGAACGACGGCGAATCCCTGTTGCGGCGCCGGATCGGGCCGGAGACCGCGTCCGAATTCCCAATCCTGCACGATCTCTACGAGGCGTCGCTGACCGAATACGTGGCGCTGCTCAACCGCTTCGACGCCGACGCCGTCATCGGCGAGATGGATTCGTTCTATTCAGGCTGGATGACCGACCGGCCCGAGGGCTTTTCCGACGCCGACGTCGAAGCCCTCGTTCGCGTCGTTCCCCACTTCGGACTGGCCATCAAGGCCGCCGCGCTCGGCCGCATCGCCGAGACGCTGGTCGAAACCTATCTCGGCCGCGACGCCGGGCGGCGGGTGCTGCACGGCCGCATCGAGCGCGGGGTCGCGGAACGCATCAAGACCGTCCTGTGGTTCAGCGACCTTCGCGACTACACCCGCATTTCCGACAACGCCGAAGCTGGGCAGATCATCCCGCTGCTCAACGACTACGCCGACGCGATCGTCTCGGCGATCCACGCGCGTTCCGGCGACGTGCTCAAGCTCATCGGCGACGGTGTGCTGGCGATCTTTCCCGCCCAGGACCGCGCCCGCGCCACCGCCGCGGCGCTCGAGGCCGCCAAGCAGGCGCGACTGGCGGTGGCGGAGCTCAACGAGCGTCGCGGCGCCGAGGGGCTTCCCACGACCGACATGTATCTCGGGCTCCATCTCGGCGTGGTGTTCTACGGCAATATCGGCAGCAAGGACCGGCTCGACTTCACCGTCGTCGGGCCCGCGGTCAACGAAGTGTCGCGGATCGCGGCGATGTGCCGCTCCGTCGACCAGCCGATCCTGATCTCCTCGGCATTCGCCGAGTCCTTCTCGTCCGACCGGCCGCCTTTCGTCTCCGTGGGCCGCTACGCCTTGCGCGGAGTCGGCAAGCCGCAGGAATTGTTCACGCTCGACCCCTACGCCTGAGGGGCAACCTGCGCGTACGGCGCTTGCTTTCGATGCGAAACGGTTGAACTCTTGAGAGACGGGAGGCCGGAGGGGGAGGGGACGCGGATTTCATCGCCTCGTTTTTTCATGTCGTCGACGGACGGCTCTCCGCAATTTGATCAGGAGTGCTTGCAATGGCGAACGATCGGACTTTCGAAATCGGTTTTGTTATGGCGGGAGCAATTTCCGCCGGGGCGTACACGGCGGGCGTGATGGATTTCATTTTCGAAGCGCTCGACGCCTACGAAAGCGCGAAGTCCAGTCCCGGCTGGGACGGCCCGACCCACGACGTGCGCGTCCCGGTCATGGCGGGCGCCTCAGCGGGCGGAATGACGTCCGCGATCTCGGCGCTGCACGCCTACTACGATCTCAAGCACGTATGGCCCGGCGCGGCTCCGCCCTCGCCCGAGCGTAATCGCCTCTATTCGAGCTGGGTCACCGACATTTCGCTCGACGCGCTGCTCGCGACGACCGATCTCGAGGGCGGCCGGGAGGCGGGGGGTGTGCTGTCGCTCCTGTGCTGCGACATCCTCGATCACATCGTCGATTCCGCCTTCGTCCTTGGTGGCTCCGTCCGGCAGCGGAACTGGGTCGGGCGCGACAACGACCGGACCCTGCGGGTGATGCTGACGCTGACAAACGTGCGCGGCGTGCCCTATTCGTTTGCCGTCTTCGGCGCCAACTCGGACGAACGGCTCGGCATGCTCAATCACGCCGACTACTACGACTTCGCGGTCGGCACCGCGAACGCCGCGGGCGGGACGCTCGCCCTGAACGTCGAGGACTTCGCCAACCCGGCCTGGACCCGGTACAAGACCGCAGCCCTCGCCACCGGCGCATTCCCCGTCGGCTTGCGACCGCGCATCATCGAGCGGTCCGACGAGACCTGGTATTCCTTCGCCGGCTGCGTCGGCTACGAGGACGCGACAAAAGACTGCTTCGTCCCGATCGCGCCGGACAGCTCGTTCACCGGCGAAGCCCCGTATCGCTTCGCCACGGTCGACGGCGGCACGATCGACAACGAGCCCCTCGAACTGGCGCGCCGCTATCTCGCCGGGCGCGACCTGCACAACCCCAGGGACGGCCAGGCCGCGAACAAGGCCGTCGTTCTCGTCGCGCCGTTCCCTAACTTCGAGACCGCGCCTCCATTCAGCGACGCGCTGCGCCTCATCGACCTTCTGCCGCGGGTGGGGTCGGCGCTTATCGATCAGGCGCGGTTCAAACCCGACGAGCTCGAGCTGGCGGCGAACGACACCGTCTTCTCCCGCTTCATGATCTCGCCCATCCGCAACGGCAACGGCAGCGACGCCGCGCGCAAGTATCCGATCGCCTGCGGCGTCATGGGAGGATTCGGCGGCTTCATCGACCAATCGTTCCGCAGGCACGACTACCTGCTCGGGCGCCGCAACGCGCAGGCGTTCCTGCGCTGGAATTTCGCCCTCCCGGATTCGAACCCGATGTTCGACGGCCAGCGGATCAACGCCGAGCGCTGGCGGGTGCGGAACGCCGAAGGCGAGGCCGGCTCCCTCGACCTCGCCGGAGACCGTGCGCTGAAGCCGAAGATGTTTTCGCCCAAGGTCGCCGGCGGCGTCCCGCGTCCCGGCCTCCCGATCATTCCGCTCGTCGACGACCTCTGCAAGCCGATCGAGATCGGAGCCGCCGACTTGCCCAGGCCGCGCGAGGTTCCGCTCGCCGCTCTGAAAGAGCAGATTCGCGCCCGCGCCAAAAAGGTGATCGGGACGCTCCTCGAAGTGGACCTGCACAAGGAGGTCAGCTCGATCGCGCCGATCGGCGTCGGACTGGCGACCGAGGCCGTGACCGATTTCGCCGCCCATGTCGCGACGGAAAAAGCCTTCGCGGTTGTGCAGAACGCCGTCAACGAGGTCGCGGCCGCCTTCGCCTAAGGTCGGGCGGCGGCGTCGGAAGCCGCGCAAGGCCGGGCCGGGCGGCGGCTTGACGGCGCGATCGGCCGGTCGGATACGACCGGGCGATGAGTCCACCCTCGCCACCGATCCTGTCGGTCGAAAACCTCGGTAAGTCCTTCGGCCCGCTGCAGGCTGTGGACGGGGTATCCTTCCATGTCTCGCGCGGCGAGATTGTCGGACTGCTCGGCCCCAACGGCGCCGGCAAGACGACGACGATCAACATGATCCTCGGCGTCCTCGCGCCGAGTTCGGGCCGGATCGCCATCGAGGGCGTCGATTTGCGCGCCGATCGCAGCAAGGCGCTGGCCGGCGCCAATTTCGCGGCCGTCTATGCGCCGTTGCCGGGCAACCTGACCGTCGAGCAGAATCTGCGCGTCTTCGCCAAACTCTACGACGTCGACCGGATCGACGAACGGATCGAGGCGTTGCTGGCGACTTACGACCTCTTGAAATACCGCCGCTCCAAGGCGGGCGTGCTGTCGTCGGGGGAGCAGACGCGCCTCTCGCTCGCCAAGGCGATGCTCAACCGTCCGCGCCTCCTTCTGCTCGATGAGCCGACCGCCTCGATCGACCCGTCCGCCGCCCGCGACATTCGCGCCGGCATTGCGGGACTGGTCGAGTGCGGGCATTGCGGCGTCTTGTGGACGAGCCACAACATGTTCGAGGTCGAGGCCGTCTGCGACCGCGTGCTGTTCCTGTCGCACGGCCGGATCGTGCTCGAAGGCGACCCGAAGCGGCTGCCCGGCGAGCATGGCGTCGCGACGCTCGACGACCTGTTCGTCTCCGTCGCCCATGAAGACTTGGCGGCGGGAGGCGCGGAATGAACCGCTCGCGCGTCAGCGCGATCGTTCTGCGCATCCTCTATCTTTATCGTGGCAGCCCGCAGCGGGTGTTCCCGATCTTCATCTGGGTCGCAGTCGACATCTTGCTGTGGGGCTTTCTCACCCGCTACCTCAACTCGGTGTCGCAATCGGGGGTCAATTTCGTGCCTGCGCTGCTCGGCGCGGTCCTTCTGTGGGACTTCCTGACCCGGGTCATGCAGGGCGTGACCATGGCCTTTTTCGAGGACGTGTGGTCGCGCAACTTCCTCAACCTGTTCGCCACGCCCTTGCGCATTTCCGAATACCTGGCCGGCCTCGTCATCGCCGCGATCGGCGCGAGCTCTCTGAGCCTCGTCGTGATGATCGTCTTCGCCCGGGTTGCGTTCGGACTCTCGTTCCTGACTTATGGCGTTGCGCTCGCGCCGTTCGTCGGGGTTCTTTTTCTGACTGGAATCGCCATGGGTGTCGCCGCCGCGGGGCTCGTGCTGCGCCTCGGCCCGGCGTCGGAATGGCTCATTTGGCCGATCCCGATGATCGTCTCGCCCTTCGCCGGGGTGTTCTATCCGGTCGCGGTCCTGCCCGGCTGGATGCGGGCGATCGCGGCGATTCTGCCGCCGTCCTATGTATTCGAGGGCATGCGCGCGGTGGTGGCTGGCCAGCCCGCGCCCTGGATGGCGCTGTTCGGGGGGGCTGCGCTCGCGCTCGCCTATCTCGTTCTCGCGTGCCTCTTCTTTGCGACGGTCTACAAGATCGCCATCCGCACCGGACTCATCGCCCGCTACAGCGCCGAGTCGGTAAGTTGACCTGTATCATGGGCGTCGGCTTCGCGTCGTCGTAGGAAACGGGGCGAACCGGTCGATGAAGTGGAGGCGGAAAGTGAGCGACGAGACCCTGGCCCCGGGCGCGCGGGTCGCGCCCTTGCCCGCGGATCGTCTCTATCGCGCCTGCGACCTCGCCGGCTTGAGCTTCTCTGACACGGCCGATCTCGAGCCGATCGACGGCATGCTCGGGCAGTCGCGCGCCCTCGGCGCTGTCGAGTTCGCCGCCAGCGTGGACAAGGCTGGCTTCAATCTCGTGGCGATCGGCGGGGCCGGCGGCGGCATGCGCGAGGCGGTCAAGGCCTTGCTGGCCGAGGATGCGGCCAAGCGGCCGAGCCCGCCGGATTGGGTTTATGTGAACAATTTCGCCCGACCCGACCGTCCCGTCGCGATCGAACTGCCCCCTGGGCGCGCCATAGGCTTCCAGGAGGCGATGCGCAAACTGATCGAGGACCTGAAGACGACCGCGCCCGCGGCGTTCCAGAGCGAGGACTACCAGACCCGGCGCAGCGCGATCGACGAGGCGTTCCAGAAGATACAATTCGAGGCGTTCACCGCCCTGCGTCATAAGGCGGCGGAGCGGTCGATCCTACTCCTGCGCACGCCGGTCGGGTTCGCCCTGGCGCCGTCGGAAAACGGCGAAGTCGTGCCGCCGGATCAGTTCAGCGGCTGGCCGGAGACGCGGAGAGAGGCGATGCAGGCCGAGATCGCGGCGCTGGAAAAGGAGCTCGAGCACATCGTCCGCCAGGTTCCGCTGTGGGACAAGCAGCGGCGCGACGCCGTCCGCGTCCTCAACCGCGAGACGGCGAAATTCGCGGTCGACCATCTGATCGAGGACGCGCGCGCGGCCTTCGCCGACCTCCCCCGGGTCGCCCAGCAGATCGAGGCGGTGCGGGCCGATCTCATCGAGACCGTGCCGGCGCTGGCCGCCAAGGGCGAGGGCGGCGAGGGCGAGGCGGCCGATCCCGCTCGCGCCGTGGTGTTCGAACGCTACGACGTCAATGCGTTCGTCGCCCAGAACGGCGCGACCGGAGCACCTTTGGCCGAGGAGCTCCATCCGACGCTCGGCAATCTCATCGGCCGCATCGACTATGTCTCGACCCATGGCGTGCTGGTGACGAATTTCATGTTGGTCAAGGCGGGCGCCATCCACAGAGCAGGCGGCGGCTATCTCATGCTCGACCTGCGCGCGCTGTTGATGGAGCCGTTCAGCTGGCCTGCGCTGAAGCGCACTTTGAAGAGGGGGCAGATCGCGATCGAGGACGTCGGACGATTTCTTGGCCTGACCAACACGGTGACGCTGGAGCCCGATCCGATTCCGCTCAATGTGAAATTCGTGCTGTTCAGCGACCGGCTGCTTTACTTTTTGCTCTGCGCTTACGACCCGGACTTCGGCGAGCACTTCAAGGTTTTGGCCGATTTCGAGGACGATTTCGCCCGAACGCCCGAGAACGAGGCCGCTTTCGTCCGCCTGACGGCCTCCATCGCTCGCCGCGACGGGTTGAAACCGCTCGACCGCGCCGCGGCGGCTCGGGTCGTCGAGCACGCCGCCCGGCTTGCCGACCATTCCGGGAAGCTGTCGCTGCGCGTGGCGGAGCTGCGCGAGGCGCTGATCGAGGCGGATTTTTGCGCGGGCCGGGCTGGCCGCAGTGTGATCGCGCGCGAGGACGTCGAGCGTGCGCTTCAGGCGCGCGTCCGCCGCGCCTCGCGCATCCGGGACCGGTCGAGGGAGTCGATCCTCGAGCGCGTCGCGCTGATCGACACCGAGGGCGCGCGGGTCGGACAAGTCAACGGCCTCAGCGTGATCGAGATCGGCGGATTCGCCTGGGGCCGGCCGACCCGGATCACCTGCCAGACCCGCCCGGGCGGCGGCAAGGTTGTCGACATCGAGCGCGAGGTGGAGCTCGGCGGACCGATCCACTCCAAAGGCGTGCTGATCCTGAGCGGCTTCCTCGCCGGTCGCTATGCGCTCGACGCGCCGATGTCCCTTTTCGCGAGCCTTGTTTTCGAGCAGTCCTACGGGGGGGTCGAGGGCGACAGCGCCTCTTCGGCCGAGCTTTACGCGCTGCTGTCTTCGCTCGCCGAAGCGCCTTTGCGGCAGGACCTCGCCGTCACGGGCTCGGTCAACCAGCTCGGCGTCATCCAGGCGATCGGCGGCGTCAATGAAAAGATCGAGGGCTTCTTCGACATCTGCTCGGCCCGCGGCTTGACGGGCAGACAGGGGGTGCTGATCCCGGCGGCCAACGTTCAGCATCTGATGCTGAGGGAGGACGTCGTCAGCGCCTGCACCGAGGGGCGCTTCGGCGTCTATCCGATCGCGACGGTCGACGAGGGGATCGCGCTGCTCGCCGGCCTCGAGGCGGGCGTGCGGCACGCCGACGGCGCCTTTCCGCCGGGCAGCGTCAACCGCAGGGTCGAGGACCGGTTACGGGCCTTTGCCGACATCCGCCGGAGTTTTGGCAAGGAGAGCGGCCCCGAGGCGCGCCCCGACGGCCGGCCATGACTTTGCAGCCGCTCGGCTTCAAGCGCCTGGTGCTCGGGCTGCAACCGGGCGCGACGAGTCGCGCGGCGGAGTTGGCGGCCGGCTTCGCCGACCTGTTCGGAGTCGAACTGCTGCGGCTGTTCATCGACGATCTCGACTTGCGCCATCTCGCCGCGATGCCGGCGGCGCGGGCGATTCGCGCGTCCGACGGCTGGACAGGGCTGGAGTCGACAATTGACGGCTTCGACGCGGCGGCCCGTATCGCGGAGCGACAATTCGCCGCAGCGGCGTGGCGGCTGGCTCGGCGGCGCTTCGAGATCGTCCGCGCGGCGGCGGCGCAAGCGGTGGCTTCGGCCGCCCGGGCGGAGGACATCGTCGCGATCGTGCCGCCGGAGGCCGGCGCCGACCGCGCGGCGGAACCTTTCGCCTCGCTGATCGCTGCGGCCTTTCGTTCGGCCGCGGCTGTGCTGCTCGCGCCCCTTTCTCCGGTGCGGGCCTCAGGCCCGGTTGTCGCCCTCGCTGCCGCCCCCGACGATCCGAGCGTGGACGTGGCGGGAGCGATCGCCAACGTCGCCGGGGAACGGCTGATCGTCGTCGACATTCGCGCCCTTTCGGGCCGCGCCTTGCGCGTCGAACGCACCCGGGACGCCCGACGCAGCGTCGAGCGAGGGCCGCTCGATTACGCGTCCGACGCTGCGCCGCACATCCCTGCCGGGCTCACCGAGCGACTGATCGTCGTCACCCGCGGCGCCATCCGCGACGACCTGACTCTCGCGACCGCCCTTGCGCGCGGCGTCCCGGTGCTCAGTCTGGGTTCCCGCCAGACGGGGTGATGGGGACCAGGATCGGCGCTACTGGGCGCCGTGCAGGCTGGCGATGTAGGCCGCGAGGGCGTCGATCTGCTGCTCGCTGAGTTCGGGGGCGGGCATCGCGTTGGGATGTCTCACGTCGGAATGGGTCCCGCGCAGGAAATCTCGCAGCGCGTCACGCGAGGCGTGTGCGCCCTTCGCGATGTCGACGAATGCCGGTCCGACCTGCTGCGACACCACGTGGCATCTGCCGCACAGCCGGTCGGCCAACGCCTCGCCGTCCTTGACCTCGTCGGCGAGAGTTGGGGCGACGAGCGTCGCGGCGAAGGCAAGCGCGGCGACGAAGACGCGGCCTGGTTTCGAAGTTGCAGTCCTGCGGATCATGATGACTTTCCTTGCGCCGACAGCGCCCTTTCCTTTCGATTTTCGGCCGTAGACGACGCCCGGGCCGCCGCTCAGCCGAGCCAGCGGATTTCCGGCGGGGCGCGCCCGACCGGCGGCGGCGCGGCCGCGGGTTTCCCCACAATGATCGGAGCGATTTGCACCCAACCGGCGGGCGCCCCGATGGCGGCCTTGCCGTCCGCGGTGTTGAGATAGCCCTGGGCGAATCCGATCCAGCAGGTCCCCAGCCCTTCGGAATAGGCCGCAAGCATCAGGTTCTGCGCCGCCATCGCGCAGTCTTCCACGATCCACGCCCCTTCGGCGCGCGCCGAGATCACGACCAACGCCGGCGCGCCGTAGAAGATGTCGAACGCCGGGTCGCTGAGCCGCGGACGGAATCGGTCCGCGTGCTCCGCCGGCATCGTCGTCAGCATGTAGACTTTCGCTTCGCGCGACACCCGTTCGAGCGTCGCCCGATCCCGCACGACCGTGAACGCCCAGGGCTGGGCGTTGACGGCGTTCGGCGCCTGAATC
>Ga0074045_10004516_pt1 | contig 12312 bp, 8 predicted proteins | sample BogForMeECP23OM2_FD_94442 | JGI IMG/M metagenome (GOLD analysis project Ga0074045, IMG submission 94442) | Bog forest soil microbial communities from Calvert Island, British Columbia, Canada - Bog Forest MetaG ECP23OM2 | ecosystem: Environmental > Terrestrial > Soil > Wetlands ...
ACGAGCTCCGAAACCGTCTTCACCTTCACGCCCGCCTTGCGGCCGCCGGGCTCCGAGGTCTTCAGAACATTCAGCCGCGGCGCGACGTCGACGCCATAGTCGGCCGGGCTCTTCTCCCCGATCGGCTTCTTCTTCGCCTTCATGATGCTGGGAAGCGAAGCATAGCGCGGCTCGTTCAAGCGCAGATCGGCGGTGACGATCGCCGGCAGCTTCAGCGACACCGTCTGCAGGCCGCCGTCCACCTCGCGGGTGACCTCGACCGAGCCGTCGCCGACGACGACCTTGGAGGCGAAAGTTCCCTGGCCGTAGCCGGTCAGCGCCGCCAGCATCTGGCCGGTCTGGTTGCAGTCGTCGTCGATCGCCTGCTTGCCCATGATCACCAGGCCAGGCTGCTCCTCGGCGACCACGCCCTTGAGGATCTTGGCGACCGCGAGCGGCTCGATCAGCGCGTCCGTCTTGACCAGAACGCCGCGGTCGGCGCCCATGGCGAGGGCGGTGCGGATGGTCTCGCTCGCCTGCGCCGGGCCGATCGACACGATCACGACTTCCGTCGCCTTGCCCGCCTCCTTCTGACGGAGCGCTTCCTCGACCGCGATCTCGTCGAACGGATTCATCGACATCTTGACGTTGGCGAGCTCCACGCCCGACCCGTCCGATTTGATCCGAATCTTGATGTTGTAATCGACAACCCGTTTCACGGGCACGAGGATCTTCATGAGCGGGGCCCATCCCTTAACGCTCGAGCGCGTTGGCTCGGCAATTTGCGGCCGAAAGCCCTAATCTCGGCCGGCCTCCAAGTCAACGCGACGAACCGTCAACGCGACGAACCTCGACCGTTCGGCGGAGTCGCCTGAATGAAGGGACGGATTTCGCGGGAGCCGGGCGAAAGCCGAAAGCGCCTTGACCGACGCCGATTGACAGATATCAAAGGCAAACAGAACAATGAGCTCGGAGTGGCGATAAGATCGCCAACGGGTCATGGCCGCCGAAGAGTCCGGGCGCGGCGCCAGTTGTGGGAGAAACGCAAATGAGCGAATTGGACACCTGGTACGCGCGCCTCGCCAAAGGCGCCATTTCGCGGCGTGAGTTCATGGGCCGCGCCGCCGCGCTCGGCGCGTCCAGCGTCGCGATCTCGACGATGCTTGAAAGCTCGGCCCGAGCGGCCGCGGACACCCCCACGAAGGGCGGCGTCCTGCGCCTGGGCCTCGCCGGCGGCAGCACGACCGACAGCGTCGACGTCACGTCCTACAACGACTCGGTGATGATCGACGTCGCCCATGGCCTGTTCAACGGCCTGGTCGAATGGGGCCAGGACGGCAAGCCGCACCCGGAGCTCGCCGAGAGCTTCGAGCCGAGGAACGGCGCCAAGGACTGGGTTTTCAACCTGCGCAAGGGGGTCAAGTTCTCGAACGGCCAGGAGTTCACCGCGGACGACGCGGTCTACTCGCTCAACCTCCACCGCGGCGATACCAAGTCGGGCGGCGCGTCCTCGATGAAGCCCGTGACCGACGTCAAGAAACTGGACAAATACCAGATCCAGATTTCCCTCACGGCGCCCGACGCCGACCTGCCTTACGCCCTGACCGACTATCACATTCTGATGGTTCCCGAGAACTTCAAGGACTGGGCGAAACCCGTCGGGACCGGCGCCTTCACCCTCGAGAAGTTCGATCCGGGCGTCAGGATCGTCCTCAAGAAGCGGCCGGACTATTGGAAGGACGGACGGGGCTGGCTCGACGGCGCCGACGTGACCGTCATCAACGACGGCTCTGCGCGCCTCAACGCCCTGATTTCCGGCCAGGTCGACGCGATCAACCGGGTCGATCACAAGGCGGTCGGGCTGCTCTCCAAGTCGCCCAAGATCGAGGTGGTGCGGGCGCCCGGCGGCTGGCACACGGTTCTTGCGATGGAGATCGACAAGGACCCGTACACCAACCCCGACATCCGCCTCGCGCTGAAATACGCGATCGACCGGGAACAGATCCTGAAAGCGCTGTTCAGCGGCTACGGCACGCTCGGCAACGACCATCCCATCCCGCGCACCGATCCCTATTTCAACAGCGAGCTTCCGCAGCGGCCGCACGATCCGGAAAAGGCCGCGTTCCATTTCAAGAAAGCGGGCGTCTCCGACCCGAAGATCGTCCTGCAGGCTTCCGACGCCGCGTTCAACGGCGCGGTCGACATGGCGACGCTGCTCCAGGCCGACGCGGCCAAGGCCGGCATCAAATTGGAGGTCAAGAAGGAACCGGCGGACGGGTTCTGGGACAACGTCTGGCTCAAGGGGCCGTTCGTCGAAAGCTACTGGGGCGGGCGGGCCGCCGCGACGCAGATGCTCTCGGTCGACTACGCCGCCGGCGCGCCATGGAACGAGACGCACTGGAAAAACGAGAAGTTCGAGAAGCTGCTCGCGGACGCCCGCGGTGAGACGGACGAGGCGAAGCGCAAGACCTACATCTGGGAGATGCAGGCGATGCTCAACGAGGACGGCGGCGCCGTCATCCCCGCCTTCCGTGACTGGCTGGACGCCCACAACAACAAGGTCGGCGGCCATACCCCGCACGGCGGCTTCGACATGGACAATGGCATGATTCTCGATAAGGCTTGGCTGAAGTCGTAACAGCAGACTCCCGACGGGAGTCAACTGCGCCGGGCCTGTGCGCGCCCGGCGCGACTTTGCTGGAGACGGAGGCGGGTCCAGAGTGGGAAGGCTGATCCTTCAGCGGTCGATTCTTGGGGTTCTGACGCTGCTGGCGGCGTCCGCGCTGATCTTCATCGGTACCGAAATTCTGCCGGGCGACCTCGCTTCCGCCATCCTCCAAAACCAGGCGACGCCCGAGACGCTCGCCAAACTGCGCCTCGACCTCGGCCTCGACAAGCCGGCGATCGTCCGCTACTTCGCGTGGTTATTAGGCGCTCTAAGAGGCGACTTCGGCCATTCGCTCGCCAACGGCCGGGACGTTCTCGAGGAAATAACGCCGCGCTTCGCCAATACGATGTTCCTGGCGGCTTACGCGGCGGTCGTCGCCGTGCCGCTCGCGGTGGGCCTCGGGCTCGCCGCCGCGATCCGTCAGGGCGGAGTCTTCGACCGGACTGTCAATGTCCTGACGCTGATGACCATCTCCGTACCGGAGTACTTTCTCGCCTATCTGCTCATCAAATACGTCGCGGTCGATCTCGGCTGGTTCCCGTCCCTGGCGAACGTGTCGTCCGATACGCCATTCTTCGACCGCCTGTACTATGCGTTCCTGCCGATGCTGACGCTCGTGCTCGTCATCGTCGCGCACATGATGCGCATGACGCGCGCTTCCGTGCTCGCCGTGATGGCGAGCCCCTATATCGAGATGGCGATCTTGAAGGGCCTCACCAAGACCCGCATCGTCCTGCGCCACGCGCTGCCCAATGCGCTGGCGCCGATCATCTCGGTGATCGCGCTGAACCTCGCCTATCTCATCGTCGGTGTGGTCGTGGTCGAGACTGTGTTCGTGTATCCGGGACTTGGGCAATTGATGGTCGACGAGGTTTCCAAGCACGATGTCCCGGTGGTCCAGGCGTGCGGCCTCATTTTCGCGGCCACGTTCATCGCCCTCAACATGCTTGCCGACATCCTGTCCATCCTGTCCAATCCGCGACTGCGGCAGCCTCGTTAGGGTCCGCCGATGCGCCTCCTTGGACACAAGCTCAGCATTCCTGCCCAAATCGGATTGGCGATCATCGCTCTCAACCTTGTCATGGCCATCTTTGCGCCTCTGATTGCGCCCTACGACCAGGCCGCCGTGCTTGGCGACGCCTGGGCGGACCCGGATCGGCAGCATTGGCTCGGCCTCGACAATCTCGGCCGCGATTTGCTGAGCCGGCTCATCTATGGCGCGCGGATGTCGATCGGCCTGTCGTTTGTCATCACGGCGCTGTCCTTCTTCATCGGCATTGTCACGGGTTTCGGCGCGGCGGTGGCCGGCGGCTGGGTCGACCAGGCGTTGTCCCGGCTCGTCGACCTCTTGTTGTCGATGCCGACGCTGATCTTCGCCTTTGTCATCCTCTCGGTGCTCGGTTCGGGACTTCCGGTGCTCATTGTCACCATAGCGATTCTCGATTCGACCAAGGTCTTCCGTCTGGCGCGCTCGGTCGCGGTCGGCCTCGTCAGCCTCGAATTCGTCGAGGCCGCGCGGCTTCGCGGAGAGGGCTGGTGGTGGATCATCACGCGCGAGATCTTTCCCAACGCCATACCGCCGCTGATCGCAGAATTCGGCCTGCGCTTCTGTTTCACCTTCCTGTTCATCGCCGCGTTGAGCTTCCTCGGTCTCGGCGTCCAGCCGCCCGACGCCGACTGGGGCAGCATGGTCAAGGACTACCGCGACATGATCAACTTCGGCTATGCCGCCCCGATCTATCCCGCCGCCGCGATCGCGATCCTCACGATCGGCGTCAATTTCGTGGTGGACTGGATGTTGTCGATCCACTCTCGCGGTCAGGGGGAGGGCGCGTGAGCGTTGCGTCCGACAAACCGATCATCCTCGACGTCCGGGCCATGCGGGTCGCGGTCAGGACCGATCATGGCGACGGCCCCGTGCTCGTCGACGACGTCTCGCTTGAGTTGCGGCGCGGCGAGGTGATCGGCCTCATCGGCGAATCCGGGGCCGGAAAATCGACCATCGGCCTCGCCTCGATGGGTTACACCCGGCGCAACTGCTTCATCGTCGGCGGGCACATTTTGTTTTCCGGCGCTGACCTTCGCGCCATGACCGCCGACCAGCGGCGGGCCTTGCGCGGCCTCAAGCTCTCCTACATCGCCCAGAGCGCCGCCGCCTCTTTCAATCCGGCGATGACGCTGATGGACCAGGTCTCCGAAGCGCCGATCCGCCACGGCGTGATGAGACGCGCCGAGGCTGAGGCCGCCGCCGTGCAACTGTTCCGCGAGCTCGACCTGCCGAACCCGGAGACGATCGGCTCGCGTTATCCGCACCAAGTGTCCGGCGGGCAGCTGCAGCGCGTCATGGCCGCCATGGCGATGGTCGGCCGACCGGAAATCATCGTCTTCGACGAGCCGACGACTGCGCTCGACGTGACGACGCAGGTCGAGTGTCTCGCGGCGTTCCGCCGGCTCGTGCGCGAACATGGCGCCGCCGCGCTCTACATCACGCACGATCTCGCGGTGGTCGCTCAAATCGCCGATCGCATCATGGTGCTTCGTCGCGGAAAAATGGTGGAGTTCGGCGACGCCCGGCTCATCCTCCAGGAGCCGCAGCAGGACTATACCCGCCGGCTGGTCAGCGAGAGAATTGCCGGCCACGCCTTCGTCGCCAAGCCTGAAGGGGCGGCGCCGTTGCTCACGGTCGAGCATGTGACGGCCCACTACGCCGGCAAGCCGAAGGTCATCGACGATGTGAGCCTCGAAATCTTCCGCGGGGACACCCTGGCCGTGGTCGGCGAGTCGGGGTCGGGAAAATCGACGTTGGCGCGAGTCGTGACCGGCCTCCTGCCACGCGCCTCCGGCGACGTGCGCTTCGACGGCGTGAGCCTTCCGCCGCGACTCAAAGATCGCCCGCGCGACCAGCTTCGGCGGGTCCAGATGATCTACCAGATGCCGGACGTCGCGCTGAACCCTCAGCAGACCCTGCTCGACGTCATCGGCAGACCGGTTTCCTTTTATTTCAGGCGCTCTCGGGCCGAGGTTCGCGCGCGTGTCCTCGAGCTCCTCAAGCAGATGGACCTTCCCGAACACTTCGTCGACCGCAAGACCTCGGAGCTTTCCGGCGGGCAGAAGCAGCGGGTTTCCATTGCGCGGGCGCTCGCGGCCGAGCCGGATCTCATCATTTGCGACGAGGTCACGTCCGCGCTGGATCAGCTGGTCGGCGAGGAAATCTTGCGCCTTCTCAAACGCCTCCAGGACGAACTCGGGGTCGCCTACATGTTCATTACCCACGACCTCGGGACGGTTAAACGGATCGCCAACAAGGTGGTGGTCATGCTGCGGGGACAGACCGTCGCCAGTGGCGACACGGCCTCGGTATTCGCCCCGCCCTATCATCCTTACACGGAGCTGCTCTTGTCGTCGGTTCCGGAGATGCGGCCCGATTGGCTCGACGGCATCCTGGCTCGCCGGGGCGCCAATAGGAATATTTAGAAAGGGAAGGGCGTCTTGCCGGGCCTTCAAATCATTTCTATACGGCCCAGACGCCGAGCGACGGACGGGCCTCAGCGCGCGGACCGGCGGACGGCCCGCATTCGGCCCGTTCATTGCATGACGCGTGACGCCGGCGAGCCGTCGGACGAGAGAAGAGGACGTTTTTGAATGCGCGCGCCGGGCGGACCCCGTCTGTTGCTGCGGCGGCTTCGCGAGGTCATGGCGGAGCCCGTCACCGCGCAGGCGCGCCTCGATCGGATCGTCGTTCTCATCGCCTCGAACATGGTGGCCGAGGTCTGCTCGCTCTATGTCGTGCGGTCCGACGGCGTCATGGAGCTGTTCGCCACCGAAGGCCTGAACCGGGAGGCCGTCCACCTGACGACGATGGAGCCGGGCGAGGGCCTGGTCGGCCTGATCGCCTCGAGCGCAGAGCCGCTCGCCCTTTCCGACGCGCAGCACCACCCGGCCTTCTCGTACAAGCCTGAGACCGGCGAAGAGATTTATCAATCGTTCCTGGGCGTTCCCGTGCTTCGCGGCGGGGCGACAATCGGCGTCCTGGTCGTTCAGAACCGGGCTCGCCGCACCTATTCGGAAGAGGAAGTCGAGGCGCTCCAGACGACGGCGATGCTTCTCGCCGAAATGATCGCCTCGGGCGAGCTTCAAGCGGTCGCCGCCCCGATCGCCGTCCGCAATCCTATGGCGATGAAGGGGCTCGGCATCGCCGATGGGCTCGGACTCGGCCATGTCGTGATGCATCAGCCGCGGGTGGCGGTGTCGAAGATCGTCGCCGACGACGTCGACTCGGAGCTGCAGCGGCTCGAAACCGCGATCAGCGCCATGCGGGCCTCGGTCGACGACCTGATCGACCGCAACGACGATGGCCAGTCGGGCGAGCACCGCGACGTGCTCGAGGCGTTCCGGATGATTGCGCACGACCGCGGCTGGCTGCGCCGGCTGCGCGAGGCCGTCAGTTCCGGACTGACCGCGGAAGCTGCGGTCGAGCGGGTCCAGAACGACGCCCGCGCCAAGCTTCAACGGCAGACCGATCCTTACCTCCGCGACCGGCTGCACGACCTGACCGACATCGCCAACCGCCTGCTGCATCAGCTTGCCGGGCAGAGCCTGGTGCTGCTGCCGGAAGAGTTGCCGGAGAACGCGATCCTGGTCGCGCGCTCGATGAGCCCGGCCGCGCTGCTCGATTACGACCGGTCGCGTCTGCGCGGCCTGGTGCTCGAGGAGGGAGGCGCGTCGAGCCATGTCGCGATCGTCGCCCGCGCCCTCGCCATTCCGGCCGTCAGCGACGTTCCCAACGTGACCGAGATCGTCGAGCACGGCGACGCGATCATCGTCGACGGCGATTCCGGCGAGGTCTATCTGCGTCCGCCGCCCGATGTCGAGGCGGCCCTCGCCGAGAAGGCGCGGATGCGCGCACGCAAGCAGGCGCAATATCGCGCGCTGCGCGACGTGCCGACGGTCAGCCTCGACGGCGTCAAGGTCGGGCTTCACATGAACGCCGGCCTTCTGGTCGACATGCCGCATCTCTTCGAGACGGGCGCCGAGTCGGTTGGCCTCTTCCGCACCGAGCTGCAGTTCATGCTGGCCACGCGTTTCCCGAGGCCCGGCGTGCAGGAGCAGATCTACCGTTCGATCTTGGAGGCCGCTGGCGACAGGCCGGTGACCTTCCGCACCCTCGATATCGGGGGCGACAAGCTCTTGCCCTACATGAAGGGCCTGGAAGAGGAGAATCCGGCGCTCGGCTGGAGGGCGCTGCGCATCGGCCTTGATCGCCCGGCGCTCCTGCGCATGCAGTTGCGCGCCTTCCTCCGGGCTTCGGCCGGGCGCGATCTCAGGATCATGGTTCCGATGGTGTCGACCGTCGACGAGTTCAGGCGCACGCGCGCGCTGTTCGATCGGGAGATAGCGTGGGGCGCGAGCCACGGCCACGAGCCGCCGCGTTCCGCGAAGCTCGGGGTCATGGTCGAGGTGCCGTCGCTCTTGTGGCAGCTCGACGAGATCGCCGCAGGGGCCGATTTTCTGTCCGTCGGCTCGAACGACCTGATGCAATATCTCTTCGCTGTCGATCGCGACAACCGAAGGGTCGCCAACCGGTACGATCCGCTGAGCGTCGGGTTTCTGCGCGCCCTGCGCTCGGTTGCCGAGGCCGGGGCGAGGACGGGAACGCCGGTCACTCTCTGCGGCGAGATCGGCGGGCGCCCCCTCGAAGCGATGGCGCTGACGGCGATAGGCTATCGCCACCTCTCCATGTCGGCGACCTCGATCGGCCCGGTCAAAGCGATGATTCTGACGCTGAACGTCAAAGAGACGGCGCGCTCGGTCGAGGCGATGCTGGCCGAAGGCCGCGCCGACGTCTCTCTGCGCGAGCCGCTGCGCGAGCTCGCCCAGCGTGTCAACGTGCGCCTGTAGCGCCGCCGCTGAACCACGCTTATCCTCTTCGGTTCCGTAAAAATGGCCGCCAACGACAATTTCGATCTCATCCTGCGCCGCTACCAAGAAATCGGCGCGCGCCTGACCGAAGGAGTCGCGGGCGCCGAATATTCCGCGCTTTCGCGCGAGCTCAGCGACCTCGATCCGGTCGTCGGGGCGATCAAGGCGTTTCGCGACAAGGAGAAGGAGCGGGCGGACCTCGCGACCCTGCTCGCCGATCCGACCCTGGACGCCGAGATGCGCGCCATGGCGACCGACGAACTTTCGGCGGCCGAGTCCGACGCGGAGGAAATGGCCAAGGCCATCCGGATCGCGCTGCTGCCCAAGGACGCCGCGGACGAAGGCGACGCGATCCTCGAAGTGCGCGCGGGCACGGGAGGCGACGAAGCGGCGCTGTTCGCGGGCGACCTCTTCCGCGTGTACGCCAAATACGCCGCGTCGAAGCGCTGGACGGTCGAGGTCCTCTCGATGAGCGAGGGGACGGCCGGAGGCTACAAGGAAATCGTGGCCCAGATTTCTGGACGCGGCGTGTTCGCCCGGCTCAAGTTCGAGAGCGGCGTCCACCGGGTGCAGCGCGTGCCGGCGACAGAAACTCAGGGGCGCATCCACACCTCGGCCGCGACGGTCGCGGTCCTGCCTTTGGCCGAGGAGGCGGATCTCGTGATCAACGAGGCCGACCTCAAGATCGACACCATGCGGTCGAGCGGCGCGGGCGGGCAGCACGTCAACAAGACGGAATCCGCGATCCGCATCACCCATATCCCGACCGGCCTGGTGGTCGCGATGCAGGAGGAGCGCTCGCAGCATCGCAACCGGGCGAAGGCCATGGCGCTCTTGCGCTCCCGCATTCTCGACGCGCGCAACCAGAAGCTCGAGGCCGAGCGGGCCGAGGAGCGCCGCTCGCAGGTCGGCTCAGGCGACCGGTCGCAACGCATCCGCACCTACAATTTCCCGCAGGGGCGGGTGACCGACCACCGTGTCAACCTGACGCTCTATTCGCTCGACCGGATCATGGAGGGCGAGGGGCTCGACGAGATCGTCGACGCCCTGACCGCCGAACGTCAGGCCGAGCTTCTGGCGCAGCAGGGCGCGGCGTGACGCTGATCGCCCGCCTGCCGCCGTTTACGCCCGGCATGCGCATCGGGCTGCTCGGCGGCTCATTCAATCCCCCGCACGAGGGCCATGCGCTGGTGACGCGTCTCGCGCTGACGCGCCTCGGCCTCGATCGGGTGTGGTGGCTGGTCACGCCGGGCAATCCGCTGAAGTCGCAGGCGGAACTGGCGGCGCTCGCCGAGCGCGTTGAGGCCGCCCGACGCCTGTTCGGCGGCCCCCGCGTGAGCATCACCGACATCGAGGCTCAGATCGGCGCCCGCTACACTTACGACACCCTGGCGTGGCTTGCGCGCCGCGCCCCAAGAGTCCGCTTCGTTTGGCTCATGGGCGCCGACAACCTGCGCCAGTTCCACCTGTGGCGGCACTGGCGCGCCATTGCCGACCTGACGCCGATCGCGGTCGTCGACCGGCCGGGCTCGACGCTGAGCGCCATGTCGAGCCGGGCGGCCGTGGCGCTGGGCCCCTGGCGCGTCCCCGAACGCGATGCGCTCCGGCTCGCCGACCTCCCGCCGCCGGCCTTCCTGTTCCTGCACGGGCCGCGATCGGAACTGTCGTCGACCCTGCTCCGCCGCAGCGCCCCGGCCGCTGGCGACGAACCTCCGCCCGATCCGTAACAGCTGCTTCGGAAAAACCGTAATTCGTGCTAGGGTTCGTCAGGTCGGACTCCAGCGGTCTCAAGGCTCAGGCATGCAAAACTGCACGATTACGACGTGTTTTGGTGGCGCCGGCGCTTCTCCTCCCTTGCGCGTCAGCGCGGGGGAGAGGACCACCCGAAGGGGGGGAGGGCGTCCTCGCCGAAGGCCGGACTCGTTGGCGGTTGAATTTTTATTGCCAACCTCCGGCGCAAGCCTTTGGAATCGCTCGATTCACGGTTGAATAAGGGGCTCATTCCGGCGTCCGAACGGGCGCCGAGCGCATGCCGAACGGGCGTCGAACGCCCGCCGAACGGCTGCTGAACCGGCGCTCAAGCCGCCTTCTCTGAGCTCCCTCCGTCGCTCCGGAGATCGCTCGTCAATCGCCGGCAGCCTCGAGCAAGGTCGCTGGCCTAAGCCTCGGTAGGACGCGTCCGTCCCGCGAGGCGCCTTGATGACACCGGTGAGATCCGACCTTCGCCGCTTCGCCGTCCGCGCGGCCGTCGCGGCGGCTTTGGTTCTCGCCGGCGCCGCGCTCGTCGGATGCGAGACGTTTGGCGACACGACCGGCTCGATCCGGCCGGCGGCGACCGCTGCTTCGCCGTCGACGGAGACGGACCTGCGCGCCTATGCCGAGGCCTGCCACGCCCGCTATGACCGCGATCCGGGCGAGAAATCCGCCTCGATCGAATACGCCCAGGCCCTGCGTTCCCTCGCCCGCACCAGCGAGGCGGTCGCGGTGATGCAGGCGGCGGCGGTCAGGGCGCCGAAGGACGAGGAAGTTTTGGGCGAATACGGCAAGGCGCTCGCCGACGCCGGCGAGCTCGCCCAGGCGAAGGACGTGCTCACCCGCGCCGACACGCCGGACAATCCGAAATGGGACGTCCTCTCGGCGCAGGGCGCGGTCGCCGACCGGATGGGCGACCACGAGGCCGCAATGCAATTCTATCGGGACGCCCTGAAGATCGCCCCCGACGAACCCGGCGTGCTGACCAACATGGGCCTCTCGCTGGCGCTGGCGAAGCGATTGCCCGAGGCGGAGCGCGCGTTGAGGCAAGCCGCCTTGAGCCCCAAGGCCGGCGCGACGACGCGCGGCGACCTCGCGCTCGTGCTGGCGCTCGAAGGCAAGTACGCCGAGGCGGAAAAAATCGGCGAGACCGATCTTTCCCCCGAAGCGGCGCGGGCCAATGTCGAGGCGGTGAAACGGATTGTCGCGCGCGGCGGCGTTCCGCGCGAACTCCCGAGTGGGTAAACAATTGCGCCGCATGGCGCCTCCACCGCCCTCCTCACTCGTCGTGATCGGCGATGGACGATGTCGGGCTTGGATCGACGCTGTAGCCGGCGCCGGCGGGCAGAACCGGAGGGGCGGGATCGGTCTCGCCGACCGCGGGCGGCAGCGCGGCGTCGGGCCCGGCGCCCGGTCCGTCGAGCGGCGCGGGCGGGAGCGGGGCCGGGACCAGCGCTACGGCGCGCGAATCTCCCGCATGGGCCGGGTCTCCCGCATGGGCGATGTCGAGCGGCTCGTCGATCTCAGGCGCGGGCGGCAGGCCGTCCGGGGCGGCCGGCGGCGGCAAAAGGTTCGGCTCGGGCGTCGGCTTGCAGATATGGCGCGGGCCGGTGTTGGTCGCGCCGTGGTTGGCAAGGTCGAGATGGATGTGGTTGTAGTGGAACAAGTCCGCGCCGGGCCCGAGCACCGTGGTGAAATACTGGCAGGCGCCGGCGTGGGCCTCATGAAGAAAAGCCGCCTCCTGCGTGCCGGAACTCTTCCAGTCGCGCACGTATTGCAGCGTGCGCCCGTCGGCGAGGGTGAAGCCTGCCACGTCGACCGCGTTGCCGAAGGCGTGCTCGGAGAGGCGCGCCCCAGGCTCGTTGTCGATCGGACGGCACGAATAGGCGCCGAACACGTTGACGGTCGCAACCTTCCGGCCGAAGCGCGCCTGAGCGTCCGGCTGCACGATGTCGCTGAGCCACGCCTCGAGCGCCGGGATCATCGGGCAGTCG
>Ga0074045_10004517_pt1 | contig 12311 bp, 14 predicted proteins | sample BogForMeECP23OM2_FD_94442 | JGI IMG/M metagenome (GOLD analysis project Ga0074045, IMG submission 94442) | Bog forest soil microbial communities from Calvert Island, British Columbia, Canada - Bog Forest MetaG ECP23OM2 | ecosystem: Environmental > Terrestrial > Soil > Wetlands ...
TCATCCTGCTCGAATTTCGAGGATTTTCAGGCCCGGAGGGCCAATATCAGGTTCAGGAGAGAAGGTAAAAAGGGAACGGAGTTTGTTCATACTCTAAATGGCTCAGGCCTTGCAATAGGCCGCACGCTTGTTGCCGTACTCGAAAATTATCAGCAAAAGGACGGCACAGTCGTGGTCCCCGAGGCACTGCGGCACTATATGGGGATGGATGTTATAAAGTAAGATATCTTCATTATGACAAAGGCCGGATTATCACCTTTCCCGGGTGATAATCCGGCCTTTGTTTTACAGATTAAACCTTGCGGATAAGACCCTTAAGGCTGCTGAGTATTCTGATTTTGCTGCTGCAGCCTGTCGATCTGTTCCTGCATCTGCTCCAGTCTCCGCTGCATCTCCTCAGTGCTGTTGCCTTGCTGTGGCGGCTGTTGCTGCTGAGGCTCCTGATACTGTTGCGGCATGGCTGGACTGCTTTGAGGCTGTTGCGGTGCTGCTACCTCTTCGGTCAACGCAACATCTTTCATTTCAGGCGGCACATATGAATTGTCAACCGGTACGCTGCGCGCTTGCAACACATTCATCTGATTATCCATAATAGCTAACTGAGCGCTAAGGTCGGCATTGTCAGCGGCTAATCTGTCCATGTCCTGACGCCATACTATAACATCAGGATCAAACCGATGGTTGTAATACCATAAGGCATATTGTTCGTCCGCTATATGGGCAAGAATGAAGGCAAGTGCCGGCGTATCCCATAATCCGTATCTTGGCTGCAGACTGAAAGCCCAGAAAGGCGTATGGAACTGGTAAGTTTCATAAAATACGGAACGTCGTGCATAGTAAGTCTCCGGCTCAAAGTGATTATGTTCAAACACTCTGTGCTGAATTTCCGGAGAGGAGCGGACAAACTCCTTATGCACAGGCCTGAATTTATTACGTTCATCCCGAAAATCTCTGGCCGCTCTGACATTATGTTCCGGCCTGATTTCCTTATTCCTCTCCGTCAACACCTTTCGCCTTTCGTCAGGTGATTGTTTGATGTTAATTGTACGATTGTTTGTCATGTGCTGCCCCGGTTGTTGTCCATGCTGCATGCCAGGCTGCATTCCTGTTCCAGGTCCTACAGGTGTCTGCCCGGTCTGGCCCTGCTTCTGCTGCCCTGTTGGCTGACCGCCGGTTGTTCCGGTCTGACCCTGCTTCTGCTGCCCTGTTGTTGGCTGGCCACCCGTCGTTCCGGTCTGGCCCTGCTTCTGCTGCCCTGTTGTTGGCTGACCACCCGTCGTTCCGGTCTGGCCCTGCTTCTGCTGCCCTGTTGTTGGCTGGCCACCCGTCGTTCCGGTCTGACCCTGCTTCTGCTGCCCTGTTGTTGGCTGGCCACCCGTCGTTCCGGTTTGGCCCTGCTTCTGCTGCCCTGTTGTTGGCTGACCACCCGTCGTTCCGGTCTGACCCTGCTTCTGCTGCCCTGTTGGCTGACCACCCGTTGTTCCGGTCTGACCCTGCTTCTGCTGCCCTGTTGGTTGAGGCGTTGGTTGTTGTTGAGGCTTTGGCTGTTGTTGAGGCTTTGGCTGTTGCTGAGGCTTTGGTTGTTGCTGAGGTTTTGGCTGTTGTTGAGGCTTTGGCTGTTGCTGCGGCTTTGGTTGTTGTTGAGGCTTTGGTTGTTGTTGAGGCTTTGGCTGTTGCTGCGGCTTTGGTTGTTGCTGAGGCTTTGGCTGTTGTTGAGGGTTTGGCTGTTTTTGAGGCTTTGCTTGTTGCTCTTTCTTTTCTTTCTCCTGAGGCGTTTCAGCTAAGACAAAAGTCGAAGTCGAAAAAGAAAACGCCATCATGAACGCGATAAGAACAGTAATAATTTTCCATTGCCCTTTCATCATGTTTCCCTCCCCTAAATGAAACTATTGACATTACCATATAATGAAATCCTGACTGTTCCGGTTGCTTCTTTGTCTGACTGAAATTCCATCCGTGATTTCTCTTCGCCATAGCAGCATCACTGGATTGTAACACTCCTTTCTCAGCAGTTGAATATTATCAAAATACTTTGGTATGGTCAAGTAAAAACATAAAATAAAAAACATTTCGTTTGTATTCCATTTTGTTCCGGTATTCTATAAAATAACGGTTGTGGACTGTTATTGAAGTCAATAACTCCCCATGAAATTGCATTGAAAAATTCGTTTCGCATTTCTCATACCGGCCTTATTGCCGAGGAGGCGATTAATGACTGAGAAACAGAAGGAACCATGGTTAAATTATCTTGCCCTGACAACAGTGATACTGGCAGTTTGTGCAACACTTTCGACTTTTAAGGGAGGAGCCTATTCTACCCGTGCTGTTTTGGCCCAATCCCAGGCATCAGACAACTGGTCTTATTATCAGGCTAAAAGCATTAAGGGATACCTTTATGAGATGCAGAAAGAGAAACTCGAGTTGGAGCTTAAAGAGAAAAAACATAAACTTCCTGCAGCGATAATCGGGGAGTATGAAAAGAAGATGGAATCCTATACTGACAAGATCAAAAAATATGAAGCAGAAAAAACAAAAATACAGGAGGATGCAAGAGCATATGAAAGCGTAAGAAATAATTCACAAAAACATTCTCAGACTTTCGGCATGGCAGTAATATTTTTGCAAATTGCTATACTGCTTTCATCAATTGCGGCATTACTGAAGAAAAAAGCTGCCTGGCTACTCGGTCTTATGACCGGTCTTGTCGGCATATATTATTTTGCGACCGGATTTTTGCTTTTATAAAATAAAGAGGTGATCCATCTGGAAGCTGTTGAGATTCTCAAAAAAACCTGTTAACCAAAGCGGAGGGACGACGCGATGGAAAAAATATTTCTGATAATCATGACGGTGATGATGCTTTGCAGTGTTACAACAATAGCAGCGGCAGAGGAGCAGCCGCAACAGCGGGACAGCGGAGGGCAGCAAAGCTGGCTCGGCATTAAGATACGGACGCTTACCGCCGCTCTTGCTCAGCAGATGGGATTAAAAGATGATAAGGGCGTCTTGCTGGTAGATGTTGCAGAAGGAGGCCCTGCCGCTAAAGCCGGGCTGAAAAAAGGAGATGTTGTTGTTGAATGTGAAGGGGTAAAAATCAGTAAAGCCTCACAGCTCACATTTTTAGTTTCTGTGGAAACGCCAGGCACACAGGTGCCGGTCAAGGTAATAAGGGATGGCTTCTCTATTACAGTTAATGTCACTTTGGGGGAACCCCCGCCTAAATAGAACTTCGCCAGGCGGGGGGGCATGTTATGTACTTCCGCAAAAACCCCGCCGTAAATGCCGGGCTGTACAAGTGCCAACCAAAATAACCGGACATTTCTAAATTGGCCTGACATTGTCAAAACTTTTTCATTGACAATGGAAAAAGAATGTTGTAACACGTGCCTCGTTAGAGGTGTATAAGGGCAATAGGGAATTAACTTCCATGAACTCTTAAATTCTAATAATTAAAAGGAGGAGCAGATGATGAAGCGGGCGCCGATGTGGATTGCAGTGTTAGCATCTACAGCTTTAGTTGTGGGAATTATTGTGGCATGCAGCGGTAGCGGTGGAAGTTCCAGTTCCAGTTCCAACGGTAGCGGCAGTTCAAATGGCGGAGGCCTTGCTTACAGTGGTGTAACAACTGCATTTGAAACCACCCCTGCCAACACCTCTGCTTCTCTCTCAGCTATGAGCAGCTTTATTCCTGAGTGCGGAGCAACAGGACTCACCGCACAAGCGGCCGCCCAAAGAAACCAGCTTAGGCAGGCGGTTTCCGGTGCTGTTCGCAAGCTTGCGAGTATTGTGAAGACCGGGCGGGTCTCCAAATCTTTCGGCGATACCCCACCGGCTGATATACTAGGCTCTTGCGGCGGCAAGATAACTTACCTGAATTACTCTGAATTGAACGGCACAGCCTCAGCGACCCTTTCATTTGAAAATTATTGCTCGTCAGATTCAACAACGGGAGAGACTACAACTGTTAACGGTGACATACCCTTTACAACTACCGGTACTCCTACTGCCAATGGGCCGATTACGACTTCGCTGACAGCCAGCTCACAACTTCTCCGTGAGGTGACAACAGATGCGAGCGGCAAGACAGTAGCATCATCTTCAATGTCTTTCTTCAACTTTATTTATACTCCGGGCATTCCGGGGCAGAGCCCGACAGCCGCCAAACCTGACACTTACTCGGCAGATTCTCTGGTGATGGAAAACAATCTTACCGGCAAAGACATCCAGGCTACCAACGTGAAGGCAACAATGGGTGATACTTCAACCGGCGGTACCCAGGAGACTGTTTCCGGACGTTTGTATTCAGGTGTGAGGGGCTATCTGGATGTGTCAACCCCAACTCCTTTAATAAAAGATTCAAACGGGAACCTTTTGTCAGGCGGCCTGATGGCAATGGGTGCAAACGGCGGCGCGATCAACCTGACGGCTGTTCCTGGTTCTGTAGACGGCTATACGGTTTCTGTCAACGGAACATTAATGCCGGGAGTAAAAGTTTCTTGTAGCGATTGACCGATTGATTGGCATATTTTTGGCAGGAGCGTCCGGCAACGGGCGCTCCTTTCTTTGTGTTTACACAACAAGTGTGATATAGAGGACAGGGTCCAGCATTGTTATTTGCCAGAAATCTCTTGCGCAACAAAACCCGTACGGTCATGACGGTGTTCGGCGCAGCCATAGGGATTGCTGTCTATGTTACAACCACCGCCATAGCAGACGACTTGCGGCATCAGACCGAGTCCGTAATAGCCGGATACGACACAGAGATTATGGTCCAGAGCCGGAGAGCCGCGACCCCCCTGACATCTATTATCAGCGCGGAAGATTTTTCTGCTTTGAAGACCCGATTCGGCAATAATGCAGTTCCACTGGTTATCGGGTCCCGGCGTGAAGACTGGAATTCCTATATAATGATTCTCGGAGCTACACCTCAGCTTGTTTCGAAAATTGGACTGATTGAAGGCAGAGCACCTGTACCAGGTGAGCGTGAGGTTATGGTTGGGGCTCTTATTTCGAGACAGTATGGTCTCAGCACAGGCAAATATATGTCACTTGGCGACGATCATTATCGGGTCTGCGGAGTGTATAGCGTGGGAAGTCGTCTTTTGGATGGATGGATGATGATGGATTTAGGGGCGGCGCAAAAACTGCTCGGCAGGGAAAACCAGATAAGCCTCGTGATGATACGGATGACAGGTGTCAATGATTTAGGACAACTGGCAAAAGATATCAATTCTGGATTCCCCCGCCTTAAGGCATCACCTGCTGCCGAGTTCGTAGGCAACATAAGGCTCTGGAAGACAGTCGACGTCTTCTGCAAGGCCATAGGCCTGATCACTTTTTTGGGCGCTTGCCTTATTATTACCAATACGTTTTTAATGGCGGTTTCTGAGCGTACACGTGAGATCGGCATACTCATGGCTGTCGGCTGGAGTCCACTTCTGGTTTTACGAATGCTTCTGGCTGAAAGCATCGCCCTATGTTTTTGTGGAGCAGCCGTAGGTAATGGCTTTGCTGTCCTTATGCTGCATCTGCTTAACAAGAACAAATCAGTGGGACTCGGCTGGCTGCCCTCTGTCCCCTCTCCCGAATCAGTTGGAGTATCCTTTGTGGTCGCACTGTTATTAGCCTTTGCAGCGATAATCTGGCCTGCTGTTATCCTTTACCATTTCTCACCTATGGAAGCCCTCCGGCATGAATGACATGACGTTTCCCTCCCTGTCCGTAACAGACATCGTTAAAACTTTTGACGGTGGATTGGTTGAGGCGCTGCGCGGGATTACGCTCACCGTAGCCAAAGGAGAACATCTGGCAATAATGGGACCTTCAGGCTGCGGCAAGAGCACTCTGTTGAGTATTATCGGCGCTCTTGATTATCCGACTGCCGGAAAAGTTATGATCGATGGAGTAGAACTGACAGGCAATTCCAAATCTTGCCTCTTTAGGGCACAATCGTTAGGGTTCGTCTTCCAGTTTCACCATTTGATCCCTGCCATGACATTGATCGAAAACGTTGAAGCTCCTTTGATAGCCGTCGGAGTGCCAAGAAAACAACGGCGTGAGCGAGCCGGCCTGCTCCTGTCGGAAGTCGGGCTAAACCACAAAGCAGACTCTTTTCCCAATAAGATATCGGGAGGGGAACGTCAACGCGTAGCCATCGCACGGGGCTTGATCAACTCTCCTAAATTGCTCCTCGCAGACGAGCCGACCGGCAACCTGGATACCACTACTGGTGAGGCTGTGATCAACCTTCTCCTTGATCGTGCCTCAAAAAACGGTTCCACTGTCATAATCGTTACTCATAACCCGGAGATAGCGGCCAAAACCGACCGCGTTATCCATATGCGGGATGGCCTTTTGTGCTGTTAAAAATAACAGGGCTAAATGCATGTCATGTTTTTTTTACAAAAGACTCCATAACAAAAAAAATAATACCAGATAAAAAAAAACTGTTTGCCGATCCGAACCTGCTATATAAGGAAGACAGGGATATAGTAAACAGCCCTTTCTATTTTAAAGGCACTAACGGCAAGGGCGTGCTGCTTATTCACGGCTGGACTTCGACCCCATACGAGGTAAGGCTCCTGGGCGAATATTTGCATGAAAACGGCTACACGGTAATTGCTCCCCAACTGCGCGGGCATGGCACAGTGCCCAAGGATCTGGAAAACGTGAGATGGTGCCATTGGATGGAGGATATACAAGAAGCCTATCAGGAGCTTAGAAAAGACTGCGGCCGGATATTCGTAGGAGGATCCTCCATCGGTTCTAATCTGGCCATTCATTTTGCCGGAAGAGAAAAAAATATTGCCGGACTGATTCTATTGGCAACACCTTATAAGTTGAAAAATGAGAAGCTGTCGTTAGGTTTTGCCAGGATTCTCAAAATGTTCAAAAAGTATCATAGAAAGATTTATCCGCCGACTTCCGGCCTTTCAACTTCAGTCACCAGGCTTATTTCTTACCAACGCTACCCTATTAAAAGCGCTTTGGAAATTTTTGACTTAATTAAAAAAAGCCGGGAAATTTTTCCGGCGATCAGGCAGCCCTGCATTTTGTTGCAATCGACTCATGACCACATTGTTGCCAGGGATAGTCTTGAACAGATGTATGCGGATGCCGGCTCTGAAAAGAAGGTGAAGAAATATGTCAATAAGGCTTATCATAGTTTTATTTCGGATATCAGGAACAAAAATGTCTTTGAAGATATTTTTCAGTTTATCGAAGGGTGCTGAGAGGATGTATGACTGCTGCTGGTGTCAAATGCATAGCCATATGAAGTGTTAAGGGTTAAGGGTTAAGCCGGTTTTTTTAGTGTTTCCGGATACGTGGCGATATTATGAATAATTTCGCAATGTATTGAGGTATACTTACACATATGAGAAGAATCGCCGTTATAGACGGGCAGGGAGGAGGCATCGGCAGTCTCATTATAAAGAGATTGAAAGAGGAACTGGGGGACCGGGTGGAAATCCTTGCCCTTGGCACCAATTCCACTGCCACCTCAGCGATGATGAAAGCAAGGGCAAACAGGGGGGCCACCGGAGAAAATGCCATCCGATGGAATGCAGGCAGAGTTGAAATAATTACGGGACCGCTCAGCATTATGCTGGCTAACGGCATGCTGGGAGAACTCACCGCGACAATGGCGGCGGCCATTGCCTCGTCCCCGGCAAAGAAAATACTGCTCCCTTTGAACCAGGAGGATGTCGAGATACTGGGCCTTGCAAAAGAACCTCTGCCCCATCTGATCGACAAACTGGTTCAAAGAATAAAAGAACTGGAGGGTTGCCATGTGTGAAGCAAATGCGTACATTTATAAAGATGGGGAAGAAACCCTTTATCTGGAAAATGTCGATGTGTTGATTCCCGAGGGCGGTACGATTTTTCTCAAAAACCTTTTTGGCGAACAGAAAACATTTGAAGGAAATGTAAAGGAAATAGCGCTGCTGAAACATAAGATACTGCTGGAAGAGAAGAAAGGATAAATGCCCTTAGCTCACACTATTCATAAAATAAATCCAGGAACAGGCAGGACATAGTGCTGAAGCGGGCGATGGCAGCCTGAGGCGCCATGATGGCTGAACAGGCTGACATCGTCTTCGAGCAAGGCTGCTTGTCCTGACTGCTCGACACAGTATGAATAATGGGGGTTAGATGCCTATGATCAGAAAAGCCTTGCTGTTGAAAATTTTTGATGCCGCCAACATGCAGCGTTGGAACGACAAGATACGCCCTGTCGAGCTGAGGGAGCTCGACAAGCAGGCCCATAAGATGATGCTGGCGTATTTCCTCGGAAAATTTGAAGAGCAAGAGGATGGGTTTGACTGGATAGAGGTTATCGAGGGTGGTATCTTTGAGTTCCTGCAGCGTCTTGTTATTACGGATTTAAAGCCTCAGATCTTTTACAAAATAAAAGAGGATAAGGCTAAATACCTGGAACTGAATAATTGGGTTTATGATAAACTGAAACCTGTCATATCACCGCTCGGAGATGTCTTTTGCAATAAATTCAGAAACTATTTTACGGATCCGCCTGATAACCTGAACAGAAAGATTTTGAGGGCAGCCCATTTTTATGCTACCAAATGGGAGTTCGATATTATCGAGCGGATCAACCCCGCAGGCTTTGAAATCCAGCAGATAAAGAGCAACCTGCAGGGCGAACAGGAAAAATATTATGATCTAAGGGGTATTCAGCAGCTCGCCCTTTATTCTCAATACAGAAATTTTATTGATTTGTGCGGGCAACTCAGGTTTCAATTGCGCTGGAGCCATATCCACCGGGTCCCCAATACGTCCGTGATAGGTCACATGCTTATCGTCGCGGTACTGTCTCACCTGTTCTCTCTCGACATACAGGCTTGCAGAACGCGTTGCATCAACAATTATTTCACCGGCCTGTTCCATGACCTGCCCGAGGTCCTTACCCGGGATATTATATCTCCTGTGAAAAGGTCTGTCGGGGGATTGGAGGACCTGATCAAGGATTATGAGAAAGAACAGATGGAGAAAGAAGTGTATGCCCTGATTCCCGAAGTTTGGCATCGGGAAATGAGGACATTCACGGAGGATGAATTTTCCAGCATCGTCACAGTCGATGGAAATATCCTGAAGACTACCTCCGGGGAAATCAACGGAAAATTCAACAGGGATGAATACAGACCGAGGGATGGAGAACTCATCAAGGCGACTGATGACCTTGCAGCTTTTGTGGAGGCCTACCTCGGCCTGGAGAACGGGATAAAATCGAATGAACTGGATGAGTCGAAAAATTACCTTAAGAACAAATACAGGCATTCTTTGATAGCGGGCATTAATTTCGGCGAAATCTATGCGGACTTTGAATAAAAAAACCGGGCAATAGGCTATTGCCCGTTTCTTTATGACTACATGGCGATTTATTGATTCCGGGCCTTGTGACGCAGCATATAATATGGCGCTTGATGAGAGCATTGCAATTGCCGTCCGGAAAGGCTGCTCACCTCCAACGCTCCGTTTTTACGGATGGCAGCAGCCTTCAGCCAGCATCGGGGCATTTCAGAAGATTACTGATATCAATACCCTATATTGCTCCCGGCATAATGTGCAGGTTGTCAGAAGACCTACAGGGGGCCGGGGCCTGCTGCACGGTGAAGAGCTCACTTACAGTTTTTGCGCAAAAAATGAGGGCTTGTTTTCTAAAGGGCTACTCGATGCTTACAAAGATATAAGCCGTGCATTTTCACTGGCACTGCAAAGAGCCGGCCTTATTGTTGTAATGGAGGCCGGCCGGCGAAGGGAGCGAAATTTTGTCAGGAGTCCGTTCTGTTTTCATTCCACTTCATACGGGGAACTCACTGTTAACGGCAGAAAGCTGGTGGGCTCGGCTCAGAAACGGTGGAACGATGGCTTTCTGCAGCAGGGTTCCATACCGTACAAGGTCGATTGCGCAAGTCTTGCCGCCGCATTTAATGACAAAAGTTATTGGGCGAAGTGTCATGTTCCGGAGATAGTTGGTTTACAGGATTTGATTCCCGGTTTCGATCCGTCCGCATTTAAAAAACATCTCAGGGATTCTTTTGAAGTCTTCTTCGGTATTAGCCTGCTTGGGTCTCTTCCGTCTGATCAGGAAGCGGAGGAGGCTCAACTACTATGTTCTGAGAAATATCGCCGGCCTCTGTGGACAAGCCGGGTGGCGCTGCGGAAATCGTATTCTTGTAATAATGAAATATAGAGGCCATCATCACGAGGCTTATATACCCCTGGATAATGTATGAAACCAGCTGGTACGGCAACGCAATCAGCGGACCGATAAGAGGAATAAAAGTAAGAGGCGCACCTATCATAATAACGATAAAGCCGATCACGATATATCCCAGCAAAAGAACAGTGTACAAACCGATTGCAGAGGGTTTTGAATAAAGATACCTGGCCGCCTCTTTTATCGCTGTAAAAAATTGGGATCGATAAAAAGCAAGGTGCGCGGCTCCATAAGCTGCAAGCGAAAGGGCAGGCAGAAGCAGTGTAATACCTGTCGATATGAGCACCAGCGAGCAGAAAAAACTGATAAAGAGCCCTAACGTAGCATCACAGCTTTTAGCAATATCGATGATCGATGAAGCGCCACCGACCAGAATGCCCAGAAAAAATGCTATGGCAAGGAACAAAATACCTATGACAGAAGAAAACATGGCTAAGGAAAAAAAGAGACGTCTCCCTTCAGAGAAAAAGATTTTCAGATTGAACTCATCTATCTCCTTCAGTATGGACCTCGCAAGAATGGCTATTGTACCCGCCAGCGCATAGATCCAGACGACAAGGACAAATGACAGATAGATAAGAAGGCTGAAAAGTATTATCAGCGCCATGGCAAAGTATTTGTCCAGCAGTTCTGCAGATCCCCTGAAAACGCTCACCAAATCCCTGAGACTCAGTATTTCCGTGAGATCAAGCCCGAAAAGTATAAAGGCTATGGCTATGGGCATCCCGACAATAATAAAGAAGCTCAGACCGCCAAGAACGAACGTGACCAGCTGAACAACCAGTAAATGCCAGTTTTTATTAACTGTGTATATGCCTTCTTTAATGGCAGCGATATGCGTCACTGTATCATTTACCTCGATATGCCAACAATCGATATGCAGGAGGCTTCCGCCTCCTTTATTAAATCATCCCTTTTTATTATTATACTTCTTTCAGCTTCTATCGCGAGTACACGCGCCCTGGCGTCAATCATCGTCTGAAGTGTAGACGGACCGACCACCGGCACATCGAGTCTCATGTCCTGCCTGGGCTTGCTCACTTTTATCACAACAGCCCCGTCGCCTGCCAATGAGCACCCCCTTCTTATTGCCTCGTCAGTGCCTTCTATCGCCTCGACAGCCATCACCGCCTGCCCTTTTATTACAACGGTCTGGCCGATATCCAAATCACCCATTGTTTTTGCAATTTTCCATCCAAACTCGATATCACGCCATTCTTCTTCCGAAGGTGCATTTCCGGTCAATACGCCTGAAGGAGTAATAAGGTGGGGACTGAAAGTCGCGGTGTTTATCACCGTAATTCCTTCGTCTGCCAGTTCTTTTGAGAAAGCATTCAGGATGGAATCATCGCTTTTATCTTTAAGAGAAAAAAGAAGTTTAATAGCCCTCAAATCGGGTGTGACCTTTGATTTATAAAGAATTGACTTGGGTACCTTCCCGGCCATGATAACCTCGTTGAGGCCCGAGTCTTTCAGAGCAGCTATAAGGGAGCCTATCTTACCAACGTTGACCCATTGCATATGATCGGACAGGTCTTTGAGGGACGGAGATGCCATGCCTTCCAGTGCCATAACGATAACTTTGTAGCCACGGTTTTTTGCGTCTCTTGCTATGATCTCAGGGAGTTCGCCTTTGCCTGCGATGATGCCTATCTGCATATGCCTCTTTTATTTTTTTCTACAAACTCTATGAGCCTCTCAACCTCCGGGGATTCGGCAAGTTCGGATTTAATCTTTTTCAGCGCTTCTCTCAATGTCCGTTTCTCTCTAAAGAGGATTTTATAGGCTTTCTTAAGATTGTTAATAGCCTCATCTGAAAAGCCGTGCCTTTTCAAACCTATAACATTAAGCCCGTAAAGTTTTGCCCTGGGGCCTGAAGCCATAGTGAATGGAGGTATATCCTGCCCGATACCGCTGAACCCGCCGACCATGGAATATGCGCCTATGCGGGCAAACTGGTGAATAGCCACAACACCTCCTATAAACGCAAAATCCTCTACAACAACGTGTCCTGCAAGAGTAGCTGCATTGGCCATTGCAATAGAAGATCCAATTTTGCAATCATGGGCAA
>Ga0074045_10004519_pt1 | contig 12311 bp, 11 predicted proteins | sample BogForMeECP23OM2_FD_94442 | JGI IMG/M metagenome (GOLD analysis project Ga0074045, IMG submission 94442) | Bog forest soil microbial communities from Calvert Island, British Columbia, Canada - Bog Forest MetaG ECP23OM2 | ecosystem: Environmental > Terrestrial > Soil > Wetlands ...
CTCACGATTACGCCGGTAACATGGACAATCTCGCCGTCCCGTATGCAGGGAGACATGCTCGCCCCGCGCGCCTCAAAGCGCACGCTAAGCCCACGCGCAAGAAGCTCGCGGCAGAGCGCCTCGAACTGATCGGAAGCGGATGGGGAGTTAGTCATGGAAGATGAGTCCTTCGACGCGACTCAAGCCCGGAAGGGGCGGCATTGGGAAGCCCGGCACGGCAGTGCCGGGTCGAAACGAAAGAGTCAAGTGAGTCCCGCAGGGACGCCACAATTTCTCATCCACACCCTGAGGAATCGGTTCGCCCCTAATCATTGAGCTGCAGAATTCTCTCCACCGCGCGCTCATCCGGCTCGAACGAATACCGATAGCAAGGGACCGAATCCGCCACCCGCTCCAGAAAGCTCAACGCCGAGTCCACATACTCATGCCGATGAAACGGCACAAAGCTGCGGGCAAACAACTCCGCCACCATCTGGCTGCGAGTCAGCCGCGTCAGCACGTTCCCATGCCCGTGCTCCAAAACAAAAATCCGTCCCAGCGGCGCCCTCTGCGGTAAAGCAAAATGAGCCTCGCCATGCCACGGCGTGCCGTACATGAAGATCTGCGTAGGATCGTCGCCCGGCTGCAGTTCGCGAGCCGGGCTCTCGCGCACAATGATGCGGTCGTCGCTGAGGATTTCTACTTTATGCAGCGAAGTCCACAGCCGCGCCGTAGTACTCTTCCCCGCCCCGGAGTGGCCGACGAACAAGTTGGTCGCGCCGTCTGGGCCCACAATTCCGACTCCATGCAACTCAATCGCCCGCTCCTGGGTGAGCCGGTGCGTGATCAGGAGCTCGTCCAGGGGATAGCCCAAAGGATCGGCCACCTGAGGATAAACCGCGAAGTACCCGCGGCTCATCTCAAGGGTTGCGTGACGAAAATGCTGATCCACCACCAGTCTCTTACTCGGTCGTCCCTCTGAAACGGGATTTCCAAAGTCGAACCTAAACCCCAGCTCATGTTCGTACAATCGCCACGTCGTTCCGGAATCGAAGAGTTCACGTCCCGGCATTCGGGAAATGTCTTGAACCCAACTGACTCGGATCTCGATATCCCCAGCGTTCACGTCGGCTCGAAAAGGTAGGTGCTCGGCGTCGAAGATCACGTCTGAACCCCGGCTTCCGACGACCCTCACCGATAGCCCACCTATGCACAGCTGATCGTTATATGGGGCACCGGATTCCCCGGATAGCCTCAAATGCATCCCTCCGCACGCGCTGTTTCCGCCCGGTCTCGGCATCTTCGGCCCCGCCATTCATGACCCCGCAGAGGACGCGCATTGCCCGAAACCTAAGAAGTTACAGGAGTTGCCCAACTGCCCACCTGAGTTGAAGGTCTTGCAGTGGCCCAAGACTGCCTCTTCCGGACGCAGGCTGACGGTCGTCAGCTGCGGCGACTCATACGTTTTCTTGCCTTCGGCTCGTTTCGGTGCGAGATCCATCCAGCCTCCAGTTGCTCCGCCCTCAGAACACTCAATGATTCCCACAGCTCCCGCAGCCGCCGACAGATACGCTCGTATTATTCAGAATCGGAAGGATGGCCTGGGGACCCACCCAACCTTCCACATTGATTTCTCTGGACCGGATGCGTTGCGCCGAATCCATAACGTCGTCGTAGCAACTGCCCCCCACGCAGAATTCACAATCCCCGTGTGCTGGAACCTCGACTCCGGCCGCCGCCGCCCTGAGATGGGCGACGTGGCAAAGAAACTCGACGGGGCTCTCTTTATCACCATTTTCCATTTCGCCATTGGCAGGGCACATGCCGCAGAGCGAACGGATGCGACACTGGACGCATTTCGTTTCCTGGTGGCGCTTGCGAGCGCGCACCTCGCGCAGAGAATTCTCCCACGCAGATCTGAGGCCGGTGCGCCGAACGTCGAAGGTATCCTGCTGAGAGATAACGCAGATGCCCATCTCTCCATAGGCATTGATAGCGAAAGAATTCACCCCCCCGCCGCAGGAATAGACTGTATCGATTTCCGCGAGCGCGGGCGGTCTCTCAAGGTCGCCCTTCGCTAGCTGACGATATTCGCTCATGCCCTTCGGAGTATGCATATCGAGTGCGACCACTTCTTCCGGCGTCAGGCGCACCGCTAGAGGACTCTGCGAACAGTCAATCCGCGGGTTAATCTGCGCATCGAACTTGAACTCGACGCCCAACTCTTCTTCTGCAAACTGCCGAATCGCGACAACTTCATGCTTATTAATACTCGTAGCCACCGTCTTCAACTTCAGTGGCAACCCCCGCTCGCGCAGCAACTTAATTCCGCGCAAACATCGCTCATACGACCCAGGAATCTGCGTCAGCGCTTCATAAGTCTCGCGAGTCCGCCCGTACAATGTGATCTCGATGGCAAACGGCGGCCACTCCAACAAGTAATCCGCAATCTTTTCCGTGATGAGCGTGCCATTGGTGAAGAGGGTGATCAGAAATCCCTTCTTCTTGGCGTAGGTGTAGATCTCGAGAAAATCTTTGCGGGCAAAAATTTCGCCGCCGGTATAGAGCAGCCAGAAGCAGCCCATGTCGACCAGTTCGTCGAGCATGCGGAAGTGCTCTTCCGTGGTCATCTCGCGGCTGCGCGCCTCCTGGTCGCCCATGGGGAGATTGTTATAACAATGCTGGCACTCCAGCGGACACCGCCGCGTGACCTCAATCGATACCTGCATGGGCGCGCGCTTGCCCGCCTGCTTCTGATGCAGGTCTGCGCTGAACGCCCCGTAAGTGATTTGCTCCATCTGCCCCCAGATCTCGTGAATCTTCTTTATCGCGATCCGTTTTATCGCGAAATGTTTTATTTAGAAAGCTCAGTGCGAACCGGCAGCCTGCAACTCGCTCGGCGCGAGCCCGGATGAATCTATGGCTGCATAATCCACTGCCACGCTCACCTCGACCAGTCCCACCGCAAGCGTGTCCTGCAGAAACTGAGTCACATCGCGCCGCGCCTGATCCGGAGCGACGTCGTACTCCTGCTCGACGGCGCCGATCAAATCCGCAAGCCCCTTGGGATTTTCCAGCAACTGCCAGATCAGCGAGCCGGTCTGGTTGAAGCTGTAGATCGAAGCCAGATCCCCTACCTTGCCGCGCACCGGGACAATCAAAGTCTCTCCAGCGACGCGCCGGGAGACGACGGTCCGCGACCGAATGAAAACTTGATCTGCAAGTTCGCTCGGCAAATCGGAATCTCCTTTGTGGTTTCCTAAAAACATTTCATAATGCGAATGTTTCAGATGCCAATACTCAAATTGAGACTACGGGAGGCGTTCCCTCGAAACAATCGGGATTCCGTGGCGGGTATTGAGTTGGTTATCACCGCGCTTGATTCCCAACTCGATTGACAAGTAATCAGAAAATCAGGATTTCCAGCGAACTGGTCTACGACGAGCGACGTTCAGGCAGGCTGAGTGCGGTTGCGGTAGAGCGAAGGGTCGACCTGCCGAGCCATCGCCTGGGTATTTAACGAAAGGCCGAGAAAACTCTGGATATTTTCTGAAGAGCCTAATGGATCACGCAGCACCTGATGATATTCCTGCCGATGAACTAAAAGCTCGCGTCTCTGCACGAGTCCAGCATTCACTTGATTCAGGTGCGCGCGCAAGCCTGCGATCAGTGCGGCCTGCGGCACCGCCGCTCCCGAAGTTCCGCGCCGCCGAATCATCTCCGCTTGCGAAGCCACCACTTCCTCGAGCGGGCGTTCCATAAACACGATGCGATATTCGCGGTCCGCCGGAAGCGCGAATAAAAGCTGCGAGATTACCTTCACCGCTTTGCCTTCGGCTTCGGCGATGCAGACGGGGTCTTGCGGGAGCTTCTTGATGCGCTCCCACTCGCAGTAGCCGCGCGGATTATCGGCGTCGGGCACGCGCTCGCCATCGGAGAGAATCGGCACGCCCCCGGCAGCCAGCATCTGCATCATGAGCGAAGTGCCGGAGCGCGGCAGGCCGGAAACAATCGTGATCACGCCGGAGCCTTGGTCTGCCTCTGCCGCCGCATCCGCAAAAACATCTCGCGGTGGCGTGTAGCTTTTTCGAGATCACCGGTGGGATGCGTATATAAGGCAGCCAGCCAGCGATGCGCTGCCATCAATCCAGGAAGCATGCTGAGCGCCGTCTCAAAAGCTAAGGCAGATCGTTCGCGATGGCCGAGGCGCGCCAGAGCAACGCCCAGATAAAAATGTCCCAAAGGAAGAAAATGCTGCAAACCTACCGCGAGCAACGCTTGCTCCGCGGCTTCTTCGTTGCGACGCTGGCGCAGGCGCACGACGGCCAATCCCAAATGCGCCTCGGGACTGTCGCCATCGATTTCGAGCGCGTGCTGAAAGGCCCGGTCGGCATCGTCGGTGCGCTTCTGACGCAGATAAGTTTCGCCAATACGCAAATGCAAATCGGGCAAGTGCGGATCGGCGCTCTCGGCCTTCAACAGACTCGCCAACGCCGCATCCATATCTCCCTCTTCAAAATGAATAATGCCCATGAGCAGATCGGCCCAGGGACGCGGTTTGGAATTTTCCTCGGAAGCCGCCTCCGGGGAGACAACTGTCTCAGTCAGAGCCGCCGCTTCCAACTCCGTGGGCGCTTGCGCTTCGCCTTCCGCTTGCGCCGGCTTCTGCGCAGCGCGAGCCTTCGGCTTAAGCACAAGAAGTCTTTGCAGCAGATCCTTGGCCTCGGCGCGTCGCCCCAGTGCCAGATAGCACTGCGCCAAGTGTTGCATGAATCGCGCTTCGTCCGCCCACTTGGTAGTCAGCTCTTCGAAGATCGTCAGGGCCTCGCTATAACGCCGCGAATCCAGATAGGCTCGCGCCAAGTTGTATTGTTGCTCGCGGACCGCCGTGGCAACGGCCTTCTCTTGATCTTCGCTGAGCGGCTGAATGTAGCCGAGCGCAACGAACTGTTGCAGCACAGCTTGCGCAGCCGCAGGGTCCATGCGCAGATCTGCAGGATGCATCCCGCATTCGCCCGCCTCGCTCTCCCAACTGGGGATGCGCGCGACTTTGGGCGGCTGTTCGAAGGCTTGCACTAACACGCGCCCGTCCATATCTTCGCCGACCGGCAATCCGAACAGAGTCAGAATCGTTGGCGTCACATCGAGCAACGTAGCGCCATAGATTCTTTCGTCCTGCTTAATGTGATCGCCCTTCATGCAGACGATACCGAATTGGCGGTGCTGCACCGCTGGACCCGCAGGCTCCAGCGGTATGCCGCGTGGCCGCAGATGATCGGAATGGAAACCGTGATCGGAAACAATGATGACGGTAGTATCCGGTCCAGCCAGATCGAGCAGAGTCTGCAGCATCATGTCGTGAAAGCGATACGCGCCGTTCACCACATCTTTATATATCTCGAACCTCTGCTCGGGAATCCCTTCCATGCGCGGCGGGTGGTAGTTCATGAAACCGTGGCAGAAGTGATCGATGCCGTTGTAGTACACGGCGAGAAAATCCCACGGCTCGTTTTGCAGAATCCAGGTGGCGGCGTTGTGAATCGAGCAATTTTCCGAGAGAATTTTCGCGAACGATTGCAGCCCTTTATCTTTTTCCTGGTCGATCTCTGCGGCGCGCGGAACCCAGGGAAGAATCGCAGCCTCGCCCACCTCCGCCGGATGCATGCGCAAAGCGGCAAACTGATCGCGCATATTTTCCGGATGAACTGCGCCCGGCGGCAGCGGCCAAGGCTTATCAAGCGGCCCGACGGCATACGGAAAAAGATCGGAGACTGAGATACCGTTGATGGGTTCGGCGGGATGGCCTGCGAACCAGCCGAGCACATGAGTTTTATATCCCCGTTGCGTCAGAATATTCCAGATGGCTTTCACTTTGCGCGAAGTGCTGGTGACCGGCCGCACGCCGCCGGTTTGCGGATCGGGCTCCATAAATCCCAGAATGCCGTGCTTATCAGGCCGCTTGCCGGTGGCAATCGAATTCCAGAGCATCGGAGAAAGAACGGGGCGCAGGGTCGCCAGGTTTCCAATCACTCCATGATTCACAAAATCATCGAGCGTAGGCATCAGCCCCTGATCGAGAAGCGGATTAATGACCTTCCAATCGGCCGCATCCCAGCCGATGAGCAGTACTTTTCTGGCGAGAGGTTCACTCATGAGGTAGTCAACTCGGACATCGGGACCCGAGGGCCTTAGGGGAAAAACAGTTTACTATACGTTCGCTCGTGAAGCACTCGCTCGTCAGTCAGAAGTGTCCGGACCGGCGTGTGCAATCTATTGCACGGTCGCCCTTTGCGAAGGCCATGCGCGGGATTCGTAGCCCTCCTGAATTCTCTGAGTTTTGATTTGACGGGCCGCGGGGCTGGAAGCATAATGTTTCTCCACCGCAGGAGGGTCCGATGAAAAGTTCCCGACCGGTCCGGAGATCTTCGCAGTTTTCCTTCATACTCCAGAAAAACCTGAACGACTACGCGCTCGGTGCGGCTGCGGCTGGAGTAGCCGCGCTAGCGGTTCATCCGAGAGCCGTGGCTGAGGTCGTTTACACGCCGACCGATGTGAGAATCGTTAACGGCGCCAGGCTGGAACTTGATCTCAACCACGACGGCATCGCCGATTTCAAATTGATCAACGACCTGCACATTTCCACGACTCCGTTCGGAGACGATCTTTCGATTAAAGGCGCCGTGAAGGGCAACGAGGTTCTGGAAAGCAATCCCAAGCATTTCTATTATTTCGCCAACGCGCTAGCCTCCGGGGTTCAAGTCGGCCCGGGAGCATCGTTTCGTCCGCACCCTGCCAATATGGCTTACGCCAGCCTGACCGCCTTTACTTACGTCAGTGGAGGTCCGTGGAAAAACGCCACCAACCGCTTTCTGGGCCTGAAGTTCTTGATCAACGGCGAAGTTCACTACGGCTGGGCGCGCCTCACGGTTAGTGCCAGGAAGAAGCAACAGGAAGTCCATGCCGTCCTCACTGGCTACGCCTATGAGACGGTGGCCAACCAACCGATCATGACCGGTCAGACGACAGAGACCAGTGCGAACTCCGGCCGTGCCGATTCCCCTGGCTTCTTACAATTGGGGTTGCTCGCGCTGGGAGCCGATGGTTTTGCTGTTTGGCGTCGGAACAAGAATTGATTCATCGCGTCGGGGGTCGTTGGACAATTGTTGCACTCACGAAGCCAGACAGAACGCGATAATTGTGTTTCCGCGAATTCCTCGGCTGTCTTCCAAGTCTTTCAGCAGCTCTGACTCGAGATCGTCGGGGTCCGGCGTCATTTCGCAGGCCGCAATTTCATCGGCCGACGCGCCCTGAAAGCACAGTTCGCACACTCCCAAACCATCTTCCGATCGCACTGGCGGACCGAAAACGCGACAGGTCATTGGACGCGAGTCGTAAAGTTCGCACTTCCCGGTCACCGGATCGAGCGCCGGGCAGGTCTCGTCGTCGGCGAAGGAAGCAAAGCGCGCCATCGCTTCGTCGCTCTCTTCCAGAATCCCAGTTTCTGGGTCGCCGGGAAAATCTTCTCTTAGCCGCGCCACCGCTTCGTTAGCCCGCCGGCGTATGCCGTCCGCACGCTCGGGATCGTGGGTGGCGAGCTCGGACAATCCGCGCCGCAAACGAACCGCATCCAGCTGATTGATGGAAAAAGCGCCAACGCAACACTGCGTACACCCCGGCCGGCAGACCAGCCATTCACCGCTTCGCCGCGTCGCATCAGCCAAAGCAGAGTCTACGATCTGGATCAGCCCCTGATCTCCGACCAATGGTTTCAACGCTCTCGAATGCTCGGAAGCTGGCTTCCCGGCTATCGACCCTGCCGCAGTTGGAGAAGTACGCCGCATGCCGATTGGTGAATCATAACAACTTCGTCGCGAGATTGTGTGGGCAGGGTTGCTGATGAGGCGAGCGCTGAACAACCTTAACTTCCCGAACGGCGACGGAGCCTGATTGTTTTCGGGCTCCAGTCGCCGGAATCACCCCACCCTTCCCCCCGGCGGTAAGGTTCTTCCCTCGGGAACTTGACTCGGGAGAAAACTGGCTTGGCACGAAATCGAAGCCAGGGCTGACTCCTCCCCCTTAAGTCTCACTAACAATTGAATGGTGACCGAGTCCAACGAAACGTTTCACTCGTTTCTGAGTTTCGCTATTTTTTTTCTCGGGCACGTATGAACCCGCTTATCTCTCGCTTTCCCGGGAGTTGTCGTGTGCTCAGATGCTCCCCGCCATCGAGATGTTGGTTGAAAACCCGCACTGTACGCGCGTCTTCGATTTGGGTAAGATAGCTGCCACTTAAATAGGGCATCCCCCCGGAGCGTCTAACTTGCAATTCCACGCTTTCGATGGCGTCTATCTGGAGCAGCTTCGTTCCGGAGACTTCCGGACCCAGGAGCATTTTGTCTCTTATTTCAGCGAGTTGATCCGGCTGAAATTGAGCAAGCGCCTCCGTTCCCGGGCCGAAGTGGATGATGCCCGCCAGGAAACCTTCGCCCGGGTGCTGGCCGCGCTGCGAAAAAATAATGGAGTTCGTCAACCGGAGCGCCTGGGCGCCTTCGTCAATTCCGTGTGCAACAACGTTCTGCTCGAATACTATCGTTCCTCCTCCCAGGCTCCCGCCGGCGAAGCGGTTGAGGGCGAGAGCAACATTCCGGATCCGGCCCTCAGCGCCGTCGACCTCATTGCCAATCGCGAAATGCAAAGCGAAGTTCGCTATATTCTCGATAAGCTGCCGGAAAAAGATCGCCGCATCATCACCGAAATCTTCCTCGAAGAACGAGATAAAGACGAGGTCTGCGGCGATCTGGGAGTCGATCGCGAATACCTCAGAGTTTTGCTGCACCGCGCCAAGAAGTCGTTCAAGTCTCTGTATTTACAAAGGATGCCGAGAGAAGACAGGCAGGAACCAGGAAGAGATAAGCGGTTATAGATCGCCTCGGTAACATTCGTGTAACGTTTTGGTTTGATTCCTCACTATCTGAGTAGAGGAGACCCCCCGAGCATGGAACATAGTGAAGCGGCGCGAATCATGGCAACCGAGAAATACCTGCTGGACGAATTAGCCCCTGATATCCGGGAGCAGTTCGAAGAGCATCTTTTCGACTGTAACGAGTGCGCTCTCGACGTGCGCGCCGCGACGATGTTTCTCGAACACAGCAAAATTGTCCTGGCTGAACCCGTGCCCACGCCTGCGCGGACCGATCTCCGGCCCGGATGGTTCGCCTGGTGGCGTCCCGCCTTCGCCGTCCCCGCCCTGGCCGCACTGCTGCTCGTGATTGGATATCAGAATTTAGTCTCCTATCCGGCATTGAAGAATACGGTGGCGCAAAATAAAGCTCCCCAGATTCTAACCGCCGCCCCGTTGCTGAGTTCGGCCACGCGAGGCCCGAACGCGCCTGCGCTCACCGTGCGTCCCGGAGAGCCCTTTCTGCTGCCGCTCGACATCGTTCCCCAGAGCGATGCGTCCTCTTATCGAATCGAGTTGCATAATCCTGCGGGAGGTGTACAGTGGTCGCTCCTAGTCTCTTCCGAGGCTGCCCGCAACTCCCTTCCCCTCTGGGCGCCGGGAGTGAGCCAGGCCGGGCAGTACGAAGTGGTCGTAGTCGCTTTAACTTCCCAGAGCGTAGAAGTTTCCACAGTGCGGTATGCGTTCGAGTTGCAGTTTGCCAAGGGCGTAAATCCTGAACCCTGACCAAGGAGAAAACAGATGGCAACCAGCCGGCTTCCAGTGGCAACACACGCAAGCACCAGCCGAGTTCACTACTATCACGCTAATGCCTCCGCCTACGGCGGATCTTATACGGGTCCCGTCGCGCAAAACATTCCTCCGCAAGCGTCGTCGTCGCTCGCTCCCTCGGGGGGCTACGGATTGGCCAGCGCGCCTAGCTTCACGATCAGTCACCAGGGCAGTAGTATATTTTCCTTCGACTCTGGCTCTACCGAAGTTTCGGGCGAGATCAGTTCGGTAACCGGCGGGTGGCTAACCACGGTGACCGCCACGCTCATCGGTTTGGATGTGGTCGGAGTCGTTGCCGCGGACAAACTGATCGCACAAATTCAGACCGATCATCCCCTCAATGGCGACTATCCTACCGTGACTTTCGCCGGCACCTGCTTCGAAAACCTCACCGTCGGCGGCTGCCCGGTCGACGTCACACTCGGCCTGGACATTTGTGATCAGTCCGATGATTCGGAAGACGGCTATCCCTCCGAGGCTTGCATCGACGACTCGGATTTTCTGACCACAGTTGACGATCAATACGCGTTCATGAACGATCCCGATAACTTGCCGGACTGGGTAACGGACCGAACCATCCCCAACTGGATCACGCAGCGCTACACCTGGAATCCTTCGCAGAACGGGAAGAGAGCTACGGTTCTATCGACCGTCGTTCAGTCGACGAGTGGAGAATTCCCCGGCAGGCCGTTTCTCAATGCGCTGGAGTTGCCCGGCATCGGCCGCGTGTTTCTAGGAGAATTGCTGGTCGACGCACGCTCGTACAACCTGACCATGGTTCGCCTTGAACTGAACGGCAAACACGGCAGCGGACTCAGCTGCGGCCCGAACTCGGGCGCAAACGGTGTCACCTATCCGCCGGGTTAGCCCTTGACCCTTGCTTTACGCCCGTATAGGCTGCTTGCTCAAACCCACCTCAACCAGAAGGACTTCTGGCTTTAAAGTTAGGTTGAGATCTCTCCAGGGTTTGAAGCAGGCAGCGCGGGGGCGCAGTGTCGCAGGCAAGGAGCCAGAAATTCGAGCTGCTGGTTTTCGCCGCGTCTTTGTCGCTTCTTACGCACGTCAGCTGCAACCGGCTGCCTGACCCGCAGAAAACATTTGACCACGCACGACACGCCTTCATTCGCGGCGACCTCGATACCTCCCGGAGCGAGGCGAAAGCCGCTCGTAAGCGCTTCTCGGGTGAAAATGAAGAATGGAACTGGAGATTCCGCCTTCTCGAGGCAGAGATCCTTGTAAGCCAGGGGCAGGACAAGGATGCACTCTCGCTACTCAACGCTCCCTTGCCCTCAAAACTCTCGGGCGGCGAACTGGCCATCAAGCAACAAATTCTTCAAGCGAGCGCTTGCATTCCCCTCGGTCGAGCTGGGGAGGCTGAGCGGTTTCTAAATTCAGCCCAACAGCTCTCCGACACCTTGCACTCTTCGCTGAGCGGCGAGATTGCCCGGGCTTGGGGCGTGCTGGAGGGCTCGCGCCACGATCAGGAAGGTGCTGAACGTTTCTTTCGTCAGTCTCTGCAGGTAGCACGTCGACAACAGGACGATTATTTGGAAATGTCAGATCTTTTGAACCTTGGAGTCGTTGCCGAGCGGAAGGCGCATTACGACGAATCCATCGATTGGTCGAGGGCGGCTAGCGAAAAGGCAAAGCTTCTCCAGCACCCCCAGATCGCCGAACTAGCACTCGGAAATCTGGGCTGGGCCTACTACAAAATGGGAGACTTTGATCGAGCCCTGGCTCTGTACCAGGAGGCGGAGAAAACCGCAAAAGAGCTAGGAACGGTGTATGAGCAGATCGCGTGGCTGAATAACATCGGTGTGGTCTACGACGAACTGAATCAATTCTCGCTCGCAGAAGATAGCTACCGTGAATCCCTGGCCCTCGCTCAGAAAAAAGACAACACCCAACAGATGATTGATGCTCTGACCGAGCTAGCCTTCGTCTCGGTACAGACCGGCCATCTAGATGAGGCGCAGCATTTCAGCGAGCAAGCTCTCCAAAAGATTCACGACAAAGACAAAGACGACCGTATCTCTGAGCTTTACGTAATTCTCGTCGAGGGCCAGGTCGCTGCCGCTCGCGGAAATCACGAGGAAGCCGAAAAGGTTCTTCGCGAGGTTGCCAGCGACCCCCAGAGCGACCTTTCTCTGCGGTGGGCAGCGCAGAATGACCTGGCGCGACTCTACGAACAACAACATCAAGTCGCCGCGGCGGATAAGCAGTATCGGGCCGCTCTTGCCACCATCGAACAGGCGCGCTCATCGCTGCAGCACGAAGAATTCAAGCTCCCGTTCATGGCCAACGCGTCGCACCTTTACGACGACTACATCCACTTTCTGCTGGAGCAGGGAAAAGATTCGCAGGCGCTGCAATTAGCCGACTACAGCCGGGCCCGCACCTTGGCCGAAGGCCTGGGCGTGCTGCAGGCAAAGTCGGCTTCCGTGCCGAAAACCCTGAGTGCCGAACTGAGTGCCGAGCAGGTAGCGCGGCAAGCCCATGCCACCCTTCTCTTTTACTGGGTAGGGCAGGAGCGTTCTTATCTCTGGGCAATCACTCCGAAGAGCACGACGCGCTACGACTTGCCTAAGGCCGCCGAAATCGA
>Ga0074045_10004521_pt1 | contig 12307 bp, 10 predicted proteins | sample BogForMeECP23OM2_FD_94442 | JGI IMG/M metagenome (GOLD analysis project Ga0074045, IMG submission 94442) | Bog forest soil microbial communities from Calvert Island, British Columbia, Canada - Bog Forest MetaG ECP23OM2 | ecosystem: Environmental > Terrestrial > Soil > Wetlands ...
GAACCGCTCGCGGCTCAATCTCCCCGCCAGCGGCCGCCGCGAAGCTGCCTGGCTCCATGCACTGCGCACCATCGAGTGCCTCAAGGTCTGAATGGCTATTTTTCACGCCGGTTTCAGGTTAAAATGTCCTAATTGATGGGCCGGTGTCCTCGCAGGATGCTGAAAAAAGGCTTTTCGGCCCGCCTTCGACTGCTGCAATTGCCTACTATGATCACTTCTATGAGGCTACGACCACTGAGTATTGAGCGACGAAGTAGTTTTTCAGCATCCTGCTAGGGAACCTCTGCACAAGGCCCACCATGTCATTCCAAGTACTGCCCAAGTACTGCAAGCAAGGAATCCTGGAATTGGCGCCGCTGGGACAGGATTGGTACTTTTGTAGCTGACAGTGCCTTTAAGTCATTCTGAGGGAGTCCGCGACCGAAGCATCTCGCAACACCCGCATCGCTCGAATCGAGATCCTTCGCGCGCAGCGCGCTCAGGATGACTTAAAGAGGCTTGTGCAGAGGTTCCCTAGTAGCAGGGTGTTGATTAAAGGATGAATTGTGAAAAGTCGTCCGCAATCGCGCAGCATACGAGCGTCTTGAGATCATTAGAGATCAGTAAGTGTGTAGTTAAATCCTATAATTTGTATTTTTCAACACCCTGCTAGGTCCGATCACTTAGGACAGCACCTGAGTATGCGCGTTTCAGCCGCCGCTACGGGCGGCTTGTTCACGTTGGAGCGCGGGTTGCAGAGCCTGTTTGGCGATGCTGAGCTCCTTCGCGTGGCCGCCGATATCCTCGAAGGTCGCGATCGCGCACTGCACCTGTTGCGAATCGCCGCTGTTCATCCATTGGTACGCCTGCTGGAGTCCCGCCGTCGGGTCGCGCCCCAGTACCCGCAGTATCTTGTCCTTCTGAATCTCCTCTAGCGCTACCCCAGCCGCGGACTCCCGTCCCTCGTCGAACCGCTGTTGGGCTCCTGTGATTTCCTTGTCGAGCTGCGGCAAGACTTCCTTGTCATAGAAGTTCGGAAAGTCGCGGCTGGCCTCGATATACTTGCCGTTGTCTAGTCGATAGACCGCCGACCACGTGTGTGCGGCGCTGGCTGGGAGCCAACCACCAGGGGCACCAAGGATCGTGGGAATGACCAATTCATCCTCGCCGTTGCTATCGAGGTCGCGAATAATGTCCTTGAGCTTGCCCATCCCCCAGCCGGTCAGCTCTTGCACTTCTACCTGACCTGGCTTGGCGGGACTGTAGACCATAAGCTTGTTGAACAAGCCGCGACCGCTGAAGTCGAGAAGCACGACGAAGGCGTCCTTGCCTTGGCCTATAGCCGCCCAGCCGGATTCGCCCACGCTTTCCTTTGGAACCTCTCCCCAGTCGCCGGGTCGCGCTCTATTCATAAATTTAGCAACTGTGGAAGAATCAGCTCCGCGCAATGACTCGAGACTCGTCATGCCTGAAGGGAGTTGTACGAGATGTACGTCGTTATCGGCAAAAGCCCGCACCGCGAACGTAAACACGACCAGGCTCAAAAAAACACTCGTTTTCATAATCGCACTCGCTCGTTTCTACTGTGGTATTTGCGCAGCCCTGACCTTATCGGCATAGGCTGTGCCGTCCGGATTACCGGTCGTGTTCTCGGTCCATTGCCATGTCGCCCCCTGGCATTGCCTGCCATTGACCGTCCCAGGCGGAGGACAAGTGGGGATGTAGTACTGATCGTCTAGCTGCTGGGAGCCCGCCCCGCCATAAAGAACCAATGCCATATTTTCGATCTGGTACCCCGAGAGCGGACTCAATTCCGGGTATAAAGCTATGATTTGACTCCCGTACCGGGTTGCCAGGCTAATCTTGTTTGAGCCACTGGGAGGATTGCCGCTGAAGAGGTTCACCCCTGTCTCAGCGTTAATAATCCAGCTCCAAGCCGATGACGCGATTGTAGGCCCAACCTGCATAAGTCCTATGCACGCGCCGCCGCCCGGACACTCGTTCGGCCACTTCGCAACGAATTCATAGCTTTCGAGGTCGAAGTAGAGGTCAGAGTAGACAAATTGCTGGTAGGAGCTCTCGACTTCGGCCACCTGCGCCATCAGCCCCGGTGTACCGCCGGAGGGGTAGCTTGCGCTGTTTGAGTAGGACGCGGGCGATGTTACAAGCTGATTCGTGATGACCGAATTAGGGGTAACCCCGCCCGAAGGACCTTCCACGTAGGAGATGGCGCAGTCATACACTGTGCTCCCGTCGCTCGCAGTGGTGTTCGCGACCATCTGTATCTGACCACCCTCGGACTGGTAGACCTCGTTCTGCATGACACCGCTCGCGGTTGTAAACGTGCGCTGGTCGTTTATTGTGCCGAAACCACCGCTCGTCGCGTATTGGAGGTTGGCCGTCCAGCTTATCTGGTTGCCGGTATTGGTCCCGGCAGAAAAACACGCCGCGGTCGCGTTCCCCGGCTCTTGGTGGCTTATAGGAGCGGGACAGGTTGCGTCCGTGGCCGTGAAGTATTCGTCTTCGGCCAAATCGATGAGCTGGCTGTCGGTTGGCGAGATAATTCCGAGCTGGCTGCTCGAATTATGCTGCAGGTTGAAGGTATGCGTGATTACCGGGCCGCCCGACTGTGCGCTGTCAAAGACTTGAAGCGTCCAGGTCCCGACCAACGGATCCCCATCTGAGGTGTTTGTGATGGTGCTGTCCTAGGTGCAAGGGACACTTGGCCCACTCCAGGCGTTAATGGATCCGTTGCATCCGTAGCTGGTCCACGCGTAATCCGATGTTGGACCGCCCCAAGTGAAGCACTTTGTGGAGGTACTGTAGGTCAGCGTATTCTCACCCCAGATCGTTCCATTCGGCGCCACGGCCTGGAAGGTGAACACTTCCTGATCCGACGCGTTGGAGATGGACACGTACTGGCCCGCGGTGAAATCGCTGGTATTTACCGCTCCGCCATCCGTCGTGAAATAAGTACAATTTGGTGCTGAGCAGCAGTTGGAATTCCCACAAAACGGGAAAGAGTTGCCAAAATAGTTAGTCGTTCCTATGCGGTAGTAGCCACCGTCCGTGATGTTGGCCTGCGCATGCGCGATCGAACCGCCAAGCAGAAGCAGGACTATCAGCCCGCCAACGACCCCTCCCGCGCCGCGCCGGCGCGCTCGGTCCCCGGGTTTCGTTCGGGCGAATGCCCGAGCAGCCTCTTCTTTTTGCATTTCCCTCCCCCGGATACGGCGGTCAATTTTGGCTCGCCTACGCTATCTCGTATTCGCCGTCTCTAATAGCCTATATGTTAACAGGCAGTCAAACAGTGACCACTGTTTGGTAGGGGAAAGGCGACAACGAAAAGAGCTTCGTGGCGGGACTATATCCGCTTGGCAAGCAATCGCTGCGAGCGGGCGCGCCAGATCTTCAGTGGCTGGTCAGCTCGGATGTGTGGGTAACCAGACCCGGGGCGACCCGGCTCGCGAGTTGCGCGTCTGGCGCGGTCGCGTGTGAGTAGTCCGGATGCAGCGTGCTGATCCACGCGACCGATCGCGTCACCAGTTCGAGATGGGCGTTGACGTCGGTTATCCAGTGCACCCGGCCGGGCACCTTGGCGATATCGATCCGCGCGCGCGCAGCCGGTGGCAGCTTATCGATAAGATGACGTTCCGCGATCGCGAACGATTGGAGTTCGCCATCTTCCTGCCCGTAAATGAAGAGTGCGCGCGCCTTCGCGCGAACCATCCTTTGGAAGTTTTCCTCGAACACGGGCATCAGCGACGACAAGTGATCGGCCGCCTTCAAGCCCACTGTGCCACGCATGACGCGCTTGAAAGCCCGGTAGGCCCGCCGCCGAAAAATCCCAGAGAAGAGCAGCGAACGCAAGCGCTGCGGACTCAACCCCATCCGCACGACATTGCGCCAGTTGAAAACGGCATCCGACGCCATCCCGCGGGTCACGGGTGAGGCGATAAAGACCATGCCGTCGATCACGTCGGCGGCACGCTCGAAGGCGGCGATCGCGGTCAGCGCGTCGAAACAGCGGCCCCATACGATAAGGCGCTGCTGCCCGAGCGTTTTGCGGAGGTACTTGATGACCGCGTTGATATCTTCCGTGTACGGCTTGTCGATTTCGAGCGGCACCGTTTCGCCCTCGCTGTCGCCCCAGCCATGGTAGTCGAAGCGAAAGCAGCTGAAACCGAGGGTCGCCAGCCGGCGCGCGATCTCCACCGACAGCCGATGGTACTCGTAGCGGGGACGGGAGATGATCACCACGCATCGATTGGCCGGAGCGGCTTCGGGCGCCGGCGGCGTAAAGATGCCGTACAGATCCCCGTCCGGCGCGGGAACGATGCGGCATTCCTCGGCCAGCGCGCGATTCAGATCAGCGGAAGTTTCACGCCAGGGCATGCAACCAGGCTCCAGTCTCGGTCAGCAGGGGCGGCGAGAGCCAGGGCAAACCCGAGATCTGCCATCCCGGTTCGTCGCCGATACGGGTTACGTGGACTTTTGCGCCGCGCGCCTCGAGGCTCGCCGCGAGCGCGGCGTTGGTGGGCGCGAGTGTCAGCCGCGGCTGAATCTGCGCGAGCTGCGTCGGACCGCTCCAATGCTCGAGGCTCCTGGCCAGCTCGACGCGGCGCCCGCTATCGTAGAACTTGTGGTAGAGGTACGAGCCGTAAACCTGCACCCGGCCCTCCCGGTCAACCTCGTTGAGGAGATCGTCGGCGGTCTTGTTGGGCTTCTCGCCCCGCGCGACCGCGGCAAACAAGATCCCGCGCGCGAGCTGACGAAAGTAGTCGGCGCCGCGATGGAGCGGTTCCCACAGGGCCAAGGCTGCCGCCCCCGGACGCCGCCGCGCCGCCTCCGCCGCGACCAGGCATCCGAAGCGCACGCCCAACCAGATAACCCGGGTCGCGCCCGACCTGCGGCACGCCTCGTCGGCGGCGCTCAGGGCATCTTCGACCAGAGTTTCAAACGAGACATCGGCCACGTCCCCGGCCGAATCGCCGTGACCACGCGAATGGTACACCAACGCGGGAAATCCGGCGGCCGCCGCCTCACGGGTCACCAGCGCCAGCATCCGGCAAGTCGCGTTGTGTTCGATCGCGACGCTATGGCACCCGATCAGCACGGGCGTGTCGGCGCGCGGATTGGCCGGAGCACAGTACAGACCGTACAGGGGCCGTCCATTCGAGTTAAAGAACAGCGGCTGCGGTCGCGGCTTTGATGTTTGAACTTCAGCGGGCATGAACTTCAACAGGTAAATTTAGGCTTAAATGACTTTGAGTTAAGTATTGGACATTTTATCATGCAAGCAGATGAGCGTCAAGGCGCGATGACTGCTCCCCGCCGGTCACTTACACCAGCGATCCTCCGCTAATTCTCGCCCACTGCCGCCCCGTGGCGTAGCGGCCCGGGATGCAGACTGCGCACCCAGGAGACCGAACGCGCCACGATCTCCTGCTGGCGCGCGACGTCGAGCGGAGAGTGCACCCTGCCGGGCCACACCTCGATTTCGAAGCGGCGCCGGGTCGCGACGTCGAGCTTGGGAAAGAGGTCGCGTTCCGCGATCCGGAACGAGGCGTACTCGTCGTCCTCCGCGCCATAGAGAAACAGCGCCCGCGCGCGGGCGCGGATCAACGCGCGAAAATGCTCCATGAAGACGGGCGAGAGCGAGGCCTCGGAGCTGTTACCGCCCCGGTTCATCGATTTGCGGATCATGCCGCGCAGCGCGTCGACCGCGCGTCGCCGGGCGCGGCCCGAAAAGATGAGTTGGCGCCATTGCGTGCCGTCGGTCAACCAGCGCGCCAGATTGCGCACGTTGTACACGCCCGAGGCGGGCGCCGCGTCGATCGGAGCCGAGAGAAAGGCCAACCCTGCGATCGCGTCAGGCTCGTCGACGAAGGCGGAAATCGCCGCGCGCGCGCCGTAACACCAGCCCCACAGGACGAAGCGGTGCTCGCCGAGCGCGCTGCCCAGATGCCGGATAACCGCGGTCAGGTCTTCGGTCGCGGGTTCGTCGAGCATGGTGAGCTGGGTCTCGCCCTCGCTGTCGCCCCAGCCGTGAAAGTCGAAGCGAAACGCCGCGAAGCCCTCCTGTGCGACGAGGCGCGCCAGATGGACCGCCATCCGGCGGTACTCGAAGCGCGGGCGCGCGAGCAGCAGGACGCACATGCCGGCCGGCGCGACTTCCGGCGCGGGCGGAGTGTAGATGCCGATCAAATCGCCGTGCGGCGATGGCACCTTGAGCGCTTTTTCGGCCCACGCGCGCGCCAGTTCGGACGGAGTTTCACGCCAATTCATCGAGCCAACTTCCGGTATTTTCGAGCAGAGTGGTGGAGCTCCACGGCTGGCCCCACATCAGGAATTGCCAGCCGGGATCTTCGCTGATACGCGTGACGGCGACCTTGGCGCCACGCCCCTCCAGCGCCGCGACGAGCGCCGCGTTGGCGGGCGACAGGTTGAGCCGCGCCTGCACCTGGGCGAGCAAAGTCGGACCGGCCCAGCGCTCGAGTATCTTCGCCAGATCGAGGTCGCGCGTGCCAAGGTAAAACTTCGCGTGCAGATAGCAGGCATGGATATCCGCCTGCCCTTCACGCTCGACCTGTTCGAGCACTTCGTTAACCGTCTTGCCGGTTTTTTCACCGCGCGCAACCGCCGAGAACAGCAGCCCGCGCACCAGTTGACGGAAGTAGTCCGCGCCTTTCGCCACCGGCTCCCATAGCACGAGCCCGGCGGAATCCGCTGAACGCACGGCGGCTTCAGCCGCGACCAGCCCGCCCACCCGCAAGCCCAGCCAGATGATGCGCCGCACGCGCGACAGTTGACGCACCTGCTCGGCCGCCGCCAGCGCATCCTCGACCAGATTCTCGAACGTGATCTCGGCGAAATCACCGGCGGAATCGCCGTGGCCGCGCGAGTGATAGAGGAAAGCCGGATAACCCAGCGCCGCCGCCTGACGCACCGCCTGCGCTACGACGTGACTCGTCACCGCGTGCTCAAGGCCCACCCCATGGCAGGCTACCAGCGCGGCCGCGTGCGGGCGCTCCCGCGCCGGCGGACAGTACATCCCATAGAGCGGGCGGCCGTCAGCAGGAAAAAAGAGTGGCTCAGATTGCACCTTGGGCGGGGACATTTCGACCCGCACGGCGGCATTAGAAGGCATTTTGGCCAGTTTAGTCGAATGTGAATGCTATTGAAATCAAGATTGTTTGCTCCGCCCACAAATGACGGAGCTCAGACTCGTACCCCTCCGCTTCCGCTGACCCGCGGCTACCGGTGACGCGGAGCATTAGTCCGACGCCAATGTCCCATTCCGAGACGTTCGTGTCGCTTATTGTTCCCCCAGAGGAGACCAGACTCTCTGTAGCTTCTAGAAACCATCTTTACAGTTAATTAAAGAGAGTTAGCCTCAATCGGCTGTCTGGTCCACGTCTTGCGCTAGCAATCAAGCACTGAAGCCCTGTGAGGATTTATCAGCTTTATTTTATTTAAAAGGGATGAACATGGGAAATCGAGTTTTTAATCGGCGTGGTAAATCTTTAAAGGCATTCACCTTGCTTTGCCTAGGCATATCGCTATCTCTGGCGACGCCGTCTTCATCCCATGCACAGGTGATCCCGCAAACGACAGGCATCTTCGCGGTCAACCCCGTCTCTTCTTCCGGCGTCGTCCAGTCGTCGATTCTAACGGACAAGTACGTCAAAGGAATCTTTGTTTCGTTTGATTGGAATAACCTCGAGACGAAGGAAAACGTTTATACCTGGACGGTGATCGACAGCGTTCTAAAGCAGGCCGCCGCCAAAGGGAAAGTGGTCACGATGGCCGTGATGGCCGGGAATAACACTCCCACGTGGGTTTATGCGGACGGCGCGCAGACTTTCAAATTCCTCTGGGACCGGCCGACTACGTCCCCGGCCGTCTGTAGCGTCCAGTCGATTCCGGTCCCGTGGGATCCGGTCTTTACGGCCAAATGGCAAACCTTCGTCAGGGCGCTGGGCGCGCGGTACGGCGGGAACCCGACGCTCGTAAGTGTGCTGATGTACGGCATCAACTTCCGCAGCGTCGAGACTTCTTTACCGGAGACTAACGCAGAACTCATCAGCTACAACGGCAAATCCTGCACCGGTTACAACTATCCGGCGTTGTGGCAGAAGGCGGGATACACCCGGACCCGGATCGAGAATGCGCTCTTCGGGATGCAGAGTTATTATCAAAGGGCATTCCCGCGCACGCAACTCATGGCCGGACTCAACCCTATCGGCTTTCCGCCAATCGATCAGAACGGCAAGCTGATCCCGAACCAGCCCGCGGACTTTGAGGTGCCGGCCGACCTGATGGCCAGTGGCGCCGTCGCCCTGGGGCCGCAATTTTCGGGGGCCGACGGCGGTCTCAGCGCGAGCAGCGGGGCCTGGCCTCTGCTGACCGAATACGCCAGCACCGTGAACACCGGCTACCAGATGGTCGCGCCGCTCGGGGCGAGCCTGCCCGCGGCAATCACCACCGGGATCGACGCGGGGGTGCGCTGGCTCCAGATCTACCCGAGCGATATCACGTTGCCGGCCAACCAGTCGGCCATCATTAGCGCCTCGGAGACGCTGCATTAAGTCGACTTCGCATCAGTAGGGCGCGGATTTTCTGTTGATGGCCCCGCGCGCAATCGATAAAATTGGGGACGCCGGGATCACAGCGATTCCGGCGTGCCCGATTCTTCGATTTCTCAGGTGAATCAGATGCGCGTGGCTGGAGATTCGATGGCGGGGGGTTCAACCCACCGCTCGCCATTTGCCGACGAGAGACCGGGATTGCCAACCAAAGAACAGGCGCTGATCTTCGTCCATATCCCCAAATCCGCTGGCACTACGCTTAACCACGTGATTGCCTGGGAATACAGTCCGTTCCAGATTGTCTCTGTTGATGGCCGCTTTCCGCGCTGGGCATTCCGGCGAATGACGCGCTGGACGCCGCGGCGGCTGGCCCGCAGTGATGTGTTCACGGGTCATATGCCGTTTGGTTTAGACACGTTCCTGGGACGGGAAGCGAACTACGTAACTATCCTGCGCAAGCCGGTGGAGCGGGTCATCTCCGAATATTTCTACCGCATCGGACGCAAATCCCATCCGCTGGAAGATCGGGGGATCAAGGGTTTCTCGCTGCGCGACTATGTCGAGAAACTTCCCTACGACAATGTACAGACCAAACTTCTGGCGGGCGGCAACCAGGGCTATGACTTCATGGCCGGCAGGTGCAGCGCCGCGATGCTCGCGACGGCCAAGCGTAATCTCGCCGAGCGTTTCAGCCTGGTCGGCCTGACCGAGCGCTTCGAGGAGACGCTCGCGCTCGCGAAGCTCCTGTTTGGCTGGAAGGTCGACCGTTACGCGACGATGCGGGTGACGCCGGGAAAATCCAAGGAAAAGGCCGTGCCCGCCGACATGCGCGAGCTGATTGCCGAGCACAATCGATATGACGTCGAGCTCTACCAGTACGGGGTCGAGTTGTTTGAACGCACGCTCGCGCCGTATCGCGAGCGCTTGCCGGCGATGCTCGACGAAGTACGAAAGGCGCGTCTGCCCGAAGGTGCGGAGAGCAAGCAGTACCGCGTCATCTCCTTCTTGCGCCGACTGATCATCCGGACGCGTTCCGACCTGTAGCATGGCGCGACCCGCAGCCTGCGGCCTGGCTTGACTTCCGAGAACAGCAACGGCGCGTGCGATGAAACCTCGAGATCCTAGTCGGCGCTTGCCGGCCTTCATCGCGGTCGGGCCGCCGCGCACCGGAACCACCTGGCTCCACGAGGTGCTCGAGGGTCACGCGGACCTTCCGCGCTACAACAAGGAGACGCGTTTCTTCTGCACCAATTACGCCAAGGGAACCGCATGGTACGTACGGCACTTCGACCCGGCGAGTGAATTGATCCGGGGCGAGATTTGCCCGACCTACTTTTGCTCGGCGGCGGCGCGCGAGCGAATCGCGAAGTTGATCCCCAACGCGAAAATAATCTGCAGTTTCAGGGAGCCGGTCGGACGCGTCTTTTCACTGTATAAAGTGAAGCGGGCCTTCGCGCGCCTGGACTGGAGTTTTGAAGAAGCTCTGTCGCGCGATCCCGAGCTGGTCGAGTCGGGACGCTATGCCCACTACCTGGCCGCCTGGCGGCGCGAGTTCGGTCAGGCTAACGTTCTGTCGGTTTTCTATGACGATCTGGCGCAAGACCCGCAGGGCTATCTCGACCGGATTACCGACTTCATCGGAATACCGCGCTTCCAGCTCGACGAACAGAGGCTCAGCCGCGTACACTCTTCCGACGCGATGAGTTTTCCGCGAAACCGTCATCTGACCGCGCTAGCCGCGGACACCGCGGAATGGCTCAAGCAGCATCGCCTCGAGCGCGTGGTCGCGGCGGTGAAGAGTTCGAGAATGGGCGGCCTGTTGCTCGGCGGCGGGGATAAGATGCCCGCGTTATCGCAGGCTACCGCGGATCAGCTCAGGGCGTCGCTCCGTCCGGAGATTGAGGCTCTGGAGCAACTAACAGAGCATGATCTCTCGTCCTGGAAGGAAGCTGTACGCTAGCCGACGACCACGGTCGCGGATAGAAGTCCGTCTGATTCTTGAGGCCTTCCCGCTCGAACCCTATATTATGGTCGTTCGTCGGCGGCACGCCGGTGAATACCACAACCTTCTGTGCTGCCGTTTCGTACATGTTCCGGCCCCGGGCCGAGGTGTAGGCCCTGACCTTCGGCGCATCGTCGAGCTGCCCGACGACCCATACACGGCCACTTTGTGAGCCCGTCAGTTCAAGGTCTTGCAGATTTCTGACCATCGCCAATCCCATGCGGTCCCGATACCGCGGCGAGCCGATCCCGCCGTCGTAGGTGTTGCGGCTGATGAGCCGGGTATCCATCGTGAAGTCCGGCCACTCGGACGCGTAGAAGCGATAGACATGGCAGGCCGGTCCGTCGGACAGTACGGCGTCGCCGGGCGCCGCATGCTTGGCCACATAGAGAAAGGCGGCGCGATAGTCGGGCTTGAAGTTGGCGCCCAGCCGGCAAAAGTAGGTTTGGCCCTCCGGATTTGCCGAGAGACGATACAGCTTGAAAACGAAGGGGTTCGAGCCCAAAATCAGCAGCGCACCGGCGGCGTAACAGGAAGCCGTGCGAACCCCGGCGCCGAGACTACCGGCAGTAATCAGTTCACGCACACGATCGATAAGGTAAAAGAAGGTCCCGACGGCTGAAAGCACCAGCAGCGGTGTCCAGAAAAAACAGTAGCGTACCGCGTATGCCGCCAGGAAATTGCTATACATGATATAGCACATCAGTAGTGATACATAGAGGTAGAGCAAGGGCGGCTGGCGCCAGGCGAATAGCATTCCGCTCAGTATAATCAGAGTGAGTGCGAAATGGTTTTCGACGAAAAACTCGCTGATAAGGTAGAAGTACGGATTGTAAACAGAGCGATCGATGAACGCGAGGCGCGGACTAGTCATCTCCGACAGGTTCCGCCCGATAGTGAGATAGTCCGGCGTGCTGACGATCTGACGATACGATAACTGGATAACAATGATCGCGCCCACGACCGCGAAAACCCGCCACAGATGGGCATCCGCCATCCACGCAAACTCACCCCACTTGTAGACGATGATCGCGACCAGCAGGACCGGAATCACGAAGCCGGTTCCTTCCCATGACAAATACGCCAGCGTGAGCAAGATTCCGCAGATCGTAATCGGGCGCCCGTGCAGGACCCCGGGATCGCGTATTGCTTCCCAGAAGAGCCAGAAAATCAGCGTGGTGAGAAAGTTCTGCTGCGAGGGATAAAACCCGTCCTGCCCCCAGCTAATCGTCATGGGCAGACAGGCATAGATCAGGGCGGAAACGAGACCTACGCGCCAACCCAGCATGCGGTAGCCCATCCAGCCAACCACGGCGATCTGTCCGGTCGAGAAGAGCAGCGACGGGAAACGATAGGCGAACACCGTGGTCCCGAAGATGAGCGACGAAAGCGCCATCGGATAGGGCACGATTTCGTAGGTCGAAAGCCAGCGCGCGAAACTGCCCGAGGGGATCCACGGCAGACCGTGTTTCAAGACCGCCCAAGAGAAAAAGATCATGCCGCTCTCGTCGTGCCCAAGTGAAATCGTGAGCATCCCGGCCGCCCGGATCGCGCACCCGCCCGCCACGATCACCACGAGACACGCAACCGCGAGGCGCCAGCGCGCGACGTTGATTCCCGTCGCCGCAGGCGTGGCTTTTGGGGAGTCCTCGACCCGCACGAAGAGCAGCGCGAGCTTGCTCACCACCAGGTACGTGACGGCGCCCAAGACCACGACAGGGATGAAACACCAGTC
>Ga0074045_10004522_pt1 | contig 12306 bp, 10 predicted proteins | sample BogForMeECP23OM2_FD_94442 | JGI IMG/M metagenome (GOLD analysis project Ga0074045, IMG submission 94442) | Bog forest soil microbial communities from Calvert Island, British Columbia, Canada - Bog Forest MetaG ECP23OM2 | ecosystem: Environmental > Terrestrial > Soil > Wetlands ...
ACCGAGCCGAAAGAGTTGCGGACGATCTCCTTGATACCCTGAAAACCTTTGCCAATGCGCTTCTCCGAGAGCTGGAAGACGGCGGCTTCGGCGTCGTTGAGGATTTCGTCGGCAGGATCGGCTTGCTCGCTGGCCTTAGCGATGGCGGTGTTGGAGACGTTGATCAATCCGCGCAAGATGGCCTTGTCGCGAACGATTTTTACGTAATGATCGATGGAAGGGCGGTCGGGTACGCCGTCCAGCAGGCTGGAGATGTAGCCGACATCGCCTACGGCTTGCAGGTCTTTCTTCTGCTCCAGTTCTTCGACCAGCGTGATGATGTCAATGGGCCGCGAAGATTCGGCCAGATCCATCATCCGCGAATAGATGCGGCGATGCGCGTCAATGGAAAAGTCATCCGGCTTCAAGTGCTCGGCGGCATCGTTGAAGGCGTGATTGTCGAGCAGGACGGCGCCGAGGATGGAGCGCTCGGCTTCGATGTTCGCCGGCAAACGGCCGATGTTGGTTTCCAGAGTCGCCACGATGTTCAGGTGAGTGCGTTGCATCGTAATTTATTTCCGCCTGTGGACGTATGAGGAGCACAGCAGGAAAACCGGGCCGAAAATAAAATATTTCGGCCGGGTAGAGCGCTGCCCCTCTACGGGAATTCCGTCGACACCTTGCAACGCAGTATGCCACAGGGCGAACAAAATGCAAATATTGTGAGTGATTCCGTGCGATCAGGATCACGGTGATACGAATATGATTTGAACGATCTCAGTGGTTTCCTTGGGAGCAGCTTCAAACCTCCACTGGCGCACCGCATCGATGGCCGATGGGATCAGCACCGGGGCCCCTCCCAAGGGCTTCGTAGACTTAACCGTCCCATTTGCCCCGACGACAACTTCCAGTCTGACCACACCCCTAATGTGGTCACGCGTCGCGAGTTCGGGATACACAGCCGCGACCTTGTAGACCACTCTTCGTTCCGAATGGCCCAGTTCCGAATGGCCCGGCGTCTGCGCCGTGCTGGTCCATGTAGACAACGCGGCAAATAGTGCCGCCGCAGCGATCATGATGCCTGCTCGGCGCATGGAAGAAGATGGACCCTTTTGCTTTACCTTATCGGCGCGTGCCGAGAGTGGGAAGTGTCGAAGGTAATCAGTGTCTAATCCGAGAATTTCACAGATAGCAAAGACGTATGTCATAAGACGAACAAAAGCAATAATTCAAAAGTGGGTCGAGAGGGACGGGGATTGGTCGATAGGTCGGGCTCTCCAGTGGCATATGCCCGCGGCGCTTGCAGGCGTACTTGGTCATAGGACGTCCGAGCCGCCAATTTCGACTTCTCCCCAATGGAATGCTGATAACTCAGGTCGAAGTATTGCTGGTAGTCGAGATTGGCGGTTCGAGGATCGTTGAATACAGTGCCGAAATATCCGGTTGGAACTCCCTTATCGCGCGCACTGAACATTCCTTGCAGGGTGAATCCGCGGAAACTGATAGCCGCGAGGATGTGTTGATTGTTTTCGTAGTCCGTGTTTGGTGTAATTCCGTAATTGGTGGCTGGGCTGTCGAACCGGGGATAAAACAGAGTCTGTCCCTGGCTGTTGTAGAACGTGCCGGAAAGCAACATGTCGATCCCTTTGTACTGGCCGCCATAAGTTGCCCGTCCCTGATAGGTGGCAAAGCGGGCTGGCGCAAACGAGAGTTCCAACCCTTTCAGTTGCGACCACTTGCGGGTGATTACGTTGATCACGGCAAAGAAGGCATCGGCGCCGTAGAGCGAGGAACTGGGTCCGCGGATGATTTCAACGCGATCAATCAGATCCACATCAACCAGGAACTTCGTGCCTATCATGGCTTGACCGTCGATGTTGTTGTTGATGCGGTGGCCATCGATTAGCAGCAAGATGCGAGGGTTCCAGTCTCCCAGACGTCCGAAGCCACGCACGCCAACGAAACTGTAATCACGGTCGTAGGTGATATAGAAGCCGCGCACACTTTCGAGAATGTCGGCCAATGTACGGTAGCCATATTTTTGGATCTCGTCCGCCGTGATTACGGAGACTGACGACGGCGCGTCGCTGGTGCTCTGCAGGTGCTTCAAGGCGCTATAAATCTGAAGGCTTCCCAGTTCTTCGAGGCTCGCATCCCCGAGGTCCTTCGTTTTTTCCTGGGCCGTCGCGGCTACGGCAAATGCAAATGCAATAACGATGATCAACCCTTGGCTGGCCGAAATCCGTCGCCTCGGAGGCGAGGTGTGGCAGGGCGAAGGCGAGACCCAACCTGTTCTGGCGATACTCACGGAACCCCCTTCCCTGGCGCAGGGCGCAGTTTTGAAAGCCTGCGTTCACGCCACTAGCAGCTATCTTCGGCAGGAATCTAATTCTTCTTCAGTAGGTTTGATTGGTGATTTTCGGGCTGGTTAGTTGTTTAACAGTAAACAGGCGGAAAGACCAGTCGATCCAGAGAGTTCTAACCGAAAGCTGAGAGCTGAAACAAATGCGGCTCGGGCCAGCCACCCAAGCCGCATTGTTATCGCGGACATTCTGACTGCCGTCTTTCGCCGGGGGCGAAAGATCATCGCGCAACCGCACTCCTAAGAGTGCTGCATGCTTTCGATGCTCACCTGAAGCTTGCGCTTCAGAGTTACGATTCAGCGTTTCCATCCTTCTCGGAAGAAGGACTTCTCAGGAGGCCGCAAAGCCCGGGCACCAGCGCACTGGACATGCGCCGATTTTCCCCCGGTGATTTCACTCTCGAGAAAATCACCGGCAACGCTGAACCCTTATCGGAACAGATTCAGAACATCTCACGCTTTTGACTGCGAGCACTCTGCGGCAGCGAGAGCATTAACGCAACGTTAAAATGCGGCTCCACTGTGTAAAAACTGTGGAGCGGAGGAACTTCCTGTGGAAAGGAAAGGAAAAAGCGTATTTTTATTCGCGTTGCGACGCGGCAGGGAATCCCGCGGCGCTGCCGTACAATAACCCCGATGATTGCGCACCTTCGAGGAACGTTACTGGCGAAACATCCGAACCAGGCGATCGTGGAAACTCACGGGGTCGGCTATGACGTTGCCATCAGCGTGCCGACATTTACGGAAATGCCGGCGGCCGGCGCTGAAGTCGCGCTCCACATTCACACCCATGTCCGCGAGGACGCACTGAGTTTGTACGGATTTTTGCGTCTTGCCGAGAAACAACTTTTTGAAAAACTGCTGACCGTGAGCGGAATTGGTCCGACGCTCGCCATCAAGATCCTGAGCGGCATGCCCGCTGACGAAATGGTGGGAGCAATTCGCGGAGGCGACTTGGCACGCCTCACGCGCATTCCAGGAATCGGCAAGAAAACAGCGGAGCGCATGGTACTGGAACTGCGGGACAAACTGCCGGCAACCGCGGGAGAGTCTGAAGCCACCGCGGCGCTGGCGACACCAGTGGAAGAGGACGTCATTTCCGCGCTGGTCAATCTGGGCTATCAGCGCGCGGCGGCGGATCGAGCGCTTCTTGCGGCGCGGGGCGGCAAGAGTCCTCAGAGTTTTGACATCCTTTTTCGCGAGGCGCTGGGATCGCTGTCGAAGTAACGCGGCGCTAGTGGACAATTGTGATGTTCGGTCGATGATGAAAGTGTGACAGTGATAAGGTGCGGCGAATCGAGGATGATGAATTGCGGATCACGACGCTGAAACGCCGCATCGAACGGGCGCAGCGGCGCGTCCGGAGCTACATAAAACCCGGAAGGTGCTTGGCGGACGAGCTCATCGCCGAACGCCGCGAGGCGGCCCAACGCGCAGCCCCTTTCGTGAAGTTGCGATTTTCAGCAGTGGACAAGCTCTAATTGCCGGCGAAGCGCAGATACAGGTCGCGGTCGTGGCGGCAGGTTTCCGCCATCTGCTTCACCTTTCCCCAGGCTTCTAACTGGCTTTCATCGCGCGCGCGATCTTTCGCGCGATCCCATTCCTTGAGAAACATTTCCATCTGCAGATGATTGAACACGGTTTTGCCGAACGGATCAATGCCGCTGAGCAACGGGAAGTCTTCATGGCTGGCGGCAGGAACTACCCCGTGCAGCACAACCCACTCGCTGGTGCGTTCGCCGAGATTGTCTTCCAGCTTTACCACCAGGGACATCGCTCGCCTCACGACATCATGCAATCGTACAGGCCGCAATGTAACAGCCTATGAGGACTTTTGTCCAAGTTGAGCCGCGTGTCGAAGGTAACCGCAGACTGATCACCTGGGTAGTTAGGCGATCCGCGGACGGGAGTCGAGCTGGGCTCGGCCTGGACAGCCGAGGGCGGCTGTCCCTACGCAAACCTGTCCCTATGCAGGACGGGGAGGACGCCCGTCTCTCCACAAGCTAGTAATACAGTCTCACGCTTCTCCTACGTGGGCGCCGTGTTGGAAGTGGTATTGCAGAATCTTCGCGGCTAAGGCGGGAGCTACCCGCTGGCCGCGTACTTGTGCTTGCGCTTCGACGGAGCGGACCACTTCTCCTCGACAGATGACCTCGGTGGCCGCGAGCCCGGCAATTTCTGTCGGCAGCACCAGGCTAATCTCCAACTGCACGTGCGGAAGAAGTGATTCCTGCGCCTGGAATAGCAATCCGGAGCGGCTGATGTTCTTGGTAGTGCCCGGGCGCCAGCTCTTTTCTCCGAGCGGACGATATTGCAACGGAAGATGGAGATTGAAACGGCGAGCTCGGAATGGTGGAATCTTCTTTTCAGTTTGGACAACTGAGCCTGTAGTGCGGGATGACATCGCGACCTCCGCTGGAATGGGTTCGGAATCCAGCACCTCGCGGACGCGGTCTCGCAGAGCTGGAAGGCTGAATGGTTTTTGCAGCAAGTTGATGCCGGCATCGAGGGTGCCATCGTGACCAACGGCATTCTCGGCGTAACCCGACATGTAAAGCACGCGGACGTTCGGCAGGTGATTGGCCGCCTGAGTGGCCAATTCGCGGCCATTCATCCCCGGCATAATCACATCGGTAAGTAGAAGGTCGATCGATCCCTTGTAGCCGTCGACGATCTGCAGAGCGGCGGCGCCGTCTTCGGCTTCGAGGATCTTATACCCCTGCGTTTCCAGATACTGGCGGGCGAGACGGCGCAGATTGGCTTCATCTTCGACGAGGAGAACGGTTTCCTGCCCATGCTCGGCGCGGGGCACGAGAGAGTCCGGTACCGCGACGGCGTCTTCGCGGCCATCAACTCGCGGAAAATAGGCACGGAAGGCGGTGCCGCGCTCGGGTTGGCTGTCGACGAAGATATAGGCGCCACTCTGTTTCACGATGCCGTACACCGTAGAGAGGCCAAGGCCGGTGCCCTTGGCGCCCTTGGTGGTAAAGAAAGGCTCGAAGATCCGCGACTGGGTTTCGCTGTCCATACCAACACCGGTGTCGCTAATGGCGAGCATGACGTAGTTGCCTGGGGTGAGCGGAGCGTGGGTGCGCGCGAAGGTTTCATCGAGGGTGACGTTGGCGGTCTCGATGGTCAGTTTGCCGCCGTGGGGCATGGCGTCGCGAGCGTTCACGGTCAGGTTCATGATGACTTGGTCGATCTGACCGGGATCGGCACGGACCGCGCCGAGGATCGGGCTTGGAACCATGACCAGATCGATGTCCTCCCCGATCATGCGGGTGAGCATTTTCAGGTTCTCGGCAACCACCTCATTCAGGTCAAGCACCTTCGGAGCAAGCATCTGCTTACGGCTGAAGGCCAGCAGTTGCCGGGTGAGGGAAGTGGCACGCTGCGTGGCATTGGAGATTTCCTGCGCCGGCCCGCGCAATCGGGGATCGGGCCCGAGACGCTCCAGCAAAAACTCGGAGTAGCCCGAGATCACCATCAGCAGGTTGTTAAAGTCGTGAGCGATGCCGCCGGCGAGGCGGCCAATCGCTTCCATCTTTTGCGCCTGACGGAGTTGTAGCTCCAGCGTGCGGGTTTCGGTCACGTCTTCCATAAAAATCTCGAAGGTGCTTCCCTCTTTGCCGTTAGCAATCGATCGTCCGGAGATGCGCGCTACGATGGGCGAGCCATCCCGGCGGACACACTCGGTGGTCAGGTCGTTGAATTCCTTGCCCGCATGAAAATAATCGGCGGTTTGAAACCATTGCTGGGCATCGGCGTACAGACTTCCCAGATGTCTCCCGGTGAGCTCGGCAGCGCTGCTATAACCAAACATGGCGACCATCGCGGGGTTCGCGTCCTGCAGGGTTCCGAGGGCGTTGCAGCGGCAGATGCCGTATGGTGCGTTCATCACCAGCGAGCGAAAGTTGCTCTCGGAGCGGCGCAAGCGTTCCTGGGTAGCGCGCAGGGCGGCGTTGAACCAGCAGATCAGCAGGGCCACGGCGAAGAACAAGGTGAGGTGGGCGATCGCCTTGTGATACTCGTGTGGAGTCTGCTCTCCGGCGAGCGAATAATACGCGCTGACGGTGAGCGCAAACGAGGTGGCGGCCAGTCCCGGCTTCCATCCTCCGTACCATGCACTGACCATCACCGCGACCGCGAAGACCACCAGACGGCTCTCCGCCATATCCGAGAAGAACAAGGTTGGGATCAACGCCAGGACGGTGCTGAGGAGAGCGACTCCGTAGCGCAGAATAGGAGCGCGCGCCGGAGCGACGACAAAGCTGCGGATGAGGGGGAGTTTCATTCGCATAAATTCATGCTATGCGCCAACCACGCGCAGAGCGAGTTACGCCAGTCCACCGCATTTTCCCGACGGCACAGTGGCCAGAGGTACACCTGCCAGGACGAAGCGGCCAGGCACAACCTGGGGGTAACGTCGAGAGCGAAAGCAAATGCCTTGCCCACAGCCTAATCCTGCGATGCGGTCTTGTGCAAAACTCTTTGGTACAAATCGACGCCGGCGAACATATTCTGGCAACACGACTTGCAATAAAGACCGACAAACGACGAAACTAACTGGGCGTCACAGGGAAGACTGCAGGGAACACTACGGGGAAAACCGGGATGAATATCGGCTTTTTCGGCGGCAGCTTTGACCCCATCCATCGTGGACACCTGGCTCTGGCCCAGGCGGCCGCGAGCCGCCACTCTCTGCGGCAGGTGTTGTTTGTGCCGGCCAATTTTCCTCCCCATAAACAGAAACAGCCGCTCACCGCGTTCATCCATCGTTATGCCATGGTAGCACTGGCCACGCAGGACGAGCGGGGATTCGTGCCGTCGTTGCTCGAAGGAGCTGAGACGACTGCGGAGCTCCGTTCCGCCGGACAACCGAGGGCGGCTGTCCCTACGCAGGGCCGCGTGAATTATTCCATCGATACCGTCCGACGCCTGAAACAGACTCTCAAAAAATCGGATCGGCTTTTTTTCCTGATCGGAATTGACGCCTTCCGCGACGTCGCGCAATGGCACCAGGCGCGGGCGTTGTTTGCGGAATGTGATTTCATCGTGGCCGGCCGTCCCGGATTTTCGTTGCGGGACGTGGCCGAGTCGTTGCCGGAAGATTTGCGCCCTCCAGCGGCGGTGACTCGTCCGTTTCATAAGCAGCCGGCAAAAGGCGATCTGGTTCTTCCCGGGGTCACGCTGCATTTGCTCGAAGGAGTGAACCAGAACATCTCTGCGACCGCGATTCGCGCAGCGATCGCGCAGGCCAAGCCGCTGGCAAGATGGCTGGACCCTCGGGTGGCGGATTACATAAAGAAGCACGGACTGTACCGCGGCAAGCACACGTAGCAACGGCCGCCACAGTCGGCGGGTTACAATCAATCATCCTGTATCAATCATCCCGTATGAAGAAAAAGGACGACCTCAAGCGCCAGGTAAATGAAGCCATCCTCGCCTGCCAGGACAAACAAGCTGAAGATGTCGCGATTCTTGAACTTGAAAAAGATTCGGGAGCGTTCACCGACTACTTTGTGATGTGCAGTGGAACGAACCCGCGGCAGATCCAGGCCATTGCCGACGCAGTCGACGAGCGCCTGGAGGCGCTGGGCCTCCGCGTAACCCACGCCGAGGGCTACAAACAGGCGGAGTGGGTGCTGCTCGACTACGTGGACTTCGTCGTCCATATTTTCTCTGAGAAGGCACGCCAGTTCTACGATCTGGAGCGCCTATGGAAGTCGGCCAAGCGCCTGGAACCAGCGGAATTGGCGGCGAAACCGAAAGGGCGGCGCATTGCCAAACCGGCGACCGCCAAGTCCACCGCCGCTGCGCCCAGGAAAACTCGTAAAAAGAAGGCCTGAAGTGTCCCCTCCGAATCCAGCTCCGTGGGGTTCTTCCTACCGCTTGATCGCTTCCGAAAAGTGGAAGTCAAAATCAGCGGCCATGGGCAGCACGGTAACAGAGGCTTTGGTTGACTACTCGCGCCCGCTGCCTGGCATGCGCGTTCTCGATCTGGCCAGCGGAACCGGTGAGCCTGGGATCACCCTGGCGCAACGCGTCGGTCCTCAGGGCTCGGTGACGGCGGTGGATCAGAGTTTAGATCTACTCGACATTGCCGCCCAGCGCGCCCGCAACAAGAAACTCTCAAACCTCACGACCCGGCAGGCCGACGCGCACCAGTTGCCGTTTGCCGACCAGAGCTTTGATCTCGCCTCCTGCCGCTTTGGGGTGATGTTTTTCAGCGATGCCGTAGGAGCGCTGGCAGAGCTGCGCCGTGTTTTGAAGCCCGCCGCCCGCGCCTGCTTTGCCGCATGGGGTCCGATCGAACAGCCTTATTGGCAGACGACGATGAAAATTGTGCACCAGCACGTGGGCGGAGCCATGCTTCCAGCGGAAGGATCCGACCCTTTTCGATTCTCCACCGCGGGCTCGCTCTCAGCCGTGCTCTCGGCCGCTGGATTTCACGAGGTGCAGGAGTCGACCCAAAATCTTCCCTGGACTTGGCCGGGAGACGCGGAAGAAGTTTTCGAATACGCCTGCGCAATATCAGCCCCGTTCCGGCCGATGCTGGAGCAAGTGCGCGCGGAACAGTGGCCGGCGATCCGTGCCGAGGTGAAAGCGGCGATGGAGCGCTATCGCGTCGGAAATGAGATCCGATTCGGCGCCGACGTAGTTCTGGCGTCGGGAAAAACCTGAGCGGGTTTGTGGAGCGCCGGGCGCCCCCGCCCGGACACCGACAGGCATCCCTTTGGACGGGCGAGACGCCCGTCGCTCCATCGGAGACCGAAAGATTGTGAAAATCAAAGTGGCATGGATCGGAAAAACGAAAGCCCCGGCGATCCAGGCTCTGACCGATGAGTATCTAAAACGGATTTCGCACTATGCGGAAGTGAGGGGCGTCGCGCTCAAGGATGAAGCGGCCGTTCTTTCGCTGGCGAGCGGCGAGCGAAAGAAAGAACGTCACCAGCTAATCCTGCTGGATTCGCTGGGCAAACAGTTTTCATCCGAAGAGCTGGCCGCGTTTCTGGAACGCGAACAGGTGAATGCGACACCGCTGCTGTTCGCGATTGGCGGCAGCGATGGCTTCAGTGAAGAAGCGCGGCGCCAAGCGCGGTTTACGCTGTCCCTGGGAAAGATGACGCTGCCCCACGAATTGGCGCGCGTGGTTCTGCTCGAGCAGCTCTACCGTGCTTTCACCATTCTTAAGCGTCATCCCTATCATTTGGGACATTAACTTTATGGTAACGGGGCAGCGGCCGGTCAGCCCTGTCTTCTTAAAATTCAATTCCCGATTTAAATGAACCTCTGGCAGCTTCACAGCGACACGAATCTAGCTTAGTGTATTTCTAGACAGGCGAAACAAGTCTGAATTTGTAGGCGAGGCCCTCCCCCAATGAAAAACCCGTACGAAGTACTACGAATGAAGGAGCAAGAGTTGCTGCGGGTCCGCAAAGAGATGGACGCTCTGCGGATAGCAGCGCGCTTGCTGGGCGCCGAAGACCCGGGCGCAGCGGACGGCGAAGGTCAGCCTAAGCTGCAACGCGTCGTCGAAATGCCCTAGAAGACATGTGACCCCGTTTGACGCGAGGCGGACGGAAACCAAAACCGTCCGCCTTGCGGTTTGTGGGCGAAACCTAGTTCACCGGACCCAGGTACTGATCCAGCCAGTTCAGTGTTTCCTTGATAAGTTCGTTGCGCGGAATGTTGTGACCGGTTTCGTAGAGCAGGTGTTTCTTCTGGTCTTTCTTCGATCCAAGCAGCCGATAGAAAGGGTCTTGCGTCGATTCCACCGGGAAGAAAAAATCGTAGTGTCCGTTCAGCATCAAGACCGGCTGCTTCACTCTTGAAATGAAGTTAATGGTATCGACTTCAGGAAGCGAGCGGTGGAAGTCGAGTCCTCCCAGCGCGAGGATACAAACTTTGATTCGTGGTTCGACGGCGGGCACAATGCCCCCCATTTCCGCGCCCCAACTGTAGCCATAGTAAGCCAGCTTACTGTGATCCAGCTCAGGACGGGTCTCAGCGTAGTCGATGGCCCGCGATGCGTCCTTTACCCACATGACGACGTGATCTCGCCAGCCGCTGGTCTGGTCTGCCACGTCTGATTCCATGCCGTCGCCTCGTTCATACGTGCTCTTGTAAACGGGGTACAGCACGGCGCGGCCACTGCGGAGAACGGCATCCAGAGACGACGTCGTATAAAGCGAGAATGTTCGTAACAGCAGGGCATTCGATCCAGGAAAGAAGAGGACTGTCTGGAATGGCGGCTTGGCTTTCTTGGGAAGGAACAGGTAGGCGATGGCTCGCTCGTTTCCGTATGCGGCCGCGTAGGTGATCTTCTCGGCTTTCCAATCCTCTTCGTCCCGGCCAAAAGGCTCAACGGTCGCGTTCAGCGGTGTTTTGTCATAGGAATAAATGCCGCGGTAGGCCTGGAACAGCTGGTCGGACGCCGGTTTTTCCTTGGTTAAATCGCGGCGTGGCGAAGGCGTAGGATCGGTCGCGACTTTGGGAATCGATTCGGGCTCGATATACTTCACGCAACGGAACCCGATATTCGCAGCCCGAAGAAACGGCGATTGCGCGTCCGGGTCGATGAACATATAGTTGGGCTCGTCCCAGGCTCCGCCCAGGACGTAGCGTTTGCCGGATTCCGCTTCGGTCCAGATCCACTCCTTCACGTTGCCCGCCATGTCGTAGTTGCCCCACGGGCTCATGTCTGGCTTGCTACCGACCGGCAAAATACCTGAGCTGCCAAAGTTGCTGACCGGCACGATGAACGCTGCGGAAAACGGCCCTGCTGCCCGATTCCAGTGATAGATCGTGGGCAAACTCTTGCCGGCAAACTCGGCATATGCCTGCGCTTCGTACCAGCTGATGCCGGTAACCGGGTAGTCATCTTGTCCTTTGGGATATTCGCCCTGGATCCAGTCTTTTGGTCCGGGGCGGCCCGCACCGTCTCGGAATAGCACCATCGCCTCTTCCCACGAAAGATGCTTTCCATCCCGCCGGAAGTCGCTTTTCCAATACTCGCCTTTTTGATATCCACCCTTATCGACAAAGACCTTGAATTGGCGGTTCGTCACTTCGTATTGATCGATCCAATAATCCTTGAGCGCTAATTCCGGCAAGCCTTCATAACCTGGGATGAATAGCGTCTTGGAATATCTTTCCGGCGAAACCCGCACCATGCCAGAAGGAATTTTCTCGGACTGGTCGAGAGTGACGGTTGCGGCTACGGGCTGACCTATAGGCGCTGGATACCAGCCAAACAAGGCAGCTGTGGTCCGCAGAACGGTACCGTATCCCGGTTTTTCGATCTTCCACACGAACATCCCCCGCGGCTGGCGGACATTCTTGAACGGCGTGCGACCGACCAGTTCCCAAGGCGCGCTTGCGTCGCTGTACGCCCTGCGGTACACATCGGCCGCTGCCGATGTTGTCTCAACCGACGTCTGGTACGAGATGAGTGGCCACAGTTTGGCCAGCGCCGGATCGTCTGAAATCGATTTCTCGGCTTTCATAGCGAGTGCGTAAGCGTCGCCAAATTTTCCCTGGTCCGAAAGATTCGAGATCTCTGGCAAAGCCACTTCGCGCGCCCAGCGAGCATCGCGGTAGCGCGTCACCAGCCAGCCCGCTCCACTTCCAAGAAGGATGACGGTCAGCAACAGCGGAACCAGCACCCGCGGGCGTCGCACCTCTCTGACAATCCGCGCCGGGCTTAGCATCGCACCCGAGGCAGGGAACAAAAGGTCGCGGCAGTTTCTGAGTTCCTGCGCGAGTTCGGCGCCTGAGGCGAACCGCTCAGCCGGATCTTTTTTCAGGCTGTGGGCAACGATACGGCGCATTTCCGCCGGGACATCTCGTCTTACTTCGCTCAGCGGCTTCGGATCGTCCCGCATGACGGCCGAAAGTAAGGCGACGTTGGATTGGCCCTCGAAAGCTCTGCGCGCGGTTAACATTTCGTAGAGCACCGAACC
>Ga0074045_10004523_pt1 | contig 12303 bp, 11 predicted proteins | sample BogForMeECP23OM2_FD_94442 | JGI IMG/M metagenome (GOLD analysis project Ga0074045, IMG submission 94442) | Bog forest soil microbial communities from Calvert Island, British Columbia, Canada - Bog Forest MetaG ECP23OM2 | ecosystem: Environmental > Terrestrial > Soil > Wetlands ...
GTTGGCCTGGCTTGTCCATTTGCAGGGCAGAATCGTGCATGTTTTTGCAAGCATTCCTCGCGGGAGCTATCGCATTCCCGGCCCGCCACAGTGGGTGATCCTGCTGTTCTTTGTGGCCCTCCTGGCCCTTGCGGCGGGTCTGCGCTCTCAACAGGCTAAGGGCCGCTTCCTGCGGTGGGTCGCCGCTACCACGGCCCTTTTCGCAGCGATTTTGATTGCCAGCTATCCCTTCCGCCCGTCGTTTGTGCCGAATGCGTTGGAGATGACCGTGCTGGACGTCGCGCAAGGCGATTCGATCCTGGTCATTTCCCCCAAAGGCAGCACCCTGCTGATTGACGGCGGTGGAACTTTTCAGGGATTCCAGGGTCGCGAAGAGCATCTCGGCCCCGACCCTGGCGAGGACGCGGTATCCCCATACCTGTGGTCGCGCGGCATTCAAAAACTGGACGCGGTGGCACTTACCCATGCCCACCAGGATCATATCGGAGGCCTCACGGCCGTCCTGCAGAATTTCCAGGTCGGCCAGTTGTGGCTGGGGCGGGAAACGGCCGCGCCCGCCTTCGCGCGATTGAAGGAAGAAGCCGCGCTCCTGCGCGTGCCCATCGAGCACGAACTGCGCGGCCAGCACTTTGTCTGGGACGGCGTGCAGGTGGATTTTCTGTGGCCGGAAATTCCGCCGGAGGAAGTTGCCCCGCTGGCAAAAAACAACGATTCGCTGGTTGTACGTCTGCGCTACCTCGATCGAACAATCCTCCTGCCGGGCGACGCGGAGAAGCAGGCAGAGGCCACGATGCTCGCGGAAAACGATGCCGGAGCTCTGCATGCGGACGTGCTGAAAGTCGGGCACCACGGGAGCAAAAACTCTACAATGCCGGACTTTCTCACGGCCGTCGCACCACACATCAGCATCATTTCGGCGGGAGAAGAAAACCCCTACGGGCACCCGCATCCCGAATTGATACAGCGGCTGGAGGAGACCGGAACGCGGTTGCTGCGCACGGATCGCGACGGCGCAGTCCGCGTGATCACGGACGGGCACGCGTTGCGGGTGAAATGTTTCGTGGCCTGCCCGGAAAGCGTGGCTCCATCACAGAGCGCGCCAGTGCCCGATCACCGCGAGCAGAAATAAGAAGAGAAGAAAGCCAACCGGCGCTTCGTATTCGTGGTTTCGTTTGTATTGCGCCCAGGAAAAGGCGCCGTCGGCCCCGCCCGGCGTGGACTTCCGCGCGAGCCTCGGAAGAAAGAGGGGTACCGCTGCCGCATACGCATCGAACGCCGCCCCATGTTTTCCGCGAAGCTCCATTTCTTCCCGGCGCATGACAAAGGCATACACCACCGCGAAATAAAACAGCATCACCGAGGCTGCGAGCCACGAACTCATCGCTAGCGCCGCTCCCACGGCCAGAATGCTGCTACCGAAATAGAGCGGGTTGCGCGTGTAGGCGTACGGGCCGGTCGTGGTCAGGACCTCCTGTTTATGCAAATAACCGGCGGAGTAAGCGCGGATGGCCAGCCCAATTACTCCCACCGCAGCGCCAAGAAGAATGGAACGCGGGGTTGGCCGCGCTAAAAACAAAACCACCACCGCGAGGAGATAGCCAAGGCGCACGCGCCAGCGGGAAAAAAAGTCGAGCGCCGTCATGCGTTCTGGCCCACGGATTTGCACACGGCATCGAAGACTTTTTCTACAGAAAGGGCCAACAAGGACGCATCCGGGACGTCGCCACGGCTGTAGGTTGTGTGCGCATCAGGACTGCGCAGAACGATCTGCTGCGAGGGATACGGGCCGTTGCGCGCTGGGTCGGTCGGGCCGAACAGAGCGACCCCCCGCGCGCCGAGAGCGATGCCAAGATGCAAAGGCCCCGTATCACCGCCAACGATACATTCCGCGCCGCGCAGCAGCGCCATCAAGGGTCCCATCTCTCCATCATAGGCCACCGGTCGCGCGTCCCCACTGGCAGCCGTGATGGCTGCGACGAGCGATTCTTCTCCGGGACCATAATTAATGACACACGGGATCCCCAGCTCACCGCGAATTTTCTGGCAAAGCGCGCCGAATCGCTCGGTGGGCCAGCACTTGGAACGCCATCCGCCGCCGGGGCTCAGCACGATGTAGCGCGTTGCCCCTTGTTTCTGGAGTTGGTTGCGCACCAACTCGCAGTCGGCCGCCGCAACTTCCAGAGCCACCTTGCCGACAGCCTTCGCCGCGCCAGTGCGCAAGGTAAGCTCGCCATTTTGATCGGCGATGTGTGTTGCCTGGCAAACCACGCGCTCGGTATATAGGATGGGAACGCCGAATTCGCGGATGGTCGCCGCAGAAAAGCCGATGCGCCTGGAGACACCACCCAAAAAAGGCAATGTGGCGGACTTCCAAAGTCCTTGATAGTCGATCGCCGCCGTCCAATCGCCGCCGCGAATTTTCTGAAGAGTTCGCCGGACGCAGCCCAGATCGCGCGAGTCCACCGGCCAGATTTCCGTGGCCAGCCGGCTGCTGGCGACGAGTTCAACCCAGCGGGGGTGCGTAAGCCAGATAATCTCCGCGGAGGGAAACGATTCGCGCAGCCCGGCCACGGCGGGGAAGGTGTGCACGATATCGCCGAGCGACCCCAGGCGCACGACGAGCAAGCGTCGTTCAGCCATGCGGCGCCTTGCGGATGGATTCGAGCAAGCCGCGCGTGGAGTGGTCCTTGGAGTCGCCGACAATCGCGACGCGTATGCCGAGACGATCCGCCACGGCACGCTCCGGGACGCTTTCCAGGGTGTAATCCGTGCCCTTGGCGTGAACGTCGGGGCGCAGTTCTTCCAGCAATTTCTCGACGTTCAACTCCTCGAAAAGAACGACGTAATCCACGTCGCGCAAGGCAGCCACCAGTTCAGCGCGCGCATGTTCATCCAGGATGGGCCGCCCGGGGCCCTTCAGTCGGCCTGCGCTGGAATCCGAATTCACCCCCACGACCAAAATGTCGCCTTGCTCTTTTGCGGCGGAAAGATAGCGCACGTGGCCGACGTGCAGCGTGTCAAAGCAGCCATTGGCAAACACAATGCGCTTGCCATGGCGCTTGGCGCCGTCAAGCAGAAGCTGCAGCTCCTCGCGCGACTTAATTTTCGATTCGGCTTTTCGCATGCCCTGCCTGTTCGACGGATTGCCTCGCCGTGCTTCCCTGCCCTGCAAGCTTGCTTTTAACTAAGACCCCGACCCAGTGACCGCTGCCCGGCGAATGGCCTCGAGAAGCTCTTCGCGGGAAACCGTGGCCGTGCCGCGCTTCATCACCACCAGACCGCCGGCGATATTCGCGATGTGCGCGGCCTCCAGAGCGGAAGCACCGCTGGCCAATCCCAGCGTATATGCCGCAAGCACGGTGTCGCCCGCGCCGGTGACATCCACCGCCTGATTGCTTCCGTGAACCGGAATGTGCAGCGGCTTCTCTCCGGACTGGAAAAGGGCCATGCCGTCGCGCCCGCGGGTCACCAGCAGCGATTTCAATTTCAAGGCCTGGCGGGTGGATTCACCGCAGCGTTCAAGTTCCCTCAGATTGCTCCCAATCGCGGTGTGATGCAAAGCCTCCATTTCCGCCTCGTTGGGAGTCGCTGCCGTAATCCCCGCGTTCTTGTACCGGTTCAGTTGGTAGCGGGAGTCCAGCGTCACGGGAATGTCGCGTTTTGCGCGACTGGTGGCGCTGCGGATTTCCTCGGGAGTGGCCACGCCGAAACCATAATCCGAAACGGCCAGGGCATCGGCGCCGCGAATTCTGTCCGCAAGCATTTGCGCCAACCTCTTGCGCGGTGCTTCGCCCAGCGATTCCTCCGGCTCGTAATCCACGCGAAGAACCTGCTGGCCAACCGTGTGCGCCCAGCCCGCCAGGAATCGCGTTTTCGTGGGCGTGGTCCAGCCCTTCACGCGGACTATGCCGGAGACGTCCACCTTCTTCTCCCGGAAAATGGCTACAAGGCGATCCCCGGCGGCGTCATCCCCAACGGCGGTGATTGGCGAAACTTTTGCACCAAGAGCCGCAAAGTTGCTCGCCGCGTTAGCACCGCCGCCCGGCACAATCTGTGTTTCGCGATGTTTCAGGATCAGCACGGGAGCTTCGCGGGAGACACGCGTGATGTCCCCGAATTGGAACGCGTCAGCCACAAAATCACCGAGCACAACGACGCGCTTCCCCGCAAAGCGCTCCACGATGTCTGCGAGCGCCACGAGATCCACGGATGGAGAAGAACTCGGGCTTTTCGTTGTACGCTTCATGGCTTTTGCCCCAATATCCAGTCCACTGCGCCCGTCAAGTCTTCCGCGATATAGTCAGGCTGTCTCGGCCATTCCTGGCGGTGCCACGTCCACTCACCCAGCCCGTAACCGCTGCGCACGAGTATGGCATGCGCACCGGCCAAGAAGGCCATCTCCATATCGGTGTAACGGTCGCCAACCACATATGAGCCGCTGACCTGCACACCCAGATCGCGTTCCGCCCGCTGCATCATCCCGATATTCGGCTTGCGGCAGTTGCAACCATCCGCTGAGCCGTGCGGGCAATAATAGATGCCGTCCAAGTGCGCGCCGTGCTTCGCCAGCGCCGATTTCATCAATTCATTCACTTCGAGGACCAGCGATTCCGGGAAATAGCCGCGAGCAACGCCCGATTGATTGCTGACCACAATCACGGCCACCCCTGCTTCATTCAGGCGCCGAATGGCCGCAGGCGCAAAGGGAAACATACGAAATCGCGCGGAATGGTTCAAGTAACCCACTTCCTCGGCAAGGGTTCCATCGCGATCGAGGAAAACGGCGCGGCGGAGCGGCGTGTGTTCAGGCAGGACCCACCTCCAAATTGACGAGCAATGCTTGAGCGGCAGACGCGACCATTTCCGCGGTGATGTTGATCATGCAGCGGTGATCGGTGGGGCAGCGGCGCAGGAAACACGGGCTGCAGTAAGGCTTATCCTGCACGATGCAGCTTCGCGGGGTGACAGGCGCGGTGCCAAACGGATCGGTCGGGCCAAAAACTGCAACCACCGGCAAGCCGACAGCAGCGGCAACGTGCATCGCCCCGGAATCATTGCCCAGGAACAATTGACATTGCGAGAGGAGCGCAGGCAAGTCGCCGATGGCGGTTTTGCCGATCAGATCAACGGGCTTTTTCTTCATGGCCGCGATGATGGCATTGGAGACGGCGGCTTCCGCCGGCGTGCCGAACAGGATCACATCGCCATGCGTTTCCGCCTGAAAGCGATTGGCCCATTCCGCGAAGCGCTCGGGCGGCCAGCACTTTGCCGAACCGTAGGAAGCGCCCGCACCGATGGCGACGCGAACGGCATGTGGCCGCGCTCCAAGTTCGAGCAGTGTTTTCGCGGCTTTCACCCGGCGTGCCTCGGGAACGTGGAGCGCGATGTGCGCATCGTCCTGCAACCGCTCGATCCACCCGGCGCGGCGAAGCAACTCAAGATAGTAGAACTTCTCGTGCGCGGGGATCTCGCCCGGCTTGGGAACCGCGATTGCTTTGGTCAACAGCAGGCGGCGGGAGTCACGCGCGTAGCCGATGCGCTCCGGAATCCCGGCGCGCCAGGCAAGCCACGCAGCGTCAAAGGCATTCTGGAGAAGCAGGGCCACGTCGAATTTCCTGGCTCGCAACTCTGATGCGAGGGCGGCGCGTCCGCTCCAGCCACTTTGCGCCCCTTTGGGGTCATAAGCGATCAAATGGTCACAGATGGACTGGTCGCGGTAGATTTCCGCCACATAGGGCCGGGCCACAATGCTGATGTGCGCCTCCGGAAACTTCTTGCGGACAGCGCGAATTGCGGGCAGCGCCAGGATGGCGTCGCCGACCCAGTTCGTCGCGCGAATCATAATGTTCATGCTGCTGCGCACCTGCCGCCTGAAAGAACCCTACGAACCCTAGCGAAAAGCAGATCCCTCGCTCCGCTCGGGATGACAATTACTCTAGATCACGGGAACCGCCATACGATCGGGATTTCTCCATGCCTTCCCTGGAAACTCAATTCACCAGCCGGGACCTTGCCGCGGCCACGATTTGCGCCTGAATCGCCTCCCAGAATAGCCCTTCCTGAGAAATCTCCAGATCAATCACTGCGACGAAGGCGGGCAACTCTCCAAATCGCGCGTCGCCAAGATTTTGCGCATCCTTTTCCGTCGTTACAAAGGCGCGCGCGCCCCCCGCTCGCGCTGTTTGCACAAGGGCCTCCACTTCGCCGGCTGTATAACGATGGTGATCGGGGAAGGCCTTGGTGCCGGCGACCGGGATCTGCCAGTTCCGCAAATCCAGAAAAAACGCGCGCGGATTGCCGATTCCGCAAAACGCCATGAACGGTCCCGCGCCAATTTCCGCCGGCGTCAGCAGTGGCTCGCTGCCGCCAAGTGTGCGGAAGCCGAGCAATCGCGTCGCTGCCGCAAAAACCGGATAGCCCTGCATCTTGTCGATAGCCGCACTGGCTCCCGCCGAGGTTTCCGTGCGCGTAAAGACGAGCAAGGTCGCGCGGCTCATGGCGGAACCGGGCTCGCGCAAGCGGCCTACCGGGAGGAGCATTTCTCGTCCCGGGGGCTGCGCGGCATCCATCAACAGCAGATTGACATCGCGGGCAAGTTGCACATGCTGGTAGCCATCGTCGAGCAGAAAGACGTCCACACCCTGTTGTTCCAGGCGGCGGCCCTGTTCGTAACGATTCGCGCCAACGCCAAACAAAACGCGATTCCGCAAACGATACTTCATCATTTCGATCTCATCGCTGGTCTCGCCGCTTCCCTTGTAGCCGCGGCTCAAAATCGCCACGCGCTTGCCGGCCGCTAGAAAGCGTTCCGCCAGCCAGATGACCATGGGCGTCTTGCCCGTGCCGCCAACGGTCAAATTGCCCACGCTGATTACCGGCGTGCGCAGGCGTTTCATCTCGAAGATGCCCCCAGCGTACAGCCACAATCTCACACGCACCGCGATTCCATACACCAACGACAAGGGCCAAAGCAGCCAACGCAGGATTGGCGGCAGGTTCATCGCGGCGCGTCACCGAGTTGCCGCGAAATCTCCGTCAGTGCGCGCTCCAGTGCGCCGCGGCTCGTTTCTACCAATTGCCGAGCTGTCTCTCCCATTTTCTTCATTTTCTCGGGACTCTTCAGCAGGTGAATCCATTCGACGCCCGCATCCTCTGGGCTGGCTACCTGAATCGCAGCTCCGGCCGCCACAAATCGTGAAGCGATGGCCGCGAAATTCTCCATTGAGGGACCGAAGACGGGCACCTTGCCAAACGCGGCTGGCTCCAAGATGTTGTGGCCGCCAGACGTCACCAGCGATCCGCCGACAAACACTCCGTCCGCCAGGCGGTAGAGCGATGCCAGTTCGCCTATGCTATCGAGCAACAGCACCGTTGTGCCTGCCGTGAAGCTCTTGCCAGTGTCACCCGATGGCGCGCCAGGCCCCGCGACGGCCAGTTCAGAGCGACGAACAAACGCGTAGTGCGCTTCCGTGATGAACTCAGCGGCAGCGGCAAAGCGTTCCGGCTTGCGCGGCGCCAGCACCAACAGCGCCTTGGGGTAGTCGCCCTGCACCACGCCAAAAGCGATTAGCGCCAGTGGCTCCTCGTTGGCCACCACGCTGCCCGCGACAATCACCGGCCAACGCTCATGCTGCTTGCACCGCGCTCCCAGCCAAGTGGAAAGCGGTGTGGCCCCGGGCAGTTCCTGGTCGTATTTCAAGTTTCCACTGATCTTCACGCGATCCGCAGGCGCACCAATCGCGCGCAGGCGTTCCGCGTCGGTTTCTGTTTGCATCAAGAACACCGCCGCATTCGAAAGGGCTGAGGCCAGCAACGGCCGGAGGTAAAACCCGAAGATACCGAACCACTTCTGGAAGCGCGCGAACGAACGGTCGGAGATACGCCCGCTGGTGAAAATCACCGAAATCTTGCGGCGCCCGGCTTCGCGCAGAAAATTGGGCCAGATTTCCGTTTCGAGCACGACAACAACCGCCGGCCTCACGGCATCCATCACTTTGCGCACGCAAAACGCCCAATCAAACGGAAAGTAAAAAACAGCATCAGCGAAAGGCATGCGTTCTCGCGCCACTTGCTGGCCTGTGATTGTCGTCGTGGATATGACGAGCGGGCGCCGCGGATAGGCATCCTTCAACTTTTTGGCCAGCGCCACACCTGCCAGCGCTTCGCCCACGGAAACCGCGTGAATCCAAATGGCTCCGGGGCGACCCGCAGGGAACTTGGCCACGCCGGGAACAGAAAACCCCAGCCGCTGGCCCAGATTTGAGAGATACTTGCCGTGGCGCAGGCCCTGGATCAGCCAATAGGGCGCGGTGATGATGGCGGCCAAGCCCATTAAGACGCTGTACAAGAAATACACGCGATCTGGCTCCGGTGTGTCTCGGATTTGCGACGGCCCGCTACTCCGCAAGCAGGGCAACCCTGCTCCTTCCCAAGGAATCGAAGGCCACAGGATGCAAACAGTCTATTATATCTTCATGCGAAAACTCTCTCCTTGCGTTCTCCTGCCCCTGCTGGGGGTCTTCCTGCTCCCATCGCTTGCGCAGCAGCAAGCCGCACCGGTCCGCGCCGCGATCCAAGACTCCCACGAAGGCATGACGATTGGCGTCGATCCCTGGACTGACGCATCTCGCTACAAGGAGAGGTTCCCGAAGAGGTCCCCGTTCTCAAAAGGAATCGTCGCCCTGCGCGTTTCTTTCCGCAATGACTCCGACGAAGGCATCAAGATCGACTTGCCGCATATCCGCCTGCTGCTGCAAATGAACGAAGACGAGCGCCAGGAACTTGAACCGCTGACCGCGGATGAAGTAGCGGACACAGTTCTGTTGAAGAACAATGGCAAGGATCCCACGGCAAAGCGCATCCCGTTGCCGATTCCTGTGGGGGGTGCCAAGCCCGGTAGGGACAAGAATTGGACCGACTTTCGCGATGATTGCCAGAACGCCGGGGTGCCCTCCTCCGTGGTGGCGGCGCACGGCACCGTCGAAGGGCTGCTCTATTTCGATTTGCGCGGCGAGGTGGAGTTGCTGCAATCGGCGCGGCTGTATGTGCCAAACCTCACCTTGATGGGCACAAAACAGCCCCTCTCGTATTTTGATATTCCCCTCGGCACCTCAGCTGCGAACTGAGTTTGCCCGATTTTCCCCCGCACGGGTCGAGCACTGTTGACCCTGAGCGGCGCAAGGAAAGGCCTCAGATCGCCAAAGCCCGTACACTGCAGACCTCTCGGCTGTGGGTCAGTCTCTGGTTCGCCAACTAATCGGGACTTGAGCCGCTTCGTGATGCCTGATTCTACAACTTGGGCTTTCTCTCACTCTTGGAGTTTTCAGCGTCATGCTTCATCTTGGCTGCGATGTCCGCTGGAATGAAGAGCGCCATGACCTGCAAGTTTTTCAAGTTGCGAGTTGAATTGTCAGGAGATTCGTATCTGAGAGCGTACACAACAATGTCGTGAGAGCCGTTTTCCCAATCGGCATTCCATGCATACACACCCGTCCAAGGTTTTTGTGTGTGGTCTTCAAAAAAAGTCCAGCCGCGTTGATGGGACGATGGTATATCGGGATTGAGGAAATCCTGAGGAAGAGGTTTCCAACCTCGCTTCTTAAGTTCCGCACTGATGAAGGACAGCACGTCCTCAGCAGGATATTCAGATTCAGTCGAGTAAATTACCTGCTGCCTTCCATCCCGATATTTTAAGTATTTTGGACTCTTGGCGGACGAGGCCACAACTAAGGAAACTGAATATTTCTCTTCATCATTAGCTCTTTGTCCGAAGTCGCTCGATTGAACTAGAGGGGGATTGGACAACAGTGAACCAGCTAGACAAATGGCGACTACGTACATTCGACACAGTCCTCGCATTTGGCAAAAGTTTATCATCGTACCCAATGTACACGGGAAAAACGCAAAGCCCTCGGGTAGGTATAAGTAACGGCGATTCTCGTCAGCTCAGCGGCATAGCTCCTGATCAATGCGGTAATCCGAAACTTACCCACCACCGAACTTTTCTCCGATTTGCTGTGACTCGCACCCTCAGCTACCATGATTGAGCTGACAATTTTTCGTTTCCCCAGGACCCATGCAGACCTTTCTCGAGCAACTCAATCCGGAGCAGCGCCTTGCCGCGGAAACCACGGAGGGGCCGGTGCTGATTCTTGCCGGCGCGGGCACGGGCAAGACGCGCGCCATCACCTTCCGCATGGCCAACCTCATCGCCAAGGGCGTTCCCGCGGAGACGATTCTGGCGGTCACGTTCACCAACAAGGCCGCCGAAGAGATGCAGACGCGCGTCACCGATCTGCTCCTGCGCGCAGGTGTTCCCCCAGAGCGTCCGTGGATTTCCACCTTTCATTCGCTTTGCGCCAGGCTGCTGCGCCGGGAAGCGGCCGCGGCGGGACTGCCAAAGGATTTTGCGATCTACGACGATGATGACCAACTCGCTGCCGTGAAGCTGGCCATGGCCAAACTGCACATCGAAGACGAGGCGCTCACGCCGCGCAATGTGCTCAGCCGCATCAGCTACGCGAAGAACCAGGCGCAAATGCCCGAACAGATGCGCGGCCAGGCGATTGACGCCGACACCCGCAAAGTGGCGGACATTTTCGCCGCCTATGAGGCGCTCCTGAAGCAAAGCAATGCCCTCGATTTCGACGACCTGCTGTTGCGTTCGGCGCGGTTGCTGCGGGAAGCGCCGCAGGTGCGGCAACGCTGGCAGAATCGCTTCCAATATTTGCACGTGGACGAGTATCAGGATACCAATCGCGTGCAATACGATTTGCTGCGGCTCCTGACCAACGACCGGCAGAATGTTTGCGTGGTGGGGGATGAGGACCAGTCTATCTATCGCTGGCGCGGCGCCGATGTCTCCATATTGCTGAGTTTTGCGAAGGATTTTAGCGGCGCCAAGGTTGTGCGCCTGGAACGCAATTACCGCTCCACACAGAAAATTCTGGATGCGGCCGCGGCCGTGGTCGCCAATAATCCCGACCGCCTGGGAAAAATGCTCACGGCGGAAAAAGAGCAAGGCGGCAATCTCCGTTACTTCGAGGCCCGCGACGCCCATGCCGAGGCGGAATTCGTCGCAGAGGAACTCGACCGCATTCTTGTCGACGACCCGGAACAGACCTGCGCGGTCGAGTACCGCACCAACTTTCAATCGCGCTCCTTTGAAGAGGTCTTTCGGCGCCGCGGCTTGCGTTACAAGCTGGTGGGCGGCTTCAGCTTCTACAACCGCGCGGAAGTAAAGGATGCCCTCGCGTACGTGCGTCTGGTGCTGCACCCGGAAGACGACGTTTCTCTGCTGCGCGTTTTGAATGTGCCCGCGCGCGGCATCGGCAAGACCACCGTGGACACCCTGCGCGACATCGCGCATAGGGAAAGCCTTTCCTTCTGGGACGCCATGGAATCGCTGATGACCAGCCCCAATGCCAGCCGCTCCGTGACACCGCTGCGCGTGTTCCGCGAGCTTGTCTTGCGCTTAAAGGAAGCGTATTCGGCGAAGGAGCCTGCGGACTTTCTACGCTACGTCCTCGAGGAAACTGGCTATATGAGCGCGCTAAAGGATCGCAACACACCGGAAGACGTGGCGCGCATCGAAAACCTGGAAGAACTGGTGCGTGCGGTGGCGGAAAGCATCGAGGCCGGCGAATCCTTCACCGAATTCCTGGACGCCGCCGCGCTGGTCAGCGACGCCGATTCTTACGAAGGCAAACCCGGCGTTACGCTCATCACGCTGCACAGCACCAAGGGTCTGGAGTTCGACCACGTGTTCCTGACCGGGCTGGAAGACGGCATTTGCCCACACAGCCGCTCCATCAACGAAGAAAAAGGCATCGAGGAAGAACGCCGCCTGGTGTATGTGGGCATGACGCGCGCGCGAAAATCTTTGACGCTGACTCGCGCACTATACCGCCGCATTTTCGGCAACGAACAGCAGATGCGCGCTTCCCTGCCCTCGCGTTTCCTGGGAGAAATCCCCAGCGAACTGGTGGACACCGTGGCCGGGTCCATGGCGGAAATCGGCGAATCGCGGCGTTACGAGCCCGATCCCGAGTACTCCTATTCCGCGTAGGAATTCCTGCGCCGGGCTCGCGGAACGCCCGCACCGAAGGAGCGCGCAACACAGCGGCGTGCCTCGTCCACGAATACGTTCCGCCGCCCGGCTATCATGCGCGGCGGAAAAGCCGATCCGCTGCTGGGCCAGAAGGTGCGCCATCCGGAGTACGGTCTCGGAACAGTGGTCGGCGTGGAAGGGGAAGACGACGATCGCCGCATCTCCGTGAGTTTCCCCGGCCGCGGCACAAAAAA
>Ga0074045_10004524_pt1 | contig 12302 bp, 9 predicted proteins | sample BogForMeECP23OM2_FD_94442 | JGI IMG/M metagenome (GOLD analysis project Ga0074045, IMG submission 94442) | Bog forest soil microbial communities from Calvert Island, British Columbia, Canada - Bog Forest MetaG ECP23OM2 | ecosystem: Environmental > Terrestrial > Soil > Wetlands ...
CCATAGGCCGATTCGGCCTTCTCGACCAGTCGCTCCCGGTGCAGCGCCGTGGCCACGTAGGCGGCATTGCGGATGTCGGCGGCGATCTCCGGCGGCAGCGCCTTGCGGGTCGACAGCGTCGAGAGCGCCATGGCGGCCCACGCCACCCACATCCACCACCGGCTTTCGCGCGGGGAAGTGGCCGCGTCCTGGGCGATGAACAGGCTGCCGAGGGCGACGCTCATCCACAGCGTGAGCCCGGCGTCGAGGGTGAGAATGTGCGCGTTGAGCACGTACCAGAGGCAACCACCGAGCGCGGCCGCGCTGTACAGGCCGAGCGACGATCCGCCCAGGCGCAAGCCAACGTAACCGATGAACAGCACGCCGAGATAACCGGAGAGCGCCGGCCACAGCCGCGCCGTCCACTGCTGCACGCCGAAGGCTTTGTACGCCGTGGCGGTGAGCCAATATTGCAGCGGCGGTTTTTCGAAATACTTGATGCCGTCGAGTCGCGGCGTTACCCAGTCGCCACTGACCGCCATCTCGCGCGGGATCTCGGCGTATCGACCCTCGTCCGGATGCACCAGCCTGCGGTAGTCGAGGTTGGCGAACCAGATCAGGGTAAAGACGGCGAGCAGCAACCAGGCTCCGCGTGGGGTGAGCGGAGCGAGCGGGCGAATCGGGGCGGGGGCGGGGGGTACGGACATCGCGACGGCGGCGATTCTACCGCGTCCGGGGCGTGCGCGACCGTGTTAATCTGCCGCGCACAAGCGCGCAAGGGGTGCCCCAGTCCGTTCGCCATGTCCCAACCGGATCGGATCGACATCGTCGGCGCCACCGAGGCCGACCTCGACGCCGTGGCCGAGCTGGCCCGGGTCGTCTGGCGCAAACACTATCCGGGCATCATTACGCCCGAACAGATCGAGTACATGCTCGCGCGCGGCTATGCGCGCAGCGCGCTGCGGCGGTTCGTCACCGAGAGTGGCGCGGGGCTCGATCTCGCCCGTGTCAACGACCGCATTGCCGGATTCTCGGCCTACCACCGCGGCGACGATGCCGACGAACTCAAGCTCGACAAGCTCTACGTGCATCAGGATTTCCACCGTCGGGGCGTCGGTCGACGGCTGATCGAGGCCGCCGCCATGGCCGCGCGGGCGCAGCATCGCACGAGCCTCATTCTCAACGTGAACAAGAACAACGCCCAGGCGATAAGTGCCTACGTTCGCAACGGCTTCGTCGTGCGCGAAGCGGTGGTTGTCGACATCGGCGGCGGCTTTGTGATGGACGATTACATCATGGCCCGACGTCTGGACTCCTGACTCGCCTTGCCCCCCGGGCGTCGATTCGCTACCATGCCCGGAACTGGCTGAACGCAAAGCAGCCTGCTGCAACCGCCGGGGTCGCCCTGGCGGTTGCGTTTTTTTGGAAGTGACGATGGCGCACGCGCTTACGCTCTACGACAACTACACGCGCAGCTTTCGCCGCTTCGAAGCACTTGGCAGCGGGCCCGTCGGCCTTTACACCTGCGGTCCGACGGTCTACGACTACCAGCACATCGGCAACTTCCGAACCTTCCTGTTCGAGGATCTGCTCAAACGCGTGCTGGAGTGGAACGGCTACGCAGTGCGGCACATCATGAACATCACCGATGTCGGCCATCTCACTTCGGATGCCGACACCGGCGAGGACAAGATGGTGGCCGGCGCACGGCGCACGGGCAAGAGTGCGTGGGAGATCGCGGCGCTGTTTACCGAGTCATTTCTCGAGGACATGACGGCGCTCAATATGGAGCCGCCGATGCTGTACTGCCGCGCCACCGACCATATTGCCGAGCAGATCGAATTCATCGCTGACATCGAGCGCAACGGCTACGCCTATCGCACCTCGGACGGCATCTATTTCGATACCAGCAGGCAACCCGATTACGGCTTCCTCGCGCGACTTGACAAGGCGGGACTGGAGGCCGGCAAGCGCGTCGAGCAGGGCGAAAAGAGGCATAGCACCGACTTCGCGCTGTGGAAATTCTCGCCTCCGGGCGAGAAACGGCAGATGGAATGGCCAAGTCCCTGGGGCATGGGCTTCCCCGGCTGGCACATCGAATGCTCGGCGATGGCGCAGAAATACCTGGGCGACTTCTTCGACATCCACTGCGGCGGCGAGGACCACATTCCGGTGCACCACACCAATGAAATCGCGCAGACCGAGGCCCGCGTCGGCACGCGCCTGGCGAACTTCTGGCTGCATGGCTACTTCCTGCTGGTCAACGACGCCAAGATGGCCAAGTCCGCGGGCGAATTTCTGCGCCTGAAGACGCTCAGCGAACGGGGTTACGATCCGCTTGCCTTCCGTTACCTCTGCCTCACTGCGCATTATCGCGGCCAGCTCAATTTCACCTGGGATGCGCTCGACGCCGCGGCCACCGCGCTCGATCGCCTGCGCACGGGATTCCACGCCCTGCCCGAGGGAGGTCTTGCCGATGCCAATTACCTCGAGCGCTTCACCGCCGAGGTCGACGACGATCTGAACCTGCCTAGGGCGCTCGCCCTCGCCTGGGAAGTGCTGCGCGGGGAACTTCCGCTCGCGGTACGCAAGGCGACGCTGGTCGCATTCGATCGCGTGTTCGGATTGGGGTTGGCCGCGTGGCAGCCGAAACAGCAAGTCATTCCCGGCGCCGTGCGTGCGCTTGCCGATGCGCGCGCGGCGGCGCGCGCCGCCCGAGATTGGGTCGCCGCCGATCGGCTGCGCGACGAGCTGCACGCCGCCGGTTGGGAGATGGAAGACCGCGCGGACGGCTACGCGCTCAAACCGCGCTAGGCGGCCGCGGCAGGCTGCCGCACTGCAGAACCCGCCTAATACAGGCGCTTGACCGCGCCGCTGTAGAGCACCGGCCCGGTCGGCAAACCGGTCGGCGACCCGCCGCTCGGTTCCAGGCTGACCGCCAGGGCGGGAATGTCCTTGAGCGCGCGCTCGGCATTGTCCGGCAGCGCGACGCGCGCGATGCCGGTCGGCGCGACCGCCGAGACGAGTCCGAGCGAGCGCGGGTTGCCGTGGTCGGGCAGCATCCACAGTTCGAGCGCGCGATCGCTCTCGAGCGCAATCGGAGCGATCGCGGCGATGGTGAGGTAGCGGCTCGAGCGGTCGCTCGACGCGAGCAGCTTGGGCTTCGCGTCCTCTCCGGCGAGTACGACGACAAGCGTGCCTTGCGGCAACTCCGGCGCAGGCTTCAGCAGGGCGAGCGCGAGCGCGAACGCGGCCGCGAGACTCACCAGCGCAAGACCACGCCACCATCCGACATGAGCCCCGCTCGATGCCGGCCGGCCCGGCACGGCGCCGGTGCCGGCGGTGCGTCCGAGGATCGCGGTCCACACGCGTGCCGGCGGCGTGACCGGGGGCAGGCTCTCGGCCAGCGGTAGCAGGCGTTCTTCCCAGGCGCGTACCGCATCGCCCAGTCCGCGGTTGCCGCGCATCAGGCGCTCGAATCGGGCGCGTGCCCTTCCGCGCAGCGTGCCAAGCACGTACGCGGCGGCGAGGGCGTCGTTGCGTTGGGGATCGCCCAGATTCACCGCGTGACCCCCACGCGATCGAGGCACGAGCGCAGCCGCTCGAGACCGCGACGAACCCACGACTTGACGGTGCCGAGCGGCTCCCGCATGTGCCGTGCGAGCTCGGAATGCGACAGGCCCTGGAAGAAGGCCAACGCGATCGCCTGCTTCTGCGCGGGCTCCAGCGCTTCGATGCACGCCTTGACCGCGTGCGCGTCCGCGCCGGCCAGCAGCAGTTCGAGCGCAGTCGGTCCCTGGTCGGCGATCGTCACACCCTCCTCCTCATCGTCCATCGTTATGGTTTCGACTTCGCGCCTGCGCAATTGATCCAGGCAGCGATTGCGGACGATGCTGGTCAACCACGTCAGAGGTTGGCTCTTGGCGGCGACGTACGAGGCGGCATGGTGCCAGACATTGACGAAGCTCTCCTGCAGAACCTCCTCGGCGGCGGACGCTTCACGCAATATACGCAGTGCGACGGCGAACAGATGCGGCGAAGCCGCGCGGTAGAGTTCCGCGAACGCCTGCTGGTCCTTCAGCGCGGTGCGCGCGAGCAGTTCCATGAGGCGCGCGTTGCGCTCGAGCTGCTTCGCCGGGTCGCTGGCCATGGTCGCTCGGCTACGTGCGCCGGCGGTCTTTGCGCCACAATACGTCGGCGCAGCCGGCATCGCGATTGAGCACGCGCGCGAGCACGAACAGCAGGTCGGAGAGGCGGTTCACGTACTTTCGTGCCGGATCGGACACCGTCGCGGTCATGCCCAGGTGCACCAGCGATCGCTCCGCCCGACGACACACGGTGCGCGCGACGTGGGCCCCGCTCGCCGCGCGCGAACCACCGGGCAGAATGAATTCCTTGAGCGGCGGCAGGTCGGCGTTGAAGCGGGTGACCGCTTCCTCGAGTCGCGTCACCTGTGCGTCGCTGACCGTGCTGGACCCGGGTATGGATAGCTCGCCGCCCAAATCGAACAAGTCGTGCTGTACCTCGGTGAGGCAGGCTGCAACCGCTGCAGGAAGCGCTTCGGCAAGCAGGACACCGAGGCTCGAGTTGAGCTCGTCGACCGCACCGATGGCGTCGATGCGCGCCGAGTCCTTCGCCACGCGCGATCCGTCGCCGAGTCCGGTCGTGCCGGCATCACCGGTGCGGGTAACAATCTTGGAGAGGCGATGGCCCATGGTGCGGTTGCCGCGCGGCGGCCTTTGCGCACGGCGGCCGGAGCGGCCAGCATAGTGAATTCGGCGAGGGCCAGCAAGTCACGAGCGCGGCGCGATCGCACAGGCGAGGCCGCAATTGTCTTTTCGGGCAGTTTGTTTACCATGGCATCCCCCACGCGCGACCCTTAGCGACTGGAAGCCACGACATGACCAGCCTTTCCGCCGACGATCTGCATCGCAATGCGGCCAACTACACGCCGCTCACGCCGCTGTCGCTCATCGCCCGCACCGCGTACGTCTACCCGGAGCAGCTCGCGGTCATCCACGGCGAGCGTCGCTACACCTGGTCCGAAACCTACGCGCGTTCGCGCCAGCTCGCCTCCGCGCTCGCGCGCGAGGGCATCGGCAGCGGCGACACGGTTGCGCTGATGGCCGCAAATACGCCGGAAATGGTCGAGGCCCACTTTGGCGTGCCGATGACCGGCGCCGTGCTCAACACGCTCAATACGCGGCTCGACGACGAGGCGATCGCTTTCATGCTCAAGCATGGTGAAGCGAAACTGCTGATCACCGACACCGAATTCTCGCCCACGATCAAGGCTGCGCTCGCGCGCCTCGACGCGCCGATCCCGGTCGTCGACATCGTCGATCCGCTCGGCGCCGGCGGGCAGCGGCTCGGCGCGGTCGAATACGAACAGTTCATCGGCGGCGGCGACGCCGGCTACGAATGGACGCATCCGGAAGACGAATGGCAGGCGATCTCGCTCAACTACACTTCCGGAACAACGGGCAATCCCAAGGGTGTTGTCTACCACCATCGCGGCGCGTATCTCAACGCGCTCTCAAACATCATCGACTGGGGCATGCCGCGCCACGCGGTCTACCTGTGGACGCTGCCGATGTTCCATTGCAACGGCTGGTGCTTCCCCTGGACGGTGGCGGCCAACGCGGGCACCAACGTCTGCCTGCGCACCGTCGAGGCAAAGCGGATTTTCGACGCCATCCGCACCCACACGGTGACGCACTACTGCGGGGCGCCGATTGTGCACGCCATGCTCATCAACGCCCCGGACGAATGGAAGCAGGGCATCAACCACCGCGTGAGCTGCCTGGTTGCCGCCGCGGCGCCGCCGGCTTCGGTCATCGAAGGCATGCAGACGATGGGTTTCGATATCACCCATGTCTATGGCCTGACCGAAACCTACGGGCCTGCCGCGGTATGCGCCAAGCACAAGGCTTGGGAGGCGCTTGACATTGGGGGGCGCACCGAGCGCAACGGCCGGCAGGGCGTGCGCTATACCTGCGCGGAAGGCATGACGGTGATGGATCCGGAAACGATGACGATGGTGCCGTGGGACGGCGAGACCATGGGCGAGGTCATGTTCCGAGGCAATATCACCATGAAGGGCTATCTCAAGAACCCCAAGGCGACCGCCGAGGCCTTTGCCGGCGGGTGGTTCCATAGCGGCGACCTGGCGGTCATGCAGCCTGACGGCTACGTCAAGATCAAGGATCGCGCCAAGGACATCATCATCTCCGGCGGCGAGAACATCAGCTCGCTCGAGGTCGAGGAGGCGCTCCATCGCCATCCCGCCGTGCTGGCAGTCGCCGTCGTGGCACAGCCTGATCCCAAATGGGGCGAGACGCCGTGCGCGTTCGTCGAGATCAAGGCGGGCGCGGCGGTCAGCGAAGCGGAGCTTATCGAACATTGCCGCCGCCATCTCGCGCGCTTCAAGGCGCCGCGAAAGGTTGTCTTTGGCGAGTTGCCCAAGACCTCCACCGGCAAGATTCAGAAATTCATCCTGCGCGAGCGCGCGCGCTCGAAAAGCGCCATCGAATAGCCACTCCTGCACCGCGCTGGCATCGGTGCGGCTTGCGCCTCCGCGTTCGCCTTGCGCCGATGCATCTACTCGGCCAGCGAGAGCAGCGTCGCATTGCCACCGGACGCGGTGGTATTGATGGTCAGGGTACATTCCCGGACCAGGCGCATCGGGTCGCCCTCGCCGTCGAGGGCGACGTAGAGCACGGGCACGATTGGTCCATCGCTCGCGGCGAGCGTCTGTCGGATTGCCAGCGCACGCGCCTCGGTACCGTCGAAGAGCACCGCGTCCGGGGCCGCCGCCAGCGCGTCGGGCACGATCCGGCAGCGTCCCCCCAAGTCGCCGGCGACGCGCTCCGCCAGCGCGGAACGCGACAGCAACGCGGTATTGCCGCAGGCGAGCGCAAGGCGTACCTGCGCCCGCAGTGCAGCTTCGTCGTCGGCAATACACGCCACTCGGCCTCGCGGGCGCAGCGTCAGAGTATTCGATTCGCCCGTCGGACCGGGCAGCGCGGCCGACGCGGGAAGCACGATGGGCTGAGGATGTGACCCGCGGGGCTGCACCAGCCGCGGCAGGTAGTGCGGGCCACCGGCCTTCGGCCCGGTGCCCGACAGTCCCTCGCCACCAAAGGGCTGGACGCCGACCACCGCGCCGATCATGTTGCGGTTGACGTAGATGTTGCCGGCGTGGATCTGCGCGCAAACGGCATCGACCGTCTCGTCGATACGCGTCTGGATGCCGTGGGTCAGGCCATAGCCGCTGGCATTGATGGACGCGATAAGCCCCGCAAGCGCGTCTTCCTCGTAGCGCAGAACGTGCAGCACGGGTCCGAACACTTCGGCCGACAGCTGTCCGATGCGCGTGATCTCGATGAGCGTCGGCGGAAAGAACACGCCGTTGCCCGCTGTGGCCGGAAGTGGCAGCTGGTGTACCGCGGCCCCGGCGGCGCGCATGCGGTCGACGTGGGCGGTGAGTGCCGCGCGCGCCTGCGCGTCGATCACCGGCCCGATGTCGGTATCGAGGCGACGCGGGTCACCGACGACGAGCTCCGCCATCGCCCCCTTGAGCATGGCGAGCACCCGATCGGCGATGTCCCTTTGCAGGCAGAGCACGCGCAGCGCCGAGCAGCGTTGGCCCGCGCTGTCGAAGGCCGAAGCAAGCGCATCGGTCACGACCTGCTCGGGCAGCGCCGAGCTGTCGACGATCATCGCGTTTTGCCCGCCGGTTTCGGCAATCAGCACCGGGTCGTCCTGACGTTGCGCAAGCACGCGGTTGATCGAGCGTGCGACCTCGGTCGAACCGGTGAAGAGGATGCCGGCGATGCGTGCGTCGGCGACCAGCGCGGCGCCGATCGTCTCGCCGCGGCCGGGAAGCAGCTGCAGCGCTGCGGCGGGGACGCCGGCACGATGCAGTAACGCGATCGCGGCCGCGGCGATCAGCGGCGTCTGTTCAGCCGGTTTGGCCAGCACGGGGTTGCCTGTGGCGAGGGCGGCAGCGACCTGACCGACGAAGATCGCGAGCGGAAAATTCCAGGGAGCGATCGCGACGAAAGGACCACGCGCATTCGCCGTTGCCAGCTCTCGCCGCGCTTGCGCGCCATAATAGCGGCAGAAATCGGCGGCTTCGCGAACCTCGCTGACCGCGTCGGGCAGCGTCTTCCCCGCCTCCCGCACCGCCAGCGCGATCAGCGCGGCGCGCTCCTGCTCGATCAGCTCGGCGGCGCGCTCGAGGCAGGCGGCGCGGGCGGCCGCCGGAGTTCGTGCCCAGCTCATGCCGGCGCCGGCTGCGGCCTCGACGGCGGCATCGACATCGCCAAGCGTCGCCTCGATGACATGACCGACGACCTCGCCCTGATCGGCGGGGTTCGTCACCGCCCGGCGTTCGCGGTCCGCGGTCGCCACCGACGCTGCGAGCAGCGGCAGCGCGTCTGCGGGCGCAGCCATCGCGGCGAGCTGGGATTCGAGCGCGGCCAACGCGGTTTCGTCGGAAAAATCGATGCCACGCGAATTTTGGCGCTCGCCGTAGAGTGCCGCCGGGAGCGGGATGCGTGGATGCGGCGAGCCGCCGTCGCTGCGCGCCCGGGCTACCGGGTCGGCGATCAGGTCAGCGATGGCGACACGCGGATCGACGATGCGGTTGACGAAGGAAGAATTGGAGCCGTTCTCGAGCAGTCGGCGAACGAGATACGCCAGCAGCGTCTCGTGCGAACCGACCGGCGCGTAGATGCGACAGGCGCGGTCGAGCTTGTCGGCACCGACGATCTGGTCGTAGACGCTCTCCCCCATGCCGTGCAGGCACTGGAATTCGTATTGCGCACTGCCGGCAAGGGTGTAAACCGCGGCGATGGTCAACGCGTTGTGGCTGGCGAACTGCCCGTAGATCGCATCCGGTGCCGCGAGCATCGCCCGGGCGCAGGCAAGATAGGCCACGTCAGTGTGCGCCTTGCGCGTAAACACGGGGTAATCGTCCAGACCGTCAACCTGCGCGCGCTTGATCTCGCTATCCCAGTAGGCACCCTTGACCAGGCGCAGCATCAGGCGCCGGCGCTCGCGTCGCCCCAATTCGATTGCCCAGTCGATCACGGCGCGGGCACGCTTCTGGTAGGCCTGCACGACGAAGCCCAGGCCGTCCCAACCCGCGAGCGCCGGATCGGCGGCGAGCCGCTCGAAAATGTCGAGCGACAGGTCGAGCCGATCGGCTTCCTCGGCGTCAATGCTCACACCGATGTTGCGTCGACGCGCGCGCAGTACGAGACCTGCAACGGTAGGCAGCAGTTCACCGAGCACGCGCTCACGCTGCAGGCGCGAGTAGCGCGGGTGCAGCGCCGAGAGCTTGATCGAGATGCCGGGCCCGGTGTAGGGCCCTGCCCCTGCCGCCGCGTCGCCGATGACGTCGATGGCCTGCTCGTAGGCGGCGACATAGCGGGCTGCATCGTCGGCCGTGACCGCGGCTTCACCGAGCATGTCGTATGAATAGCAGTACCCGCGTGCCTCGCGCTCGCGCGCATTGGCGATCGCCTCGGCGATGGTGCGGCCGGTTACGAACTGCTTGCCGAGCAAGCGCATGGCCAGGTCCACGCCCTTGCGGATCAGCGGTTCGCCGCCCTTGCGCAGGAGCGAACTCAGTGCGGCCTCGAGCGTGCTGTCACGGCGCGACTCGACGAGTTGACCGGTGACGAGCAGTCCCCACGCCGCGGCGTTGACGAACAGCGACGGGCTTTGTCCGACGTGCGCGCGCCAGTCACCGCGGCCGATCTTGTCGCGGATCAGGCGGTCGCGCGTTGCGGCGTCGGGGATGCGCAGCAGGGCCTCGGCCAGGCACATCAACGCCACGCCTTCGCGCGAGTCGAGCGAAAACTCGAGCATCAGCGCATCGACACCGCCGGCGGTACTGCGCGCCGCGCGCACGCCCTGGGCGAGCGTGCCCGCCAGGCGCTGGGTGGCCGCGAGCAGCGCGGGCGGCAGCGTTGCCTCCGGCAGAAGCATGGCGACGCTGGCGCCCTCCTCGGCGCGGTAGGCGGCGGTGATGCGCCGGCGCAGTGGCGAGGCCAGCGCAGCGGGGGCGCTCAGAACGAAGGGGGAGGGCATCGGAGCCGGATCGAGTGCTGAAAAAAAGCTATCAGATCATGTATTTAGTAGTGAGCGATCTTACCATTTAGTGCGTCGAGCGTGGCAATGGCCGCCGGTCGAACGCAGGCCGGGGGCGCGGCGCAGGCCGCTGCGGCAAACCGGCGCAGGACGCAGCCGGCGCGGGAGCGGCCTAGAATGACAACTTGCACCATTCGCTCAAGGTAGAGGCATGAACGCACCGCTTGATCCGGCCGTGGCGCCCTATGTGCTTTCGCACACCGACGCCGGGGTGTGCACGCTCACGCTCAATCGCGCCGAGCGCTACAACCCGCTGTCGCGCGCGATGATCGCGGCGTTGCAGGACGAAGTTGCGCGCGTCGCCGCCGAGCCTTCGATTCGCTGCGTGGTGCTCGCCGCCGAAGGCAAGGGCTTCTGCGCCGGTCACGATCTCAAGGAGCTGCAGGCCCACGCCGACCTCGCCTGGCAGCAGGAACTGTTTGCCGCCTGCAATGCGCTCATGCTCTCGCTGACCACGCTGCCGCAGCCGGTGATCGCCCGTGTGCACGGCATCGCCACCGCCGCCGGCTGCCAGCTGGTGTCGATGTGCGACCTGGCCGTGGCGGCCGAGAGCGCTCGCTTCGGCCTGCCTGGCGTCAATGTCGGCGTCTTCTGCACCACGCCTGCGGTCGGCGTCGCACGCAACGTGGGGCGCAAGCGGACGATGGAAATGCTGCTCACCGGCGAATCGATCGACGCCGCCACCGCCCTGGCATGGGGGCTCGTCAACCGTGTCGTTGCGGCCCAGGACCTTGACGCGGCGATTGCGGCATTCACGCGCGGCATCATTGCCCGCAGCGCGCAGGTCATTGCCAAGGGCAAAGAAGCGTTTTATCGCCAGGTCGATCTGGGTCTCGCCGCGGCCTACGACTTTGCCGGCGGCGTCATGGCCTGCAGCCTTCTGCAAGCCGACGCCGACGAGGGCATCGCCGCGTTCGTCGCCAAACGCGCACCGCAATGGCGTCGCTAAGCTGCGCGCGAAGTCCGCCGCCGGTCCATTGCCAACCCCGCACTGCTTGCGGATAATCGCGCGACCGATCCAGTGGAGAATCCCGGCGGCGCAGCCGCCCGGCGGAGCATGGCCGACGACATCATTCTGCAGACGCGCGGGCTCACCAAGGAGTTCAAGGGCTTTGTGGCCGTCAAAGGAGTCGATCTGGACGTGCGTCGCGGCACGATCCACGCCTTGATCGGGCCCAACGGCGCGGGCAAGACGACCTGCTTCAACCTGCTTACCCACTTTCTCACGCCAACCTCGGGCGAGATCGTGTTCAATGGCGCGCCGATCACCGGCTCCGCGCCGGCGGCCATCGCGCGCAAGGGTCTCGTCCGCTCGTTCCAGATCTCGGCGGTGTTTCCCCACCTCACCGTGCTCGAGAACGTGCGCATCGCGCTGCAGAGCAAGCGCGGCGGTTCGTTCGAGTTCTGGCGCTCGGTCGCCTCGCTCGCCGAACTCAACGGCCGCGCCGAGGAGCTCCTCGAAGCCGTGGGCCTGACCGGCTTTGCCACGACGCCCGCGGTGCAGTTGCCCTACGGGCGCAAGCGCGCGCTCGAAATCGCCACCACGCTCGCCCTCGACCCGGAGATGATGCTGCTCGACGAACCAACCGCGGGCATGACCCATGCCGACGTCGAGCGCATCACGGCGCTGATCGGCAAGGTCGCGGTCAACCGCACGGTGCTCATGGTCGAGCACAACCTGTCGGTGGTGTCGACGCTGTCGCACCACATCACGGTGCTCGCGCGCGGCGAAATTCTCGCCCAGGGCGACTACGCGTCGGTATCGAAGAACCCGGACGTGATCCAGGCCTATCTCGGGGCCGGGCATGCCTGAGGGCGTCAAGCCGCTGCTGGCCGTACGCGGACTGAACGCGTGGTACGGCGAATCGCACATTCTGCACGGTGTCGAGTTCGATGTTGCGCCGGGCGAGGTGGTGACGCTCCTCGGCCGCAACGGCGCCGGCAAGACGACGACCATGAAGTCGATCATGGGCATCGTCGGCCGGCGCGAGGGATCGGTGCTGCTCGATGGCACCGAGACGATACGCTTGCCGTCGAACCGGATCGCCTATCTGGGCATCGCGCTCTGCCCGGAGGAGCGCGCCATCTTTTCCAGCCTCAACGTCGAGGAAAACCTGCTGCTGCCGCCGAAGGTAAGGGAGGGCGGGCTCAGCGTCGAACAG
>Ga0074045_10004525_pt1 | contig 12300 bp, 11 predicted proteins | sample BogForMeECP23OM2_FD_94442 | JGI IMG/M metagenome (GOLD analysis project Ga0074045, IMG submission 94442) | Bog forest soil microbial communities from Calvert Island, British Columbia, Canada - Bog Forest MetaG ECP23OM2 | ecosystem: Environmental > Terrestrial > Soil > Wetlands ...
TCAGCGTCGCGATGGAGCGGCAGGGAGTAGGTGTAGAAAGAGTCTCCGGCGATGTCAAAAAACTCACCGAAACCCGCGTCGAGCTTCGCGGCTGTATCGGCCGCGGCGGGGCGCGAGCCGAATCTGTCCGGGAGGCCAGGAGTAATCGCCAGCACGGCGCCGAAGGGATCGTAGATCGCGACGCCGAGGAGATGCTCGCGCTGGCCAAACCGCTCGACGATGCGCTGGAGATTTTTGTCGTTGGAGCGTCCCGAGAGCGCTTCGAGACTCTCCTGAAGGCTCTCGGCGAGGGTGGCGGCGCGGCGCGCCAGGTCGTTGCGCAGATTGCGGCGCTCCGTGCGCACCTGGTAGCCGGCGTAAAGAAGGGAAACGCAGATAACGCTGACGGCGAGCGGCAGCACAAGCTTCAGTGTGGTGCGCATGCAGAGGCCTCCGAGCGGGACGAGAGGATCCCTGACAACCTGCTGGCCGGCCCCGCACCACGGACCTTGCGGGAGCGCAAATGCGCGAGCGGCCGGGCCGGGGCTCTCGAGATTTCCGCGAAGGGGAATCGCGAGAGGTGAGAGAGATTGCGCGAGCAGGAGGCGCTCCCGCTGAAGGGCAAGAAAACGTCGCAGGGGTTGGGGGCTTGAAGCATTGTGGGTGCCGGAGAAGGCTGAGGGGCTGGGGACGCAAGGAGTTGGCCGGCTTAATAGAGGCCGACGCTCGAAGCCGGAGTGACGACAATATCTGTGGCGATCATCTTTGACCAACCGGCAGCGGTAAAACACAGCACGAAGAGGGAACAGGGAAACACAGCAACGCGGAATCGCATAATTGATCATCCCTCATTCCGAGTTCGACTGGGTGAGGGAGGAGAGGCACGCGAAGCGCCAAAGCCGGGACTTAGCAGGATTGGCGACGTAACATGCTGACGGGATTGCAGGATAATCGGAGCGTGAGGGCACGCGAAGCGTTATCGGGGGTGTACTGGTACGAGGAATAATTGCGTGCATATCGTGGAATTGATTCCTGCATGGGTTTTGCACTCGGCACAAAAACTGTGAAAAGATGTGCGCTCGAAGCTTCAGAGGAGGCGCGGACGCACCTGTTCCCAGTGGCAGGTTTCAGCTCGGGCACAGGACGCGAACGGAAAGAGTACGCGCGGGGAAATGGAGACTAGACTAAGAACATCGGAATAGGAGTGCTGCAGGAATGAAACGCAAGCTGCTGCCGGTGATTGTCACGGCTTTCGTGATCTTGTGGGCGGGCGTGTCACCTGCGCAAGCGCCAAAGAAGAGCGGAGCGATTCTGTCGGGGATCGTGCTGGGTCAAAATGGTAAGCCAGTCGAACATGCGGCGGTGGTCTGTCAATCATCAGGGGGGAGTTCCCCGCGAGTGATTTACACGGACGCGAATGGCAGGTTTACGATTACGGGCTTGAGGCAAGACAACTACGATTTGAGGGCGTCGGCGAATGGATTCTATTCAGACTGGCAACGAAACATTGTCGCACGGACCGGGCAGACCAAAGAAGTTACGGTGAGGTTAGTGAACAAGGATGTGACCCCTGACAAGTAGTGGACCGATAAAGCGGAAGCCATAAGGGGAAACATCAAGTACTAGTCGAATAAGAGCGCGAGCCCCTCGAACCTAAAATACATATAAGTCATTTAGTTTGTTAAATATAAGCAGGCACACGGAAGCTTGAATGGACCCCCCATAGTACTAAGCCGTGGGTACCCGGCGATTGACGCTAGCGGCCCATTGAGCGCGAAAATAGCTCCTTTTAGCATGGATTACGACGGGTTGGGGGCCGCGCGGGGACAGCGGCTCCGCAAGGGGCCGTGTGCGAGCTACCCAACCCGCCAGTAACGTTCTTCCGACGATCTCCTCTGAAGTTCGGTTTTGAAATCCGCTACGATACTCTGGCACGATCATTGCATCCATCAAGATGAAAAGCGGTGAAGATGGAGATCCGGCGCTCGGGGCGGCGTTGCCTGACGCGAAACGGGGACAGATGCAAGAATTAACTGGCAGATGGCTGTTACGGTGGCTGATTGTCTTGATGGCCGCTCTTCCGGGCGCAGGCCGCCCGGCAGGCGGGTATCCGCCGGCTTCCTTGCAGCCCGCCACAATTCGCGCCTTCGAGAACTACGTCGCGGCGGTGGAAGCACGATCCGGCAAGAGTCTCGCGCAAGGGAATTTTTTCTGGCTTGACGATCTAGCGATGCAAAAAAAAGAGGAAGCGTACGAGAGGTTGAAAAGTGGAAAGGTAGAGCTCCAGCACGCGAGCGGGGAGGAAGAAGGGAGAAACAGCGCGATCCCCGGAGGAATGATTCACGACTGGCAGGGGATGATCTTCATACCCGGCGCAAAACTGGATGAGGTTTTGAGTCTATTGCAAGACTACGACCACCACGCGAAGTATTACACGCCGGACGTGGAGAAGGCCAAAATCGAAGCACATGACGGCGACCATTTTCGCGTGTTCATGAGGTTTCGCCGGAAGAAGATCGTCACCGTCGTGCTGAATACGGAGCAGGAGATTACCTACTATCGCGATTCGCCGACGCGGGCCCACAGCCGGAGTTCGGCCATGCGCATCGCGGAAGTTGAAAATGCGGGAACGCCGGAAGAGCGGGAAAAAACGCCGGGCAGCGACAACGGCTTTATGTGGCGGCTGGAAACGTGGTGGCGGATGGAAGAGCGGGACGGCGGCGTGTATGTCCAGAATGAGGCCGTGAGTTTGACCCGCGACATCCCCGCGGTGTTGGCCTGGATGATCGAACCCTTCGTGACCAGTATCCCGAAAGAATCGCTGGAATTCACGCTGCAAGCGACGCGGCGGGCAGTGCTCGGCCGCAAGGGGCGTTAATTCAGGAATTGCAAACGATCAAGATTGCGCGGGAGTTTCCTGCGCTGGCGTGACGTGGCGCGCAACCTCTCAGGCTACTGGGAGGCGGACAGAATCCTTCAGCAGAGGATGCTGAAGAAGCGCCTGGGTCTTGTGGTAGACCTCTTCGGAATCCACGCGCAGGCAGACCATCACGGTGCCCTCAATCTGGAAGATGGGAAGCTCGCGCGCGAGCCAGTTCCAGAATCGCGTGGGGCCCTGGGCAGTACTGTAGTCGTGGCGCAAGATGACGCCGCCCGGTTTGACCACCGAGAAGGCCTGATATGCTTCGGCGGCAAGCCCCGGCATGCGATCGCAGGCATCGCAGAAGACGAGCTCGGCAGAAGCACGATAAGGGCGGTAATCCCAGGCGTCCACGCTGGCGAAGACTTGGTTGATCTTGGATTTGACGGGTTGCTCCCAGTAGAAAAAGCCGACTTCGTTCTGGCCGGGAACCGGCGGCAAATCGAGAGTGATGATCTCACCGCCGGGCGGAAGATGCAGAGCAATATTCAGAGCTGTGCGCCCTTCCGCGGTGCCAAATTCGATTACGCGTTTCGCCTTCAGATGGTCAACTAGTTTGGTCAGGACGATGAGTTCCTGTGGAAGCACGCCGAGATTGCGGGGAAATGGAAAGAGTAGTTCGGGCGAGCGGGAGCAATCCATTTCCGGGAACAGCTCGTCGATTGTTCTCAAGGGAATTTTGAGATCTTTCCGCCAAGGCAATCGTTGCCACAAGTGGGGCAAACCAAATCCGGAGTACAAATGATAGGAGTGCGAGACAAAACTGAGGGCAGCGGAAGGACCATGGCGGAACAGGACGCGAAGCGAATTCAAGTTGAGGGAAGAGATGGCACGGAGGACGCGCTGAGCCAGAGAAGGATCAGAACCCAGGTGGTCCAGGGAATGGTCTTTCGAGAGATGCGGCATCGTTCCGCAAAAGAATACCTGAATTGGCGACAGTGGTACACAGGGCTGGCCTTTCCAAGCCGCGCAGAATTGCGGCGACAAAAGTCTTATGACTCAGATTGCGGCGCCGAAAGCAGGAGATGAATCGCATCCGCCTGGAGATCCCAAGAGAACTGCTGGGCCTTGCGCGCGGCGTTTTCTCCAAGAGAGCGACGCAGTTCGGGTTTTTGTAGCAACAGGGAGAGAGATTTGGCAAGGGCCACTGGATCGCCCGGTTCCTGAAGGAGAATTGCGTCCACCCCGTCTGCAATGTAGTCGCTGACACCGGCCTGGGGACTGACGAGCGCGGGCAAGCCGCAGGCCATGGCCTCCAGAACAGGCAAATTAAATGAATCTTCCAGGGAAGGTGCGGCATAGATATCCGCGGCCGCATAGAAAGCAAGAATCTCCGAGGATTCGGCAAAGAACGTGACGCGATCCAATAATTGAAGTGATTGCACCAGCGGCAAGAATTCTGAAGCGGCGTCGCTGCCAACAACGCAAAGATGAAGCGAGGGATGATTGAGGCCGCTCATGGCTTCAAGAAGCACGGGAAGGCCTTTGTTGCGCCAATCATTGCCGATCAATAGCAGGACGATGTCATCGGGAGAGTAGCCGAGCTTCTGCCGAGTGGCATCCCGCCAAGCCAAGCGAGAGGCCGGAGAGTACACAGTCAGATCAACACCATTGGGCACGACGACGGCATCGCTCCGGCCAAAATATCGGGCAAGTTGCCGGGCCGTGTGCTTGGATACAGCCGCAAGGCGCAATGCTCTGCTGCGGTAGATGCGCTTCTCAAGAAAGCAGAGCAAGCGGTAGTAAAGCGAACGATGAAGACGGCGGAGTCCCCCAAAGTTTCGCGGCTGCTGCAGTTCTCGCAGCCGATGAAAGACAACGTGCACGAGAATGAGATCGGCGTCGCTGGCATTGATGCCGGGAGAAAAGACGGCGTCGAATTGAAGATGACGAAACCAACTGTCGGACAAGCGGCAGAATCGATTGGCTAGCATCCAGAATGGAAATGCGAACAACTGAGGCGCGGGCACACGGGGCACAGGATGCCAGAAGATGCGCTGGCTGGAGCTTTTTTGGCGAGTGGCCAAGGCGGCGACCTGCAGATCCTCGACCCGTTGGGAATAGAGGTGAATCTCGTGGCCGTGGCGCTTCGCAAGACGTTCGACAATCTCGGCAAGGGAGCGCTCTGTGCCGTGGCGGCGGTCCACAAAGGGAGAGAGAACAGCGATGCGCAAGTTAGATGGTCCTTACAGCGGGCGTTGTGCCAGCGGACGCGGTGTTTGCCTGGACATCGCCCGCGAGTTTTGGCAGGCGAAAGAGAATTCCGAGGGAGAGCCACAAAAGAGAATTAAGAATGAAATCCTCAAAAGGCGAGAGACCTTCGTAGGTATAGGGAAAAAGGAGCAGGGAGGCGTACCAAAAAATGACAAAGCCGATGGGGAACCAGATCGTCCCTTTCAGTTGGCGGACGACTTTCCAGGCAGAGATCACAATGGCAAAAGTCATGACGAACCACAGAAACAAGCCAACGACGCCGAGTTCAACAACGATAGACCCATAGCCGCTTTCCACAGCGAAGCCTGTGAGGGGCACGTGAAAGATGCGGGCCACGTACTGGGTGCCCAGCGAGGCTGTGCCAATTCCGAAGCCGTAGGGCCACCGCGGGTTGTCGAAGGCATACAGGAAATTCTGGATGGGGTAATCGCCGGTGCGCTGCAGCAATTCGCTGCTGGGGCTGGAGAGAGAGAGAGTCTCCCAATAAAAGGTGAAACGATTTGCGACTTCCTCCGGGAAAAGGAAGATCGCCAATCCCAGGGAAAGGACTGCAATGATCAGCGTGCGCTGGAAAGAACGCAATACGCGGACAAGTTGTCCGCGCTGCCACGGACAGCCCCACAAGAAAGCAACCCCGCAGACGATAGCACTGCAAAATGTCCAGAGCAGCGTGCCGCGGGAAGCAGCCATAGCGATCGCCACAGTAATGGTTCCGAGGCTAAGCAGTGTGAGAACGCGGCCCTTGCGGGTCCGCAGAATGAGGTAGCCTCCGTATCCAAAGGCAAACAGCCAGACCGGAACCAGAAAAAACGCGAAGCGGCCGTTACTCACAAATACCGAGGTTGGCCGGTAGACAATCACGCCAGAAATGGGAGAGACACGATAGTTGGTGCTCAGATCCCGGATGTCATCCGCGATGATCGTGGGATTCAGAAAGGTGTGGCCCAAAATTGACTGCACAATGCCAAGCATGGCAACCACAAGGGAGAGTCCCAAGAGGTAGGGATAAAATTTCTGGAGGTCGCTTTCCTTATCAATCAACGCGTATCCGACAAAAATCAGTGGAATGTAGTAGAAGTACAGCTTCATGCCCAAGATGCCATAAATAAGACTGGTAGAGGCGGGATTAAAGACCTGGATGAGCCCGAACCAAAGGAAAAGAAGGAGAGGAAGACGGAACGGCAAGGTAAAGGTTTGTACTTCCTTTTTGCGATAGGCGAGATATAAGGAAAGATAGACCATTCCCACAAGGGCGTCTTTCCCGAAGTAGATGATCATATTGTTGCCCAGATATTTTCGGGCAAGATCTTCAAAGAACAGCCACCCAAGGAAGACATAGAGGCCGGTGCGCCAGCGGCCGAGAATGGCGGACAAGCTGGCGGCAGCGGCACAGCCGAGCGCGACGAAAGCGAGACCCACGAGATCGCCGGCCAAAACGTACTGAGCCAATTTGTAAGCCAGATAAAAGAAGAGAAAAATCGCCACGGCAAGATAGATGGGGTTCTTGCGAAACTGGGGCGGCAAAACTTGCGCGGCCAGCCTCACGGTGCCGCCTCGAGTACGAGAATGTGGTTATCCCCGAGAATGGATTCGCCGGAAAAAGCGCTGGCCAGCAGGCGCATGGTCCAGGCGACGGATTTGCGGCTGAGTTGATAACCGTGGGCGGGAAAAACCAGGTGCTGACGAAGCCGCAGACCAACGAGCGGGAGAAATTGCCGCTGCAGGAGATCGAAGAAGATGGGAGAGATGTGAGTGGGTTCCCCATGCTCATCCATGGTACGGATTTTGCCGGCGAGAAAAAACTTGAAGCGCGCGGGCAGCGAATCCACATTGGGTGTCGTCAGAACCGCCACACCGCCGGGCGCGAGCAGCCAGGCAATGTTGCGGAGAAACCCGATGGGGCATTCCACGTGCTCGATGACTTCGATGGCAGTGACCAAATCAAATTGCTGACGGCCTAAGAGAGATGCGAAATCGGGCTGGTTAAAATCCACGGTGACATGCGGAAGGCCGGCTGCAAAGCCATTCCTGGTGAGATCCGCAGCGAGAGCGTCGCAACCCATGGCCGCCAATCGCTCTGCCATAGCGCCGGGACCTGAACCCAGGTCGGCAGCCTTCAGCCCCGGACGGACAAGTCTGGTGAGGACAGTACTCGCGACAAAATCATGGAGACCCGTGTTGGTCGTTGTGGGAATCATCACCTGGCCCCGTCCGGCGCAAGACGTCTGTAGATCTCGGCGTGAGTTTCTATCATACGGCTCAAAGGGAACAAATCGCGCACCCTTTGGTGAGCTGCCACGCCGAGTCGCTGGGAGGCAACGGGATCGTCGAGAAGTTGAACGATCTGCCGGGCCAAGTCTGGGGAGTCTCCCGTTTTAAACGTGCGCCCGGCATCTCCCAGGACCTCGGCGAAGACGCCGAGATCGGAGCCCAGAATGGGGATTCCACGAAGCATGTTTTCAGCAATGACCATACCAAAAACTTCCCCACCGAGAGAGGGCACGATCAAAAGGTCGGCGGTGGTGAGGAGATCGGCGATTTGAGAGTCGGGGAGCGCCCCTAGAAAACGTACCTGCGGGGCAAGCTTCCACTTCTCCGCAAGTTTCTCAAGCGAATTGCGTTCGGGGCCCTCGCCGACAACCATCAGTTCAATCGGGCGATTCTGCCGCTGCAGCAGGCGCGTTGCTTCGAGGAGTAGTAGAAGCCCCTTGGTGGTAACAATGCGGCCCAGAAAAACGAGCACGGGGACCGGGCGGCTGGCAGAAAGACGCACAAGCGGTGGTGAGATCTGCAGGCCGTGGGGAACGGTCTCGGTTCGAGGCAATTGGAGCATGCCGGACAGCCAGTTGGTTGGTGCGATGTTCACGGCGATCTGTTGGCAAAGGAATCGCCGAAGGAAGGTAAGCAACCACTGCCGAAAGGAGGCAAGAGGCTTGGGAGTAGGCGAGCAGGCAAGGCAATGGGTGTAGCGCTCCGCCATGAAATGGCCGGGGCAGGGGATGTTTTCAGGCTCCTGGAATAACTGCCCCGTTGGACAAATGGTCTGAAAACCGTGGTGTTCCACGACAACCGGCTTTCGCAGCACAAGCCCAAGCAAGATGGGAGAAATGGCGGCACCCGCCACGTGAATCACATCCGAAGAATGAATGAGTTTGCCGAAAGAGCTGAAATTGGGCCGGCGAACCACCGGGAAGGTCAGTGAGGAATCGTCGAAAGAGCCGCGCGGGGTCTGGGTCACGAGAGTAACCTCAAACTCGGGTTGTGAGCTGGAGCACTGGGCCAATCCCGTGGCGAGGGACATCACCACGGTTTCCACGCCCCCTATACTCGGCGCAAAAAAATGGGAATAGAGCAGTAGCTTCACGCACATCTCTTTTTGAGGGAAGCGCGTCCTAGGGCAGTGCGCACGCCGTGCGCTGCAGGCCACCGCATCAAGAACCCCCCCCGCCATGAACTGGCTTGCGGCGATGAGCCATCTCAACCGCGCTCAGCCAACTATCCAGGCAGTCGGCCATGGTCCAAGACTCCATTTGGCGGCGGACACCGGATTTCAACTGATCAACAAGCGCCGGATCCGAGAGCACTTTCCTGAGAATGGCGGCGAGGGCATCGATATCGGCGCAGGGGTAGGAGTAGCCGCTTATGCCTTCGTGAATCATGTCCCGGCGGCCGAGCACGGCGTCGCTCAGAATGACAGGAATTCCAGAGAACATGGCTTCGGGCACAACAAGCGGGCACTGATCGTAGTCCGAGCAAAGCGCAAACAGGTCAGCGGCTTTGTAAAATCCGGGAAGCTGCGAGACGTTGACGAAACCCAGCAGCCGCACGCGTTCTTGCACTTTTAGATGGCGCGCTTCCGCTTCCAATTCCTTGCGCAGGGCACCGTCACCCGCGAACACGAGATACGCGCTGGCGACATTCGCCTTGGCAAACGCGCGCAGCAGATCGAGCGGGCGCTTCCAGGGCTGCAGTTTGCCGCAAGAGAAAACTACCGGCGCAGACGCTGGCACATTCCAGGAAGCACGAATGGCGAGGGGGTCCGATTTTTCGGCGCGCGCGATCCAAGCCTCCTTGTCAGCGCCCGAACGAATGACCATGATGCGTTCCTGGGGCATGCCCAACCGGGCGGCCAATTGAGCAGCAGCGGGCGAACCGGCCATCAAGACGTCCACGCTGCGGTAGACACTGCCGAGAATGAAGGGCTTGATGGGCCTCTTCCACAGCGCCTGATCGCGAGGCTGAAGAACAGTGGAATCCGAAGAGATCACCACGGGGACGCTGTGGCTTTTTGCAGCCAAAACGGCTTGCCAGAAGGCCGCGCACATGTAGCCGGTATAGATCACCACGGCGTCATAGGAACCGCCACGCATGAGTGACCACAGTTTGGGGTTCCACAGCCCGAAGAGAGATCCCACATTGCGCGAAGGAGCCTTTCTGGACAGTTCAACCCACGGATAACCATCAAGCAGGGGCTCATCCCACTGGACTTCGACGCCAAACTCAGGATCCAAACTGCGCTCGGCTCCTTGAAGGCTGCAGTAGGCGACCAGGATTTCCACGCGAGGGTCTTGCGCAAGATGTCGGAAAAGTGGGGAAGCGTAGGGCACTACGCGAGAACACAGAATCAGCACTTTGCGCCGGCGCACGGAGACAGATGGGCGTGGAGTGTCTGGCTGTGGCGAAGGAATGGCGACCATGGTTTGAAGGTCAAGTATAGCGGGTTTCGGAGCAGGCGCGGGTGTGCTAGACTGGCGGGGTTTGGACTCCTAGCGCCTGGCAGGCCGTTGTTTCAGGGTGTAGCTACCGGCGGGTCATTCACGCACCGTTGGCACTCGGCTCGCAGGTTTCCGCAGGAAGAATCCCCGCGACTGGGTGTGCCGCGAGAGGGGCTCGCGGCCAAGCCAAAAATTGCATGGCCTGCAAAGGGCCACGGGTTATAAGAAGAGGTTTTGTCATGTCTGGCCATTCAAAGTGGGCGACCATCAAGCACAAAAAGGCGGCCACCGACGCAAAGCGCGGCCGCATTTTCACGCGACTCATCCGCGAAATCACCATCGCCGCGCGCATTGGGGGGGGCGACCCCAACACCAACCCGCGCTTACGCACGGCCATCCTGGCCGGGAAGAACGAAAACATGCCCAACGAAAACATCGAGCGGGCAGTATTGCGCGGCACCGGCCAACTGGAAGGCGAGCAGTTTGAAGAAGTGACGTTCGAGGGATACGGCCCCGGCGGCGTGGGGATGCTGATTCAGGTCGTCACCAGCAATCGCAACCGCATCGTCGGCGAATTCCGCCACTTGATCAGCAAGAATGGCGGAAACATGGCGGAGGCCGGCGCGGTTGGCTGGATGTTCCATCGCAAAGGCGAAATCAACGTTCCCAAGGAAGCGGCGAGCGAAGACCAGCTTCTGGACATTGTTCTGGAAGCGGGCGCCGAAGATATGAAGGACGAGGGGTCAGCGTGGTACATCGTGACGCCGCCGGAATCGCTGGAGGCGGTGAAAGAAGCGCTGGTGAAGGCCGGGATTAAGCCCGCTTCCGCCGAGCTGGGCATGGTGCCGCAAAACTACATCAAGCTTACCGGGCAGCAGGCTTCGCAGATGTTGCGCCTGGTGGAAGCATTGGAAGAACACGATGACGTGCAGCACGTCTACGCCAACTTCGATATCGACGAATCGGAAATTCAGGCGGCCGTTGGCGCAAATTAAGAAACGTTTTTCAGCAGCGGCTATCGGGCGAATCTCGATGGCCGTTTTGCTTTCAGGACTCCTTCGCCGCGAGATTGTGGTGGAAGAGGGTTGGGGTTCGCCGTAGACTAACAAAAGTGGGCCAGAAAACGGTCGAAAACGGGACGGCCAGAATGTTTCGCGTGCTGGGAGTAGATCCGGCGTCGGCGGGACCCACGGGCTACGGCATCGTGGAGAGCGACGGCAAGACGTGCCGCGTGCTGCACTATGGGGCGCTGCGCGTGGCGGCGAAACGTCAGAAGGAATCGAGGGGAGCGGCGCTGCAGGATGTGCACAAACTGCTGTGTGACCTGCTGGAGGAGTTTGCGCCCCAGGCGATGGCGGTGGAATCGGTTTTCACGGCACTGAATATGAGAACGGCGCTGCGGCTGGCGGAAGTGCGCGGCGTGGTGCTGCTGGCGGCCGAGGAGCACGGCGTGAAGGTATTCAGTTACGCCCCTCGCGAAGTGAAGGCTTGCGTTGCAGGGCACGGCCAAGCCGACAAAAAGCAGATGCAGGCCATGGTCCGCGCTTTGCTGGCGATGAAGGAAACGCCGGAACCCTCGGACGCGGCGGACGCGTTGGCCGTGGCGCTGTGTCATATTCAGGCGGAGCAGTTGCAGCGGCGCTTCGGTGTGCAACGCGCGGCATCCGGTGAGCGAAGAATCAACCCGCTGGGTGCGCTGGCGGGTCACACAACAGGCCGCCGCGCCGCCGGTATCTTGACTAACCAATGAGCTTCTTTCGCCGAGGCGTGGTGATCTTCTCGCTGGCGTTATGCCTGTGGGCAGGGGTGATGCCCGTCGCCGCGGCGCCGGCGGGCGGCGTTTTTACGTACCGGCGGGTGTTTAAGTCCAGCGTGCCGGAGTTCATCGAGATCAAGATTCCGGAGAGCTCCGGGAATGCCAGCTATGAAATCCGCCAGTTGGACGAAGACGCGGGAGCGACACAATTTGAGGTTGGCGTGGGACTGCGCGCCAAGATCTTCGAATTGGCCGGCCAGCTGAACCATTTCAAGGGGCTGGATCTGGATGTACACCGGAAGATCGCAAACCTGGGGGAAAAGACCTTTCGCTGGGAGGGTACGGGCGAGACGTACGAAGTGAAGTTCAATTACACGCTAAACACCCAGGCGACACAGTTGCTGCAGATTTGCGAGGGGCTGGCGCGCCAGCAGGAATTGATCGACTTGCTGAATAGGCGCATGAAGTACGACCGGCTTGGGGTGAACGACGCCCTTTTGCAATTCGAGAACGACCTGAGCAAGGGAGTCTTGCCGGAGCCCCAACGCGCATTGCCGCTGCTGGACCAGATCGCGGGGGATTCGCGGTTCGTGGAAATCGCGCGACAGCGGGCGCGAGCCCTGGCGGAACGCGTTCGCCACCCAAATTGATCGCGGGACTTGCCTGGCGTAGCCGTAAGCGCCCTCTCTCTATAAATAATGGAAGATATTGAGAAA
>Ga0074045_10004526_pt1 | contig 12299 bp, 13 predicted proteins | sample BogForMeECP23OM2_FD_94442 | JGI IMG/M metagenome (GOLD analysis project Ga0074045, IMG submission 94442) | Bog forest soil microbial communities from Calvert Island, British Columbia, Canada - Bog Forest MetaG ECP23OM2 | ecosystem: Environmental > Terrestrial > Soil > Wetlands ...
CCGACCCCTCTAAAAATCTGACTACCCTTCCCTAAGTAGGAGGGACTTAACCCATGTCCATTAACTACACACAAATCGCGAAGGATTTTGCAACTTGGTACTCTGTCGCCGCCGCCGTTATGGGTGCCGCAGGGCACAAGGCTTACCAGTGGCTCAAGGCAAAGCTTGCAGCCGCCGAAGCCGCAGCCAAGGCCAAAGCCGCAAAGCTCGAAGCCGACGCAAAGAAGCTGTAATCCAGCCAGTTCGAAATTGACAAAAGCCCCATCCTTTTCAGGGATTGGGGCTTTTTCTGCTTTGCTAATGAAAATGGTTCGAACCATTTTTTAACTACCAGACCCCTCTTTAGGGCAAACTTCGACGGCAACGCCGAAGCGTAGTGAAATTGGTGGACTCGGTGGGATTTGAACCCACGACCCTCGCCTTGGCAAGACGTTGCTCTCCCAAACTGAGCTACGAGCCCTCGGGTTGTAAAAGTTTTCATGATCCCCAGCGCATCAACGCTGGGGATTTTCGTTTACCTCTTTCCGTCGCCTGTCAACCGACAGGTCGTCTAGTTATGAAATTCAGAATTGGGCAAATCACCATCGTTGTCGAATAATTTCCCCATGTCCCGGCCTGCTTAAAAGTACCTCCCAAACAAAAAGGAGCCTCCCCATTTTCGCTTCCTTGGGTGAGACTCCTATACAGACTTCGGAGGTTCCCCAGTTCTGCTTTATCTGGCGAATCCCCTATCAGTACATCTCGATAGTCTGAAAACCCCAGTTCTGTAAACCCATTGTCGATCCCGCTCGCTATCTACGGCATCTATTAGAAGTTACGGATTTTGATTTTGTATTATTCCGAGGCTTGTAGTATTATTACTCTATGGGTACTCCGCGAACCCGTGTTTGCGAAAGACACGGGACGAAAATGCGTCGATACAAAAATCGAGGACGTGAAGACTGGGCTCAATGGCATTGCTCTACCTGCGATGCCGAAACAAAAAGAGCTTGGTACGCCGCCGACCCTCGCCGACGTATGCTGCAACATATACGCGCCCGCGCACGTCAAACTAACCTACCGTTTTCGCTTACTCTCGACGACATCGTAATCCCCGAATTTTGCCCCGTATTAGGGTTGAAACTCACCAAGAACGACCGTCGAGGCGCTAGAGAAACTTCCCCATCCGTAGATCGCCATCGTCCTGCTCTCGGTTATGTTCCCAGCAACGTAACGGTCATATCTTGGAGAGCCAACAGACTTCGAAATGATGCTACGCTGGAAGAGTTGGAAAAGATTGTGGCGTATGTGCGAGGGTTGCAATGAGCACTAAACTGAGAACGGGCGTTAGGGTATCTGGTGATCCCTCGACGCCCTTGCTCCTCGAAAAGCCGATCCCCAAACAGCACAACATTCTCGTCGGGGATGATCTGGCACAAATCCGCTTCGCGGAACGCTATCTATCTCACGCACATTTCTGCACGGAAGGCTGCGAAGAGGAGAATCATTTCAGGCTCAAATGCGTCGATGTCGAAACTGTTCAGGACGAGATGGTGCTGGGCAAGGATGAGCCGTCTCTGCTTCGAGTTGACCGCTCCCGCGACATCGATTTGTCTTCCAAGGTAAAGGCGAACGTCGGCGTCTGGGCTCTCGCTCCGATCACTAAGGGCAGCGATGGGGCTAACGCCATTGTTCGTTTCGCCGCAGGGCTACTTGAACTGGAGCGGCCTGCCCGCGCTTCAGTGGAGAAGTTCGGCGATGCAATGGTGCGAATGATGAGTGACCTGAGTGTCCACAAAGAAGTGGACGACATCTACGCAGCGATCTGGGCTGCCGCGTGGTTATTGACAGGCCCCGAACCCCCGCCGTTCAAGTTTTGGCCGCACCCGTGGAACAACCACCTGACGTGGTTTCCTCGTGGGATGAACCCCAACCTCCGTCTCAACTCCCTGTACAAGGAACTGGTGGTCTACGTCTTTGCTCGGGAGGGGGATGAGTACGCGGCCCGGAAAATAGGCAAATTTAAGCCCCGAGAATTCAATATGTTGAAAAAATTACGGCTCCCCATAGGGCGCGTTTTTGACAGTATTGTTGAGCTTTCAAGGTGGCGATTGCACAAGGGCGACCCCTACATCTGTGCCCTCAAGCTTGCCAAAATCTGGGAAACACAGTAGTATGTAAATGGGGACATATTCCCCGAGGAGAATCAAAGAATGAGAAAGTCAATTCTAGTAGTCCTTGCGGCTCTCGTCCTCATGGTCGGTTCCGCGTTTTCGCAAATCAAGCCTTACGTCGATGCTGGCGTCGGCTATCAGTCCACCTTCACGGGCACACAGAACGTGACGGCCTCCAACCCGTCCTTCAACCTTGGCGCAGGAGTTGAACTCAACTCGAAGCACCTGTTGGCGGACATCAATGGACAGTTCGACACTCAGAACGTCCGCAACTTCGTCAACTACAGAACCAACAGCTTTGCTGGCACCATCACTGGTACTGGCTACCTTAAGTTCGGCAAGAACCTTCTTCTTGGCGGCGGGGCTCTGTACAACGATACGGTCATCAATGGCAACCTCAAGGGCTTGATTCCGTCCTCGACGACCACGTTTGTTCCTCTGGTCGGCGGCGGGTTCCAGTTCAGCCGTGATCGCATTACGGCCCTCTACGAGCTTCCGGGTCGTTCGGCAACCAACCAGCGCACAGTTCTTCTACACAATGAAATCTACGTGACGAAGAGCGGTCGTGTGCGCTTCACTCAGGATGTCGCGGGCAATTCTTCGGTCAACCAGTTGACTGCCAGCGGTCTTTCCCTGAGCCAGCGTATCAGCGGGGCCAAGGGCTCGGCTGGTATTAAGTTCGTGTTCTAAGGATCGCTCGATCCTGTAAGTCAGAGCCGCCCGTTCTGGGCGGCTTTTCTTTTTTCCCAATAAAACCCTGAAATCCAGTATTAAGACATGAAGAGGAATTTCTCGCATGTCTACAGGCAAATCAAAAGCTGGCCGCGACGAGTTGACAGTACGGGTTCAACAGACGTTGAACCTCCCGACGAAAAAAGAAGCTGAACACATCATCAACGTGGTGGTCGCTGAACTGGAGCACACCCTGTTGAACAATCTTGCGGTGAATGGATTCCAACTGAAACTAAATTCTTTTGGCAAGTTCTCCATTCGCCACAAATCGGGTATTAGACGAAAGATACCCTTTACGGGCGAGATCAAAATGACGAATGCCAAGCGCAAAGTCAAGTTCATCACGCTCGGGGACCTGCGTAAGCAGGAAGTCGTAAAGTAAGAACAAATAAATAAAAATCGACCTGAGAGGAACAAACACCGTGAATCAATTCCAAGAAGACGAATTAGCCGATGTAAAACCCGTTGTATCCGACGCTGTTGCAAAGGCCCGTGCCGCCGCCGCAGCCGCCGCGAAAGCACTCGCGGACGCCGAAGCCGCTGTAGCCGCACCCGCAGCGCAACCACAAGCCGCAGCAGTAGCACAGCCGCAAGCCGCTGCCGCAACTGCTCCTGCGAAGACAAAGACCGTCACCGAAGACGAACTCGACGAACCGACTCCGAAGGCAGCAGCCGCAGGGCACAAGGGCACCAAGGGTAACGCTCCCGCCGCAGCCGCCGACGAGGATGATCTGGACGTAGAATTCGGCGACGACAAGCTCGCCACACGTCCGAACATGCTGAACCGCTGCCGCCCCTCCGAAAAGGGTAAGGCCGTGCGTTTCGCGTTGCTACCATTCATCAAGCCGAAGAGCGCGAAGAACCACTTCGTCGAACTTCCGGGCAAGAAGCTGACTGCCCGCTGCTTGACTCCCGCCAACTCGCCCGACGCAGGCTATTGCTGCGCGAAGCTGGGTGAGGACGGCGAACTGCACGTCGCGGCTCTCGTTATCCGCTACACCAACGCGGACTCCAAGACGGGCGGCTACGACAAGGGCGCGGTCATCGAGTGGGAAGTTCAGTACGTTGATCTGACCCGTAGCAATTACCGTGCGGTCTCGCATTTGATCGACGAAATGGTCGAAGACAATCCGAACGTCAGCGTTTATGACATTGACATCGTGATGAAGCATGATCCAGATCGTGCTTTCGGCTATCAGTTCCAGCGCATCTCGCAAAAGGCCCGCTGGAAACAGAACCCTGAGCTTGTCGCTGAAGTCAAGGCGGCGGCTGACAAGTTCACCAAGGAAGACGGTAAGATTCTCAAGGGGCGTCTCGGCAAGAAGCTGACTCTCCAAGAGTGGAAAGCCCTACTGTCGGGTGTGGCGGCTGGAGCCGAAGAAGCTCGCCTCGACGACGTAGAGGACCTCTAGCGAAAAGAATTTTCCGACTTCCTCAGTATTAGACAGAGAGGTCGAAATGTTCATCTACTTGATTGTCAATCACACCACAGGGAAGTATTACGTTGGTCAACACAAGGGCAACAACCTGAAAAAGTATCTTCAGGATAAGTTTGCTGCCGCTAAGCGGAAAACCTCTGGCACGTCGCGTTTATTTAACGCTATGCGAGAACATACGGACCACGCTATTTGGTCTATCCACGCTCTGCTCTCCGACATCCAAACCCGTCCCGAGCTTGACGCTTACGAGCGAGACTTCATCGCCTTTCTTCGCTCTCAAGACCCCGAGTATGGCTATAACATCTGCCGAGGCGGGGAAGGGTTTACTGGACCTCACACCGAGCAATGGAAAGAGAAAATGCGGGTCCGTATGAAGGGACGTACTTTCACTCCCGAGGCGATTGCCAGAATGAAAGCTTCGCCTAAGACTGAGGTTCAACTTGCAAACCTCAACCGAAAAGGGTTCTTAAAACACTCGAAGAAAAGGAAAGTGTCACCAGAAGGCCGTGCTAAATTGAGTGCCGCTCATATCGGCAGGGGCATAGGCCCCAAACCTCAATGGGTTAAGGACAAAATCAGTACGGCTCTAAAAGGAAAATCGTCCCACCCAGCGGTCAACGTTGTCGATATGGTCGGACAAGTTTTCAACGGTATCGAAGTGCTCGAACGTGCTGGGTCGAAAAATGGAAAAGCCGCATGGTCATGTCGCTGTGTATGTGATAAGATATTCATAACCACTGGTGACAACCTCCGAAACGGGCACACCAAAAGTTGTGGATGTTTGACCAAAACATTCAAAGGCAATCAGTACACGAAAGCGGCAGCGGCATGAAAATTTTGGGCTGCGACTTCGAGACCACTGGCTTAAATCCCGAGACTGATCTAATCACCGAAATCGGAATGGTGATGTGGGACACCGATCTGCGGATGCCCATCAAAGAGATGGGTTACGTCGTGAACCCCGGGCTCGATGCGGTCTGGTCACCAGAAGTCCTCACTGTCAATAAACTTTCGCCCGAAGTCTGCGCTAAGTACGGCTACGAGTATGGACGTGCAGCCAAACAGTTCTTCCTCTGGTATCAGGAGGCAGACACCGCCTGTGCTCACAATGGCAACAAGGTGGAAAAGCCGTTCGTTAAGACGCTGGCCGAAAAGTACGGCTACGATTTTCAGCCAGATAAGCTCTGGATCGACACTAACACTGACGTGCCATATCCTCCGAAGATGAGCCACAAGCTCACATACCTCGCGGCTGACCACAAGTTCCTCAACCCATTCCCGCACACCGCCCTGAGCGATACCCTCACAATGCTCGTCGTGCTCGACCAGTATCCACTGGATAAAGTGCTGGAATTGGCCCGAAGCCCTATGGTGATCGTGAAGGCGCTGGTGACTTTCAACAACAACGAGCTTGCCAAGAAACGCGGCTATCACGCTGAATACAAAGATGGCAAGTTCGTGATGTGGTTCAGGGAGATGAAAGAGCTTTTCGTTGAGCAAGAGCGGGAAGAGTGTGCGGCTGCTGGTTTTTCGATTGAAGTAATCAAATAAATAGTGGCAAAATCGCTAACGATTTTGTTTGCCAACTTCCAAGAACCTGAGTATTATAGTAATATGTGACTCACGTCACAGTTTCGGGGGATCAATGAAGTTTAACAGAGTTCTTCAACTCGTAGTGCCGTTTCTCCTTCTGGCCGTGTCCGCCTTCGGCCAAAACACACCGACCGAACAGCCTTTCTTCTTCCCGAAGGGCATCCAACAGTACGCTACCGACCCACTCAAGCAGCACCAAGAGTACGAACATCTTTTCCAAGCGACGTGGGCCTGTAATCAGGGCGGCTCTGGGTGGAATCTCGATCCCGGTTCGGATAGCTATTCCGTCGTGACGGATGTGGTGAGCACAAGCAGCGTCACCGAGAACCCCACCAAGCTGAAGATCATCATCGACCACGCCTACAAACAGCCCGATGGGACCTACCGCTACACGTCCCTCTGCGACCAGTATTTTGTCAGCGAAGCTCAGATGAAGCTTGTCGTGGACACTCTTACGAAGCTCACCGTCATCGCTGCCGAGCGCGACAATGCGTTTTATCAGAAGGTCGCTGAGCGATCCATCGAGGTTCGAGCCGCGAAGCTCGGGATCAAGAAGGAAGAGCTAATTGCCCAGCTTGATGAACAAGTCCCGGGATATGGCATCACCTTCCGCGAATTGCACCGACTGCCGAAGCCCAGCAAGGCCAGCGATTTCATTCCTCGTGAACTGCACCTTGGCTACAACCCGCCCCTCGGCGGCATCCTTGGCGTCACGTGGCTTAACACGGGCGTCATCTATTACAACCCCGAAGCGTGGATGACCGATTACGTTCACACCATCCCGTACATCATGCAACACGAAATGGTGCATGGCAACATCAACTTCGAGAAGTTCCCCATGAGCGAAGCGTTCGACGTGGAACTGATGGCCGACATGCCGTCTGTACTGTCTCCCGAAGACACGACAGACCTGCCGTCCCATGGGTATACGAAGGACCTCCGCGAGTTGGCTGAAATCTACTACGGATTCGATTGGGATCAGTACGAGAAGGATACGGTCAAGTTTAACTTCGAGGGCAACCTGTCGTTTGACGATTCGAACTTCCTGTACTACCACAAGCAGATCGAGACGATCAAAGCCGATATGCTCACGTTCTTCATGAATGTCACCATCCCCGAGTTCTATTCGGACCCGATGTGGTGGGGAGCGGTGAACGACATCCGTGGCGATAACAACTCGGTCTTCCGCATGACCTACGCTTTGCACTACAACCCAACGCTTCTCGGCGGTGCGAAACCGACGATGGAGTGGCTCAACGCCCACAGCGAAGAGATCAAAGAAATCGCTCAGCGGGCCTTCGAGAAGGGTCTGCGGGGCAATCAGGGCGGTATGGTGATGGGTGCAACTCCGTACTTGGTGGATCAGTACAACCGCGCATTCACCGCCGATGAACGCAAGAACATCGAAACGTATTTTACCAACCACCCCGAGAAGCTGGCTGAAATCCAGAAGATGCCTCCAGCGGAAGCACTTCAATTCCTCGGCACGTTCAAGACTTCCAAGAAGGTGACGCAATGAAATCGCTCCGCTCCCTAACCGCCGCAATTGCCCTGATGTTCGTACTCCTGTTGGTCGGCTGCGTGCCGCCATACCGTGCGGAGTTCGATAACGCTGGGAAAGATAAGCATTGGACGAAGAAGCAGACGCTCGCCGCCTTCGCCTATGCCGACCGCATCTGGTGGGCTCGTGAAGTTCAAGAGGGCAGCAACCAGTACGTCATCGTCTACGGCAAGGTGCCGACCGCAAAGGTCGCCTCGCAGATCGAGACCGTCCTGAAAGACTTGGATGAGTCCCTCGATCCGAACAACGCCGAAATGGTGCAGTATCTCGACACCTTCAAACTGCGTGCGGATTTGACGCACGAAGAGCAAATTACCAAGGCACAATACGCCCGCGTACACGCCGCTGATCTGGAGAACCAGTTCGAGCAGAAGATGGGCGACCGCCCCGAGTACGGCCCAGAAGCATTGATGGCTGGTGGGTACAATCTCCGCAAGATTTTCTTGGCGAAAGACGTATCGGAAGCGTTTCCCTTCAAGGCTAGTCAGATCGAAGGTGCGAAGGCTGATGGTTCCTTGAAGGAAATCGAATCCTTGGAATTGGAATACACCACCCCCTACGATCACAAAGCGAGCGACCCGAAGCACCCGGGCGACGAAAACGAATTCGTCTGGAAGCCTGCCAAGATGAGCATCCGTCTGACGAACTACAAGATCGTCACCGAGGATAAACCGCAGGACAACAAGGGTAACTACATCGAAGGCTACCGCGTAATCGACGGCAAGCAAGAGTCCAAGCCTGCCCTGAAAATCTTCTTCCCCTCTGGCGGTGAAGGTGCGGTTGTTTTGGTTGACACCGACCGCGAAGGCGAAGCGGGGTTTGGCGTTCCCGATATCCTTCAAGCTGTCTCCGACATCGAGAACGTGAAGGATGTCATCAACAACGGCAGCCTGCTGGCGACTCTCTTCCAAGAGAAGAAGAGCGAGAAGCGTGTTCTGCCGCCCCACAACCTGTTCAAGATCGAAATCTCCAAGGTAGATCAGCCCATCGATCAGTGGGAGAAATCGACCGACGCGAATGGCTGGATTGTGCCCTTCAAGTACGTGACCACAATGGGCGACAACTACAACGTCCGCATCAAGTTCAAGAGACCGAAGATCGATCCAAGCAATCCGGGTTACCCCGATGCCTCTCATGCCCACAGCATGTTCATGGAGATCGAGTACGTCGCCAAGGAATACACCAAAGCTGGTGAACGCTACGAGGCTTCCCCGGGGCAGGTGATCGAATACTACCGTCCCAAGGGTATCTTCGCGGGTAGCACGGAAGCGAAGGTGCTCTACAACGACAGCACCAAGAAGATTTCATTCGAGTTCGAGAACGGCGATGAAGTCAACGGTGTCGTGGGTACGGGCTCGAACAAGTTCATCGAAGACAAGCCCTACGCTATTTCTTACACCGAAGGCTCCAAGCGGTGGTGGATTCAGTCGTCAGACGGCAGCAAGTTCGACAAGCGTAAGCAGGTGTCCCCGCCCAAGGAACGCACGGGCGAGTACGATGACTCCGAAATGATCGAGGCCCAACGTGGCAGTCAGCCCTAGGATGAAGACGGGCCGATGGACATGAAGGGTAAGGCCCCTAAACAGTAATCTACCGTGACGGGTAAAAGGCAGGGCTTTCGGGCTCTGCTTTTTCTTTTTTACGGGTATTAAGTAGTATGTGCATTTTCCGCGAGCATTTCAACCTCTGCAAATGCGGCTGCCCCGAGATCGTTCATGAGGAGCCGCCATTTTTACAGGCTTGCATAGCATCGGAGTACGGGCTTACGCCTCCCACACGCGGTAAGTGCCTCGGGGACGTACCGCTTCTCTTGAGTGTTCAAGAGGTTCAGAAACTCATAGAGGAAGCCAAGGCTAGGGGTGAAACCAAGATCGCTATCACCAAGCCCTGCGACTGCCAGAAGTTCGACCCCCTCTTCAAGCCGATGTGCACTGGATTTGGAGCCTAAATGCCGAAGAAAGAAATTCCCCTCATTATTCCACCCAAGGTCGAAGAGATTGACCGCTGGGTCATCCTCGGATTAGACCCGTCCATGAGCCGCACGGGGTACGCCATGCTAGACGTTTACCCCGCAACTGAAGCCCCCGCGACCGTGGCTAAGTGGATTCTGGCAGGCTCCGTCAAGTCAGACACCATCGAAAACGGGATGCATCCGCGCAATACGATCTGGCTTCGGGCGAAGTTGATGGCTCTCTACCTTCGTAGCCTTCTCGAAGCCTTGGTTCAAAGCTATTCGCCCGACATCCTGAAACGCACGGGACTCATCATCAGCATGGAATTCCCCACGCCGATGAATGACTATCTCGTCGCTTTGAACAGGATCATCCATCTGGTGTTCTTCGAGAATGGGGCGGCGAACAACAGCCCCGTCCAGTTCGGGCAGGTTCGCATCATGTACACGAACGCGGCAACCCTGCGGTCTCTCATGGGGCTTACGTCTCGGGGTGCCAAGAACAAGGCCGAGAACATCATCAGAGCCTATGACTTCATCGGCAAGGCGGATTACCCGGAGTTGGATACCGACTCCTGTGATGCGGTCCTCCTGAGCATGATGGCCCGCCACGCGGCGTCGATCATTATGGGGTGCGCTTCTGAGGTCCCTCAGAACTTCCTGAATTCGCTCTGCAACGCAACACAAGAGGTCAAGGGCAAGGGGCGCAATGCCCACGTCGTGACCAAAGGACTTTTGCACCGAATCGAGTATTGGTATATGTACAAGCGGCAGGGGTATGATGCCTGCATCAAGAACGCGGCGATTCCCAAGAAGTCCCTATCCCGCGAGAAGTTCTATCTGTAGTCGGAGGAAAACGTGCCAAAGAAATCAAAAGTGGAAGTAAAGGGCGTAGATTTTCAAGCGGTACGGTCGCTGAGCGCGAAAGAGCGGTGCGCTCTGTTCGCCAAAGCCCGTGCGGGCAACAAGAAGGATTATCGGGTCGTTGACCCCAGCGTGGCGGAAGAGCGGATTCCGTATGGGTTTGTCACGCTCGACGACGTGTGCGGCTTGGACGGTATGCCCCGCCGTGGCCGTGTAATCGAGATTCACGGAAACGAGCACAGCGGCAAGTCCACCCTGACCTACGGCATCGTCAGTGCTTACCAGAAGTTCACTGGTGAGCCCGCCGTCATCTTCGACTTTGAGCGTACTGGCGACTGGAACTACCTCCACAAAATCGGCGTCAGTGATGACGGTTGCGAACTCATCATGCCCGACAGCATTCAGGACGCGGAAAAGCGCACCCTCGAATTCATGGAAAGCGGCGTCCGCCTGTTCGTTTTCGATTCCATCGTCCGTATGCGTGAGGAAGTGGAACGCAAGATCGTCATGGATGTCAAGAAATCTCACAAGACTACGCCGGGTGAACACGCCCGTGCAATGGAATGTTTCTTCAAGAACATGTTGACCCCTGCGGCCCGTTACGATTGTGTGTTCCTTATGGTCAACCAACCGCGTGCCCGCATCGAATCTACGCAGGATGCCCAGTACGCCATCAAGTACCCATCCTTCACCAACCTGCCCTACATTCTCCCGGGCGGCAAGACCTGCCGTTTCACGCCTAGCGTGATGATCGAGACGATGACCCACAAAGCGATTCGTGCAGGCAGCGAACAGGAAGATGCCTTCCTGCTTGAACCCGGAACTGGTGTCAAGGGCGACAAGCAAGACTTCGCCGCGACCCGCATCAAGGTCCGCATCCTGAAGAACAAGACCAACGGCGGCGGCTACCGCGAAGGCGCGATGTACCTGCGTAAGGACATCGGCTTCGACGACAACGTTACCGTCCGCGAGCTTGCCCGTGATTACGGCTTCATCAGCAACGTGGGCAAGAAGTGGTACGTCGGCAAGTCGGCTGAAGAAGCCATCGCTGGCTACCCAGATCAGGAAGCGGCCATTGACGATCTCGTCATCAAACAGAACCCTGATGTGCTCGCCAAGCTGCGAGTGCTGGTCAAGGAAGCTGTCCGCAACGACGAAACGGGACGCCATCTCTCAGAGGTTGACGCGGAGACCGAGCGTTACATGACGGGTTTGGACGACGACCATGCCGTCGAAATGCCCGCTCGTGCGGCGTTTGAGGTCGAGGAAGATTGATGACTGAAAAATTCCGACTTCCTAGTATTAAGTATGGAGGTCGGAATGTTCATTTATCTGATCGTCAACCACAGCACCGAGAAGTATTACGTAGGTCAGCATAAGGGCAACAATCTGAAGCAGTATCTTCAGAAAAAGTTTTATGAGGCTGACAAACGATTAGGCGGTCAGTCCCGTCTCTATGCCTCCATGCGAAAGCATGGCCGTGATGTTTTTACCATCCACGCTCTCCTCTCCGATGTTCAGACCAAGCCCGAACTCGACCAGTACGAACGTGACTTCATCGCCTTCCTTCGTTCTCAAGACCCTGAGTACGGCTATAATGTTTGTCGAGGCGGCGAAGGGTTTACGGGTCCGCATTCCTCTAAAACACGAAAGAAAATACGGACGACCTTACTGGGACGCAGGCATACCCCTGACGCCATAGCTAGAATGAAAGCAAACCCAAGAACTGAAAAACAACTGGTTAACCTCAATCGGAATGGATTGCGGTTCATGACCGATGAGACACGTGAAAAGCTTAAAAACAGACCACAAAATTCACAATTCGGGACTTGCTGGATTCAACTCAATGGAGTTGAGAAGAAAATCAAAATGGCGGAATTGAATCTGCATCTCCAACAAGGCTGGGTTCGTGGTCGTACTCGATTAGCGAAGTTTAAGAATAAAAGATTTGTCACCCCCTGACACCAGACGAATCGAGTATTAAATCAATATGGCACACGATTCGA
>Ga0074045_10004527_pt1 | contig 12298 bp, 10 predicted proteins | sample BogForMeECP23OM2_FD_94442 | JGI IMG/M metagenome (GOLD analysis project Ga0074045, IMG submission 94442) | Bog forest soil microbial communities from Calvert Island, British Columbia, Canada - Bog Forest MetaG ECP23OM2 | ecosystem: Environmental > Terrestrial > Soil > Wetlands ...
ATCCAGGAGCTTCGGGCCAAGGGCGTGACCGAGCTGGACCGGGCGATCGAGGCGGCCCAGCGCCTGCTGGACCGGATCCTGTTCATCGCCTTCGCCGAGGACCGGGGCTTGCTACCCGACCGAAACCTGCTCAAGCACACGTCCTTCGTGCGGGTTGCCGGCCTGAGCGCGTGGCAGGCCTTTCAGCTCCTCTTCCGCTCGATCGACAAGGGCGACTCGCTCAACGGTATTCCCAAATACAACGGCAACCTGTTCAAGCCCGATCCGATCCTCGACGACCTGGGTTTCGCCCTCGATAGCGGGAAATGGCCACAGGTCTTCGTCATGATGGGCGAATTCGACTATCGCAACGAGGTGACGGTTGACGTCCTGGGCCGGATCTTCGAGCGCAGCATCACCGACATCGAGGAGATCAAGGCGAAAAGCCTGGACCAGCACGCCGCAACCCTCGCCGACCGCCGCCGGAAGCCGGGAAGACGCAAGGAACAAGGCGTCTACTACACGGCCGATTACATCGTCAACTACCTGGTCTCGGCCGCGCTCGATCCGCTCTGGGAGCAGGCCCGCGCCGACCTGGCCAAGGAGCATGGCGTTGACTTGAGCAGCACCGCTCCTCCCAACGGCAGTTTCTTGGGGGCGATGCTGACCTGGCTGGACGGTGTGACCCTGTGCGACCCGGCCTGCGGCTCGGGCGCCTTCCTGATCGCGGCCTATGACTGGTTCCTGAACCACCGTCTCAGCCTGCTTGACGACCTGAGCCACGTCGAGCCCGGCGATCCCGACTGCGCCGGTAGCCACGACGACTGGATCGAGCGTTCGGCGCCACTCATCCTCCAGAACAACCTCTATGGCGTGGACATCTCCCCAGAGTCCGTGGAAATCGCCCAGCTCTCCCTCTGGATCCGCACCGCCCGCCCCGGCCAGCCATTGACGGACTTATCCGCTCACATCCGCTGCGGCAATAGCGTGGTGGACGATCCGGCGGTCGATCCAAAAGCCTTCGACTGGAAGGCACAGTTCCCGAGCGTCTTCGAGAGGGGTGGGTTTGACGCCGTTGTCGGAAATCCGCCGTACGTGAGACAAGAACTGCTGAGCCCGATCAAACCCTATCTCCAGGGGCACTACCAGACCTTCCACGGCATGGCCGACATGTACGTATACTTCTACGAGAGGGGAGTCGAGATTCTCAGCCCCGGCAGCCGGCTCGCGTTCGTGGTCACAAACAAATGGATGAAGGCAGGTTATGGGGAGCCGTTGCGCAGGTTCTTTGGGGAGAAGACCTGGGTTGAGCAAGTCGTCGACTTCGGGCACGCCAAGCAGTTTTTCAAGGACGCCGATGTCTTCCCCTGCTTCCTGGTGGTCCGAAAGCCCAATGAAGAACTCAAGCCCAACACCGCAAAGCTTTGTGTAATACAGCGCGACTTGCTCCGAATCGACCAACTGAAGAGCCAGGTAGAGTCCCATGGCTTGATTGTCAATTTGTCCCGCTTAGCGGGCGAAACGTGGTCTCTCGAATCCGAACAGAGCAATGACCTGTTGAACAAGGTCCAGGTTCGCGGAATAGCGTTAGGGGAATACTTGGGAGCCTCTCCGTTGATGGGGATCAAGACGGGATGCAACGAGGCGTTCCTTGTAGACTCACGGACAAAGGGCAATCTGATCAAAGGCGACCCCAAAGCGGCGGGGTTGATTCGTCCCTATCTCCGCGGCCAGGACATCTCCCGTTGGTCTCCTCAATGGGCCGGGCTGTGGATGATCGTGATCAAGTCTAGCAACGACAATCCTTGGCCTTGGGCCGACATGGGCGCGGATGCAGAAAATGAATTTCGCCGCGTGTACCCGAGCCTTCACGCCCACCTGAAACAATTCGAGGAAGGCCTGATTCGGCGGGTTGACAAGGGAAGGTACTGGTGGGAGTTGAGATCCTGCGCCTACTGGGACGAATTCGACCGAGAAAAAATACTATATCAAGATATCACATGGCGAGCGAACTACTCACTCGACGCGGTCAAGTCGCTAACAAATAATACCGTCTACTTCATGTCCAGATGGAACTATTGGAGTCTGGCCGTACTGAACTCGCCGGTCGCCTGGTGGTTTTCCTGGCGAAAAGCGCAGCACGGCAAGGATGATGCGATCCGCTTGTTCACGGCATTCGTCGAAACGTTCCCGATTCCTAAGCCGACAGAGGAACAGCTTTTCGAGAGCGAGACGGTGGTTCGATCACTGATCTCGGTATCGAGAGAGCAACTCACCACGGGCGCCGATGTCATCGATTGGTTAAGGGTCCAGCATGGCATCGAGGAACCCAACACAAAACTGCGGGAACTGATCTCGCTCGATTCCGACTCATTTGTATCTGAAGTCCAGAAATCCAAGGGCATGCGTAGCAGGTTTAGCGCCGCTGCTCTCCGCAGCCTTCGAGATGAGTACACCCACACGATCGAGCCAGCCAAGTTGCTGGCGGCCGAGGCTCAGCAATTGGAACACCGCCTCCACAGGTTGGTCAACCAGGCATACGGTCTTACCCTGGAGGAAGTCCGCCTGATATGGGACACGGCACCCCCGCGGATGCCGATACCCCGGCCGGCCTCCGTTTGATTCAAGAGTGGGTGAAGCAAAAGTACTGAAGAATGAGTCCTCGTCATGAACAACCGGAACCGTCGCTCTGTCGGAATACCTCACAACGGGTTATCTCGGAGCCACAGCCCTATTGACGGGGGTTCTCCTCTTGTCTCACCCTGGAGATTCATCAGCGGTCTGGTCTGACATTACACGTAAAGCGCGGTCGCCTGCCGAGGTGAAGAACCCCGCATTATGCACGGCGCATACGATCGGGAGGCGAATGTGAACAATGACAGGATGGACCCCAGAGCGCTCGAGCGGGTAAGTGGCCCGTCTTGGCGGAAGATGCGACCGCTGTTCGACCAGGTAAGCGGTCTTCTACTGTCCGTGTCCGCGACAGCGCGGGGCGAGTTGACGACCGTCTATGTGAAGTTTCTGGATCAAGAAACACGGCCTCAGCCGTACGCAGTACTCTGGATCAAGAAGGCAAGCGAGATGGTGCTTGGGCTCTCACTTCCAAACGAGGCGGGCCTACCGTACTTCACGCATGCTCCCCGCGGTTATGGGTATAAGGGCTTAACGAAGTACGTGGTCATCCACGAGGATGACGAGATCGCGCCAGACCTCACGCACTGGGTGCAGGTCGCCTACGCCCACGTTGCCGGGACTGGTCGGGAATCCGGGGGGGCGTGATGTGGGCAAGGCCAGCGTGTGGCCGTTGGTCACGACGCGGTTACTGGTGTCGATTCGCCGCCAGCCATATCGGGCGGGGGGAGTTGGCCCCCAGGCCCCAAACGACGTACTCCGGGCAATGCATTGCGCCTACACACCGATCTTGCGAGAGAGGGCAGAAAGGACAGCTAGACAGGGGGGCGATCCGCACGGGATACTAGACATTCCCACACGAGTCCCCTGCATGTCCGCATGCTTTGCCCTTGGCTTCCTGTCCTATCGAGGAGACGGACTCACGACCGATTCCGTGGGAGAGGAACGAGATCATGGATTGGGATGACTACCATCAACGCTATCACGACTTTCTCGCGGCCATGATTCAGTCTGAACTGGTTGCTGATGTAGCCGCCGAAATCCTCTCCGATTACCCAAAAAGCCTCCCTGAGAACTGGAAAAAGTGCCTCAATCGCGTGTTCGAAGACACGGCTGATGCGCTGAATGAGTGCGCCAAGATGGCATTTGAGCAAGCTCCCGCTGAAGAGCACCAGGACTCCGGCTCCTCGAGTGGGTTCACTAGAACTGTCGATGTCGGTCCCCCTGACTCGTTCGAGGCTCGCCTCTCAATCTCGGCCGTTGCATTGGCATTGGGGAGCTCTCTTACTCGTCCTTCCTCGGTCGGAAACCCTGTCCCACCCTATTCGTACGACTTTGCCGAGGTGGCCCATTCGCAACAATTGGTCATGGGATTCGCTCACACAAGTGCTTTCCTGGCTGACAGTGTCCGGACAATCTGCATGCAGCGACCGGCGGTTCTGAAGTCGAACAAGAAAATCGACTGGAAGACGCTGATCGAACTGGGGGACTGGCATTGCATCCTTTCGCAGATGATCGAGAAATACGTTTACGAATTCGGATGGGATTCCATATCAGACATCACTGATTCCATGCGGAAGCGGCTTGGCTTACCCATACGTATTGAGCAAGCTATAATGGATCGAATTGAGGCCGCCGAATTGCTTCGTCACTTGCTAGTCCATACCGGCGGTAGAGTAAGCTCGGAGTACTTAATGAGATCCGGCCGTACTGACTTGGTCTTAGGACAGAGAATTACAATTGGCTCTAGGATTGTCCGTCCGCTTTATCTCGACCTTCGAAGCTTGGCCACGGAGGTTTTCTTTGATGTTTCGGAGGTCCATCTAGGTAAGAAAAGAAAAGACATACCCTACCGGCGGACCAAGTCGCCCGCTGGAGAGTAATCGTCTTTCGGTCGTCGAGTTTCACGAGAATGCCTGTCTCTCGGTGTGGGTTTGCCACAACCACGAGTGGGGCGCATGGGTCAGACTGTGGCCCCTATCGAGTCGCAGCGTAAGTGTAACGAACGCTGATCTGTACACCCGACAGTTGCTTGGAGTACATTGTTCGATAGTCACTGTGTCCCAACGCCGACGCCCGCTTCCCAACTGGTGCGATGACTAGACGGCTTTGGCCTATCAACGAGCCACGCCTTTGATTGATGAGACAACAGTCATGGCGGAGTTAACCCCGAAAACCGTTCGCGTCGGATTAACCAAGGATCATTGGCCTGACGACAGCATCCCCGAGATCGACCTGAGTCGATGTAGGCTTTGCGCGGAGAAAGTGGAGAAATTAACTCGGAAAAGGCGGATTTTTCGGTCGCTCTTCTCCTCGCCGGAGGGCCGATGGATACGGCTAGACAGATATCCAGGGAAGACTCCTTACGGGCGTTACACCGTCGTTCATGCGTGGTACGCGAAGACGGAAGAGCTACAAGAATGGCCGCTCCATTGTCCTGAGGCTCAGTTTCGACCCGACCCAAGCAAGAACCCGGATGGCGTGCACATTGAAGCCCTCTTGGATCGAGATCCGTCGTTTAAGCTGGGGTTCACCTTCGGTCGATTCTTCGAAAAACTGGATCGGGTCCGCGCAACAATCGCTCAATTCCGCCGCCCTCCCGCTTCAGCCGAGGTTTCCGGACATGAAATAGCCGATGGCGTCGCACCCCCCACTGGGTCATCGTCGACGCGATCCTCAATACCTCCCGAGCGCCACGTGTTGAGCCGCTCAGTCGACATCGAATCGGTCCCCATTCCTGTCTTATCGTCGGGGTTTTCCGCCCCCGGCGAGCCATCACCAGCTAGATTCTCCCCGGAGTCGCTGGTTCATCGTACGCCCGAACCATCGAGCTTCTCGGAACCAGCTCAGAACGAGGCTGAATCGTCGGGTGAATCGCAACAAGCCGTGCAGTCTGACGAGACTCGCAGTCGCGCTTCCTCGCAACTCTCCCCGATCGGACCGTGTGACCCCCGGTCGATTGCCAACGAGCTTCGCAAGCGAAGAAAGCTCAAACAGGCCCGGTTGGTAGAGTACATGGCCGATCGAGATGACGCGACCGCCGACGAGATCGCCGAGCACATTCACCAAGACCCCGACGCCAGCGAAAAGACGATGCGAGAGAACGCGCGGCGGACGAACCAGTCGCTCGCAGAAATGAACGTCCCCCTGTTGTTTCGGTTCCTTGGCGCTCACATGTTCCGGGAAATCAACCCAGAATAGACGGGCCGTCTCATCCATCTTGGCGCTAGGAGCCGAAGGGCTCGCTTCGCGTGTCCCCCACGTTTCTCCAGCATGTCTAAGCCGACAAGAATTCTCACGAATTCTCTTTAAGTGTTGCCCACGTGTCCGAGACATGTCGTTCGACTTGGCATACTCCTACCAGAGCGTGTTCCTCTCGCTACTCTGGGAGTTTTGTCATGCCAGCTCTTGACGAACTGATACCTCGGCCGCCGATCGTCCGGGAGCGGCTGGTCGGCAGCCTGCGGGATGCCCGTTTGCTTCATAGACTGCTGCGGCTGTCGGTCGCCGCAGCGGAAGAAGGGCATCAAGACAAAACACAATTTACGCCTCATGGGCCAATGGCCGGCAAGATGGGAAATGATACCTCTTGACAATCATGATGCCGCCACCCCTCGAACCAGATCCCTGAGGTTTGCAGAATCGGTCGCAAGGGCATGGGGTCAGACCGAGGGGCATGGGGGGAGTTCCAGGGGCACCATACCTAACTGCGAAAAAATAAGTGGGTGTCCCCGAACCGCAGAATGTGAATGAATCAACCGCCCCCTGGCGGGCCGCCACTGGAAAAGGCTACGAGGATCTGCTTGACGCATCGGATATGGCGGCGCTCGCAGTTTATTTCCAACAAAGGCACTTGCTGGCCCACCGTGAAGGAATGGTGGACCAAGACTACTTCAACAAAATCAGTGATCCTTTGTACAAAGTCGAGCATAAGCTTATCATCAAGGAGGAGGTTGTCTTGGGACTCGCGGACCTGATCGAGCGCCTCGCGTCGGGGCTGCACATCGGGAACTGATCTACTAGGGAATGGCATGTCAGCAGACCCGATCATCTACTGTCTCGAGCAACTGACGGATTACCGCCAGTTTGAGCGGTTGTGTTCCGACATCATGGCAGGGTCCGGGTACGAGAACATCGAGCCCTTGGGCGGATCGAATGATCGAGGGCGTGATGCTCTACACGTCTGCCGCGACAAGCCGGATGACGTGACCATTTTTGTCTACTCTGTCCGATCTGATTGGCGGCAGAAGCTCCTGAACGAGGACTGCGAGCGAATCAGGCAGGAAGGGCATCACCTGAAGCGAGTCGTCTTCGTCTGCACCAGCGCTATCACGTCTACGCAGAGAGACTCGGCGAAGGAGGCAGTGCGCGACAGATTCGGGTGGGAGCTTGAGTTGTTCGACCTCGAACGGCTCCGCATACGTCTAGCCAGCGATCTCCGTCATTTGATCGCCCAACACCCGTCGATATTCTGCCCGCCCTGGTTCCCGAAACGGGGCGGCCTGTCCGTTTCCGAATCGCATGACACGTTGGTGATCGACCATGTCTCGGACGACCACGCCTTAGCCACTTGGCTTGCACGGCGACTCCAGTTGGCGGGCCACCGGACGTGGTGTTACGGCAACGCGCCTCTCGCCGGCGAAGACGCAGACGAATCGGTTCGCCTCCTGATCGAGCGGCGCGCCGTCCATTATCTTCCGATTTTATCGCCGGCGGCGCTCAGGGACGCTGATCTCATGGGCCGGTGCGGGCTCGCGTGCGGTATGGACGGGCTTACGATCCCGTGTTGGTCAATCGTCGTGGATGCCTCTCTTCTTACCACCAAGCTGCGATCACTGACCCCAATCAGGTTCGACCGGGGATGGTCTGCCGGTCTGGGTGGGCTTCTGGATGCGCTGCAAGTCAGGGGGATAGCCGCAGTCTTCGACAGGGAACGTGGGCGCGCGATCGCGCTTCGTTCGTATGTGCCAGAGTCTCTTATTCGTCCGATCCCGGAGCACGTCTATGCGAACGTGTTCCGGGTGACCGTGCCGGCCGGGCTAATCGCCTGTGAAGTCGAGGAGATGAGTGAGGAGGCTCGCTCGGAGCTGAGGCGGACATGGGCCTTTGCCGAGGTGTCGCCGACGAAACTGCTCGCCTTCGAAGAACCACCGCCATCCGTTCCTCTCGTGCCGAAAAAGCGGCTACCGGAATGCGCGTGGAGTCATTTCCCGGAGTGGGAAGGAAAACGAACTTACGACATTGTGAAGGAGCTGATTCGACGTAGCCTCGAGGTCGCATGTTACCGCGCCGGGCTCGTATGGTGCGACGATCGAAGAGTATTATACTTCCCGCTTGACGGCAAGCCGCAGAGGAACGTGAGTTATCGCCACGTTGACGGAAGAAACACCTGGGTCGGAGTGACGGGCGAAAAGACGTACGGACGTGGCGAAAGGGCAAGCGCCTTCCGCTATCAGCTTGCACCGAGCTTTCGGGTCGGCCAGGACGAGTCTGGCGAATGGTGGGTAACGACCCGTGTCTATGTAAGGATCACGGACTGCGATGGTATTCCCCACAGCAAGAAGGCGATCATCAGGAGGCGGAAGAGGGTCACACGAGACTGGTGGAACAAGGAGTGGTTCGCCCGCACCTTGGCAGTAATGCAGGCGATCAGCGGCGGGAAACCGGAGATCGATGTCGGATCGGGAGCCAGTCGGCTCGCGGTAAGCACAGCACCGATCGAGTGGGAGTGTCCCGTATCAATCAACTGGGAGGCTGTCGAACGCGCCGGCGATTTTCAAGAGGAGATGGCCGCGATGCGCTACTTCAACGAAGACGATGAGGAGGACGAAGAGGAAATCGACAAAGAGGGGGCGAGTTCGAATGGGTGACCGGTTTTTCTTTCTCGACGAACCGATGCTACTGTTCGGGGCCGACCAAGAGTCGGACGATCCTCGGGACGGCCTTGCCCTATTCGGTCCTGCCGATCAATGCGGGGCTCTTCCGAATCACGTTGCCATCGGAACCCCAAGGGGTCTCGATCTCTGGGACAATTGGGTTGATTCCCTGAATTCGCCCGCGGCCTGTGTCGACGTCAGTCGCCAACGACCCTGGCCTCCATATCCCGGCTATGACGTTGCCTTCGGTGCGATCTGGCCCAAGCCGGTCAAGAGGTACACTGTGGAGCTGTCTGAGCTGGAGACGGCCGCGCGCAAAGCGGATCGCTACGAAAGAGCTTACTCAGTGGCCAATCTGTATCTGAAACCGGTCGAAAAGCAGGTGCCGCTGCTCGACGCCAAACCGGCAGTCGCAGTCTGTGTCGTTCCTGATGAGGTGTATCTGAACTGCCGCCCCAAGTCCTACGTCGCGGACCCCAGTGACGAACTGAAGACGGCTGAACAAAGGCGTATATTGAAATCGGCTATCGATGACCGCCGGCGGGGACAAACGCGAATGGGGTTTCTCGAAATGCCCGGCAATTTGGAGCAGTACGGGCTATCGCCCGACTTTCGCCGCCAGCTCAAAGCACGCATCATGCCCTACGAGATTCCGGTCCAGATTATCCGCGAGTCGACGCTTGACGTCACAGACCAGGTCCGTAAGGGCGAGAAAGGAACGAACCCTCTGTCCGATCGATTGTGGAACCTTGGGACGGCGCTGTTCTACAAGTGCGGACGAAAGCCATGGAAAACCCCTTGGGCGAGAGAAGGCGTATGCTACGTCGGTCTTGCCTATCGTCGCGATGACCGTGACAGGCGAACGGCTTGCTGCGCCGCGCAAATGTTCCTCGACAGCGGCGATGGGATCGTATTCGTGGGCGAGTTCGGGCCATGGTACTCCGAGGAAAGGCGCGAGTTTCACCTTCGACCCGATGCAGCGGAACGACTCCTGCGCGGGACGATCGAGACCTATCAGCAACAAGATGGCCGTCCATTGCACGAGGTCTTTCTCCATGCGCGGTCGGGAATCGATTCCGAAGAATTCGAAGGATTTAAGAGGGCCTGCCCGCCAGGCGTGAAGCTGGTAGGCATTCGAGTTCGCAAGGACCGCACGGGTCCTCGCCTCTTCCGGCATGACAAGCATCCTGAGCCCGCACGCCGCGGGAAGCACCCGGTGCTTAGGGGAACCTTCTGGCAGCGCACCCGGCGACACGGATTCCTTTTTACGACTGGCTTCAAGCCTAGAATCGCCACCTACGACGGTTGGGAAATACCTGTACCGCTTTCCATCACCGTTCAACATGGCGACGCTGATCTTCTCCAGGTTGCGAGAGACATCCTCGGATTGACCAAGCTGAACTACAACGCTTGCCAGCTTGGCGAGAGTCAACCGATCACCGTCAAATACTCTGATCGCATCGGCGAGATCCTACTTGCAAATCCTGAAGTGCCGAGAGAAAGCTGGCGACATAATTTCAAATTCTACATTTAACGCGGGGGCTTCGCGGGGTCAGTGCCGGTGTGCGCCGTGGAAGACGAAAAGGAGAAGACGAAAAAGAGACAGCCACCAAATTTGGAGAATACAGGAGAAAGAAAAGGAGACAGCCAGCAGTAACCGTGGCCAGCCTACGATTGTTTCTTCGGTCTTCCACGGGGCCGAACCGTGCATTCGAGCCCCAATCGTTTGGCCGTGTCCGTGACCCAGTTAGGATCGCCGAAGGGCCGACCGCGATTGACGCAGCAACGCAACGCCGCCACTTCGGCTTCTGTTTGCGGTTGTTTGACAAGTTGCAGCCAATCGGTGTGGGGAGCCGGCCGGGGCCACCCACTCTGTGGTACCTGGGAAACGTGGATGGCCCCCAATGTCATGGGAACCCAGATGGCCCCCAATATCTTTTCGCATCTCCCGGTTGCTGCCACCTTTTCGGATCTCCTTTTCGGAGACAGCGACGCGGACCTGCACGATTGGCTGCGGCAATGCCGCCGTGCCGGTCTGTATGAGGAAGACAAGGCGAGCTATGAAAAGGGCGGCTTGAATCTTGCGAACCTGACCGACGAGCTGCAGATCAAGGCCGTGGACAACTATCGGATCTGTGTCCGCCGTGGTAGAGATGAAGAGACCAAGCCGAAGAAGCGGCGGCGTAAAACGAGACCCGACGACGAGCACGAGGAGGAATCATGACGAAGACCCTGCATGGCAAAGTCCACGGCAGAACGATCGAACTCGACGAAGACCTCGGCGTGGTCGATGGCCAGGAAGTGGAGATCCAGGTAACAATCGTTCAGGCAACAAAGCCGCCCCGGCCGCCCATCAGCGAGGGGTTGGCAAATATTTATGCGATCCTGGGCGAGCGATACAACTCCGGGCATACTGATACCGCCGAACGTCACAACGAGCACCAGCCGTGAACGCCGTTTTCTTGGATACCGTTGGGCTGATCGCCGTCTGGGATCTCGCGGACCAATGGAACACGGCGGCGGATGCAGCCTACCAGATTGTGATTCAGCAGGGGCGTCGCTTGGCGACGACGACGCTCATTCTTTGGGAATGCGGCAACGCCGCCGCACGCCGTCCCTTCCGGCAGCGGGTCAACACGCTCCGGCACTATCTGCTTCAAGAAGGGCTGTTGATCGAACCGACCGCCCAGGAGATCGAGGAAGCATGGGCCGCTTACGACCGTGGCGAGGCGGGGCAGGCCGGCATCGTCGACCATGTCTCGTTCCAGGTGATGCGCCGACTCGACATCACCGAAGCGTTCACGAATGACAAGCACTATCAGGCGGCGGGCTTCACCGTCCTGTTCTGAAACGGAAGCCCAAAGCGGACGTTCTTAATATCGAAGCTTTGGCCAGGCACCTTCGCCTGAGCTACTTGGGGGAGCCTAGCTCTGCCAATTGGCAAGGTCAGGAGACCTTGCCACAACTTGGGTCAGGAGACGTTGCCACAACTTGGGGCAGGTCTCCCGCCGGGGTCGGGGTTGGAGACCTTGCCACAACTTGGGGGCTGCACTCGCCGTTTGCGAAGATCCAAGGAACTTGTCCGCGGAGGATTGGGTCCCGCCTGTCCAGCGATTAGAATTAGTGACCGCGCGGGAAGCCGCCGGCATACATGCAGTCGTTGCGGTTCCTCTTCCTGGGGAGTGATCAATCAATGCTGTTTCTACGAGTCGGCGTGGTGCTGGCGGTCATGCTCATGGCGTGTTTTGCAGTTCAAGGCGCGGCAGAACTCCTTCCGGACGACGAGGATGCCAAACTGAATGCCGTCTTCCGGGAATATCTCCAAGAGCTCTTCCGGCGCGAGCCGCTCACGGCCACCCGGCTAGGCGAGCACGCGCTCGACGATCAGCTCGACGACCTGTCGCCAGCGGCTCGGAACGCCACGCTGGACTTCAAACGCCGGGTCCTGAAGAGGTTGCCAGAGCAAATCGACAGGGACAGGCTCTCACGGGACGGCAAGATCGATCACGACATCTTTCGTAGCCATCTGGCACGGGAAGTCTGGCTTGCGGAGAACTTCCGGCCATTCGAGGACGACCCCCGCGTCTATGGCGACTACATTTCGGAGAGCATCTACCTGCTTCTGACCCAGTCCTCGCTGCCACGGCCGGTCAATCTGAAGAACGCCTCGGCCCGGATGGACAAGATCCCCGAAGTCATCGCGCTTGCCCGGCAAACCATCGCCAGTCCTCCACGCGTCAAGGTCGAGACGGCCATCATGCAAACCGAGGGGGCCATTGGCTTTTATTCCAGCAGCCTCTTCCAGCTCGCCG
>Ga0074045_10004528_pt1 | contig 12298 bp, 9 predicted proteins | sample BogForMeECP23OM2_FD_94442 | JGI IMG/M metagenome (GOLD analysis project Ga0074045, IMG submission 94442) | Bog forest soil microbial communities from Calvert Island, British Columbia, Canada - Bog Forest MetaG ECP23OM2 | ecosystem: Environmental > Terrestrial > Soil > Wetlands ...
ACGATATAGACGGCATCATGTCGGTCTATGCGCCCGGAGATGCCGTGATCGCGTACGATGTCGTGCCCCCACTCCAGTACAAAGGCGCAGATGCATACCGGAAAAATTATCTGGAGTTCCTCGGCCAGTACGATGATCCTATCCACGTGGAACATCGCGACATGCGCATCTTTAGCAGCGATGACGTAGGCTTTATTCACGCCCTCGAGAGATTTACAGGAAGACTAAAAAACGGACAGCAATCCGACCTCTGGCTTCGTGCCACCAGTGGTGTCCTCAAGACCAATGGCAAATGGTTGATCGTTCACGATCATATATCTGTGCCGATAGACTTCGATAACGGTAAAGCTTTGCTGGACCTTAAGCCCTGAAGAGTTGATGAACACGGTTTTACCTTCGCGTCTAAACTTAGGCATTCAGGACCTAGTCACCACGTGGCCGTCGGTAAATCGCCGTCGAGACCGGCTGCGCTCGCTAGAATAACGGCAAAAGAAGGTCCCCAGGTTTGACAAACTGAGAACAAGAACATAAGCTAAAGAGCGAGCGAGAAAATTCTCACCTCTCTCAGGTCCCTGACCTAAGGCAGTATGATCTGAGCTCCTCCTTCCTTAGGGCACCCACCTAGCTCGGCTTCCTCACGGCGTATGTAGTGAGGGGCAGTTAGAAACAAAACGGAAAATTCCGGATCAGGAGAAAAGCATGAAGAAGTTGCTATGCGTTGTTTTGTGGTTACTCCCTGTGACGTTGTTCGCACAAAGTCCGTTCGACGGCACTTGGAAGACCAACATGGCGGAGTCCAAGCTGTCGCAAAAGCCCTACGTCTTCTCGGTGAACAATGGGATGTACGACTGCGAAAGTTGCGTCCCCAAAATCACCAATGTAAAGGCCGACGGCCAGGATCAGGCTGTCACCGGCCAGACGTATGACACGCTCGCGGTACAGGCCACCGATGCGAACACGAATCACCTCACCGGCAAGAAAGCTGGGAAGCCAGCGTTTGAGTCAACCCGGACCGTATCGCAGGATGGAAAGACACTGACCAACTCGAGCAACAACTATCCCGCCGACGGTAGCCAATCCTACAAGTCGGAAGCCACGTTCATGCGGGTTTCCAAGGGGCCTGCTGGCTCCAATGCGACCTCCGGTTCTTGGCGTATTAAGAACGTCAATGAAGACACTGCTGGGCTCACCACCACATGGAAGGGCGGAGGCGACGAGATGAGCATGTCCACACCGACAGGCGAAACCTGGGAAGCCAAGCTCGATGGCAAAGAGGTCCCGGTGAAAGGTGTTTATGCGAACGAAACCGTGTCAGTGAAGAGGCTGGGGGACCGCGCCATCGAAGTGACCTACAAGCGTGACGGCAAACTCTACAGTATTCAGAAGGTTACGATCTCGCCCGATGGAAAGAAGATGACCACCGTTGCCGACAACAAGCAAACAGGAAGAGTCTCGACATATATCGACGAAAAGCAATAGCGACGGGTAATGCGGAATCTGAGTCGGGGGGGTGCTTTCCGGGCGCTTGAGGCGGGAGGCGGTCCTTCGACGAGGATTTTGCGGGTGAACTCCGACTTTTCTGAAGTAACAGAGCAGGGCTGTGACGATTACGAATGAAAGCGAGAGGGTGGAGACAAGATACTACCTTCATGGTGGCAATAGGTACCACCTTCTTGGCTTCGATTCCCAGTAGATGCAGCGACGGACCGGCCAGCGCACCGTTTCCCCAGCCAACGCCGATATCGATGATACTCGCCCAAGATATCTTATGAACAGACTCAAAGATCGCCAATGGGTTGCAGAACTTGCTCCGCATCGCTCCCGAGTGGTCGGCAAACAAGAAATTAGCATGCGATCGTGTGCTGCTGATTCTCCAAAGCTCTCACCATTCATAACTAGAGATTCCCGGTTTTGATTAGGCTGTGAGATCCTCGGCAGCCGTCGGGAAGTTGGGAAAACGGTATTATCCGCAACCAAGAACGGGACGGAGAGGTCTCGGACAAAGTTGGATGAGAAGGCCGGGGTCAGCAGCCAAAGAAAAATAGTGCGCCGGAATCCTTCAATGGGTATATAGTATGGGCCTGTTTAACTAAAACTAAATTCTGGCTTAACCGATCTGGAGCCGCAGCCATATGAGTTCGAAGAGTAATCCGCGATCTGTGCTTATCACATTTGTCCTACTGATTGCTGGCGTGATTGGTGCTTCCTGCCAACCTGACACGCCTTTTGTTACGCCGTGCGGGGCGATGCCGTTTCAGAGCATTGCAGTGGAACACAAGGGCGTTGATGACGTTTGTGGGATTGATGGCGTAACATCGCCCGGCGATGTTGGCAACATCCAACAGAATGCCATCAAGAACAACTTTTGCTTGAAATCAGATCCAGTCCAACTGAAGCCTCAGGATCTGATCACGCTACAGAAGAAGGTCGATGCTCTTCAAGATTTCAAGTTTGGCTCCGGTCGATCAGTGCCAAAAGACAGAACTCCACTGCATGATATTGCTACCTTCTCAGGAACTTCGGTAGGCGAGGGGGTTTTGGTGCAAGTGGTAGGTTATATGGTTGACCCCCACTACTCTGATGTCAAGGCGGGTGAAGGGGTGAATTGCAAGAAACATGGGAATGAACCGAACGACATCCACTTCTCTATCGCCAGCAAGTGGATCGAGATCGACGACTCTAACAGCAAGGCCAAGCAAGCGCAGCTCTGCAAGTTGGTGACGGGGGAAATCAGTCCTCATTACCGACCCGAAACCTGGGAAGTTAGCGACCTTACCCAGTTGGAGCGTATCCCTCTACGACTAACGGGGCAACTCTTTTTCGATGCGAGCCACGTGCCGTGCCGTCCGGGTAAGCCAGTGAATCCTGCCAGGGCTTCAGTCTGGGAGATTCATCCGATCTATGCGGTCGATGTCTGCAAGAGCAAGAACCAATGCAGAGTTAGCGTGGCCTCTGACTGGATCCCGCTCAACGAATGGGCCGAGGCGCAGCACGAGCAAAACGTAAGCGAAAAGGACGAATCGCAGTAACCGGCGGATACCAAGGGCTGTCTTCATCAGAGGCGTTCACTCATAATCTAACAACTTGCTCGGCTGGCTCTATGCCGGCCCTCCGCCGTACGACCGGGCGCCACACAGCCAGCATTTCGAGGGAGAACGGAGGCACATTTGACGACGAGCATGATCGGAGGCGAGGTTTGCAAGCAGCAGCTCGCCAGTCAGCTACTGCCCGCGGAGCCTCGCGAACTGACCCGTGCCGAGATCGACGGCCTTTGGCGCATCTTCGTCGCGATCGGCACAATGTGGCAGAACACTGTCCACGACTCCGCGGGCCTCAAGAGTTCCTGGCTGGAGTTTTTGACCTCCAAAACCAGGATTCAACCTAGCTACGTCGCCGAATACGTGAATGCGCTCGAGGTGGTCGAGGAGCTCATCAAGATCTACAAAGAGACCGAGGCGTTCGAGAAGCTCTTCCTCGACAACGGCATCATCCCAGCGGACTCGCTGGACACTCGCCTGGCCCACGCGAAGCACTTCGTCGTCGACGAGTTCATTCGCGTACAGATCGTCGCCGGTGGATTCAAGAACTTCATTCGACCGCAGCAGAACCCCGAAATCCGCCCCGACAACATCGTCAACTACAACGGGTTCATCGCGGGCTCTCGCTTCAACCGGATCAAGCCCGTTCGGCCATACGAGGAGCCCTCGAAATGAGCAATGATTACGCCTACATTATCGTCGGCTCGGGCGTTGCCGGCTCGACGATCGCGACCAAGCTGCTCGAGAAGGACCCGGGGGCTCCGATTCTCATGCTGGAGGCCGGACCCCAGATCCCGATGAAGGACCGGCGCTATTGGTGGGACTACGTCGTCAACAATCGTAAGCCCTACGACCAGTGTGAGGACCGCGACGGCGATAACCCGTCCGTCGGCATGACGCCGTGGCACTCGACGGGCTCGCGAACGATGATGTACGGCGGGTCCACCGTGCACTGGGGCGGCTGGTCCATGCGCTTCAAGCCCGAGGACTTCTACTTAAAGAGCAACACGGGGCGGGGCGGCGACTGGCCGTACAACTACGACACCCTGGAGCCCTACTACTGCCGCGCGGAAGAGTACCTGTCGGTGTGCGGCGACGACAAAGACAGTGCGACACGCGGGATACCGGCGAGTGCCAAAAACAAAAACGATCCGTGGCGCAGCAAGCCGTATCCGCTGCCGCCGTACCCTTGGACCGAGTCGGACGGCGAGATGATCGAGGCGTTCAAGACGCTAGGAATAACGCCGGGGCGGATGCCGCTCGCCCGCTACCGCAAGTGCATGGCGACGGGGACGTGCAAGTACTGTCCGTTTGGAGCGCGTTTCGCCGGGTCGTACATCCTGGACGATTTGCTCAGCGAGCCCAAGTACACGAACCTGACATTCATTGGGGTGGCGCCGGTGACTCGGCTGGTCGCCGAGTCCAAGAGCCGCATACATACAGTGGAGTATATCGACCCCACGACCGGAGAGACCAAGACCGCTAGCGGTGACCGGATCATCCTCTGCACCGGCGCCTACGAGGCGCCCAAGCTGCTGATGCTGTCCGTCAGTCCTTACTGGGAGAACGGCATCGGCAACGACTACGACCTCGTCGGCCGCTTTGCGATCTCCCACCCGTTCCTCTCCGTGGCGGGAACCAAGGACAAGAACGAGGAGCGCTGGATCCAGGAGTTCGACTTCCCGACGCTGATGTCGCGCACGTACGACACCGAGGAGTATCAGCAGAACGGCAAGATCTTCCTGATGAAGTCCGCGATGTTCCCGAACGTGGACATCGCCAAACACATGATCGCGGGCAAGGACCGGCACGAGATCGATCGTATCGTGACCGGGCCACGCCAGGTCCAGTTGTCGGCCTTCATGGAGGAGATGGGGCAGTACGACAATCGTTTCAGCCTCGGCGAGGGAACCACGCGTTGGGGTCTGCCGCGGACCAAGATCAGATTCGCCCATCCGCCCGACTTCCGCAAGCGTGCCGAGAAGAACCTCGACCTGATGGAGGAGGTCATCCGAAAGATGGGATACACGGTCGACAAAAACAACGACAAGGTGATCGGCGAACAAGACGGGCACCACACCTCGTCGACGTGTCGAATGGGAAAGGACCCGACCGAAGGCGTCGTCGACGCTAACCTGAAGGTCTTCGGCACGGATAACCTGTACGTATGCTCCAACGCGGTGCACCCCACCTGCGCGGCGGTCAATCCGACGCTGACTCTCGTCGCGGTCACCCTGAAGCTGACCGATCACCTCCTCGCCCAAAAACCATGAACAAGAAAAAGCAATCGCTGGCCGAAATGCACCATCTCGAGCGCATGCACCCCTTGCTGGAGCACCCAGTAGAGCAACGCGACCTGACATGGCTCGAGCACGCGCTCCAGTCGGCTGTCTCGGTCGAGTTCTCGACCATACCGCCCTATCTTTCCGCGCTCTGGTCGATCAAGGACCAGATGCACCCGGTGGCGGCGTCGATACGCAACGTGGTGCAGGAGGAGATGTTGCACATGGCGCTCGCCTGCAACATGCTCACCGCCATAGGGTGCGTTCCGAAGATCAATGATCCGAAGATGGTGCCGAGCTACCCGGGGCCGATTCCAGGAGGGGTCCATCCAGAGCTCATTGTGTCACTGTCGGGGCTGTCCGACGCATCTCTGGACGTGTTCATCGCGATCGAAGCGCCTTCGGAGGGGGAGTGCCCCAAAACCCCCGAGCAAGGGAAAGGCTACAAGACGATCGGCGCGTTCTACCACGCGATCCTCGGCACATTCCAAACGCTAAAACCGGAGCTTTCCACCGAACGGCAGGTCTCGGGTCCGCTCGCATATATGGTGATGGAAGATCTCCCCGCCGTGGAAGCCGCCATTGCCCTCATTGTGGACCAGGGCGAGGGATCGGAAGCTTCGCCGGAGGTCGAGCACACTCGCGAGCTGGCGCACTACTACCGCTTCCTCGAGGTCAAGCACCGCAAGCGGTATAGTGGCGTTGACAAGAAAGGCCGGGCAGTCTTTGAAGGTGAGCCCGTTGAGTTCCCTGCGGCTTGGCCGATGGCGGTCGTTCCGCCGGGGGGATACTTGCGCGCCGACGTTTCGGACGACGTGTGGGAATTGATCAACGGCTGCGACCAGACCTTCACGCAGCTGCTCGACCGGCTGCAGGCCGTCTGGGAAAATGGCGACCAGGCGCCATTCGTGCACGCCATCGAAACGATGTTCGGGCTGTCCAAGCAGGCCCGGTCTCTGATGGGCATAGAGATCGGGAAAGGGTTCGGGAATTACGGCCCCTGTTTCCGGCTCCTCTGACTCGACAAGACCGACAACTGGGAGTACACCCATGACCGAAGGAACCGAGAACCCGGCCGGCTACAAAAAATGGCACGTTATTCGGAGTGTTGTACTGGGCGCACCCGCGGTTCAAGTGTGGAATGTCATCGGAGGCTTCTACACAATCCATGAATGGCATCCCGACATCTCCAAAACAGAAATCCCGGCGGAACAGACGCAGACCAGGCAGTTGCGAAGGATCCTCACCTTACCCGGACAGCCCCCGACCACGGAAGAACTCGTCTCGATGGACAATGGCGACTTCCACTATCGGTATAAGTGGTACCATGGCCAATGGGGCGAGGAAGTGAAGAACTACAGGGCCTCTCTCAGAGTGTTCTCAGGGGACCTAGACAAGACATGCATCGTTCAATGGGAAAGTACGTTCGAGCACCCGACCGACGCTATTAGCGACTTCTACAGGAACGGTTTCCGGGAATTGAAGAAACGATTCCCCGTCGGCGACAAGGAGTAGCGAGAGCGGAGCTCCTCTTCCTCCAGAAAGTGATCTCGTTGTCATCCCCTGCAACCTCTCCGACCCCGGTTATCCGGCGGCAAGGGAGCGGTGGAGCTGAAAGAGCGAATTCCTAGCGCTAATTCGGTCCAATCAAATCGGCCAATTGTCGACTACAAATTCAACGGAGGAGTCACAATCATGGGATGTTTTTATGAAATAAACGACACGTTACTTTTGACAAAGGATCAAGGATTTCCGTCTGATATTTTGAGTATCGAAAGACACCAGAAACATCCGGTTACTCTCAAAGATGTGGAAGGGAAACTCTTCTCCTTCAGGAACAAGCCTGCCGCCAGAGCATTTCAACTAGATCCTGTTAGAGTCTATTTGTTTGAACTTACAGAAAATGACAAATGGTTGGGCTGGGGAAGGGTATTCATACAGTCGTTAACCATCGAGCGAAAAAAGGGGGTGGCGCCTTCAGACCCCGGGGGGCCGATCTCCTTCAACTCTGGCGATTGGGTAACGTCCGGAAGTTTTAGGATCATTGATATTTACGATCCAGAATATCAGAAGATCTTCACCATGCACGAAGCACCCGAGGCCTGGAACTATTTTGGCAAGGGTTAACCTCCTGTCTACCCGCCCCACGGAGCTGATTCTGGCTGTAGTCTTTTCACGAGCAGTTGGGCTGTAATTGATTCTGCCAACGCACGGAATTCTGGCAGGCACACCCCGTTTCATAGGTGGACTGTGCTACCATCTCGGGGTCGCACCCTGCTTTTCAAGGAGTCTTCATGCGGAAGACCGTCATATCGTTTGCCGTTGTTGTGTTCGTGGTGGCATCGATGTTCGAACTACACGCTGCCACTCTGGCAGGAGTGACCCTGCCGGACACTGTACAGGTAGGGGGTACAACGCTGGTTCTCAATGGCTTGGGATTACGAACCGAGTTCATGGTGAAGGTCTACGTCGCGGGGCTCTACCTTGAACAGAAGTCGTCGGATCCCAGCGCCATCATCAAGGCCGACTCGCCTAATCGGATTGTCATGCAGTTCCTGCACGGCGCCAGCCAGAGCCAAATGGCGGATGCCTTCAAGCAGTCGTTCAACGACAATACGCCGGAAGCCATGAAGACGATGAAGGCCGACATAGACCGGTTGCTCGGCGCGCTCGAGCCCGTCAAAGTGGGCGACCAAATGGTCTTCACTTACGTCCCGGGCACGGGCACGACCTTCGCCATCAACGGCAAGGACAAGTTGACCATTGCCGGTCCCGCCTTCGGCCCAGTGCTCTTGTCGGTGTGGCTTGGGCCGAAGCCCCCCACTGCGAACGTGAAAAAGGGGATGCTCGGGCGGTAGAGCCAGTGGCGGTAAGAAACTCCCCGCTACTGTCCGCGACAACCTCGATCTGAGCACATCATCTGCACAGCAAACTCAAAAAGCTGCGTCCTTGAGACGCTCCAGGGACACGAACGAGAATAGGGTCGTTAAAGATTTGACCGTCGAAGAGGCCATATTCGTCAGGCCGACTGCCCAGATATCGGACACTCTAGACAAGAAGACCATAGGCGGCGCTGTCTTCGCCGTGGGAAAGATTCACACTGGGAGTCTTGAGGAGCAGGGCGACGGCGCACGCAGACCACACGGCCCGTGCTTTCCGGGGACGGGTTCTGGGCGTGTTGTCAGCTTCTTTCTATGGATGCAGCGAAGATCGAACTTCCCGGCGGGACAATAAAAAGTGGGAGCAATCTGGTTGGGCATCTGTACTTCGGTCGCGTCGGACACGGCCAGGTCGGAACACAACGGGGCGCAAGTTTCGAAGAGTGCTAGGGCAGAGATCCCAGTCGCAACGTCCACGGAGTTATTCGGCTGAGACGAAGCAAGTCCCGGGCCGTCCACGGATCACCTTGCAAGCGATCCAGGATTTGATCCGAGCTGGCTGCACGCACCACAAGAAGAATATCGGGCGTACCCTCCAATGGCCCTCCCAGAAGCACAAAGCCCTCGTTTTCGAGAGCATTCATAAATGCGGCGTGAACGTTCCAGTCCGCCTGCCCCTCCATTGGCAACGATGGCTGCCAAGCGCCGCCATGAGTGCGAATCACTGCAAACAAGTTCATATCTCTATCGAGGGCTCCAAAGCGAACGTCTACCTGACGTGTGGTTGGAAATCCTAGCAGAGCTCTCTCGCCGACTCAAGAAGCCGGCTCGATAGCGATGCTGTCACAGGCAACGAGCCCTGGAACGCACATGCCTGCTGACTTCAATGGAGGCGGCTGATATTGCGACCGGCAACTTCAAGGATGGTACGGTTTCTGTCCTGCTTGAGGTGCCGGCTTCGATGGGGAATTGAGGGGGAGGAAGGAAGACAAGAGTAAACCATCCTATCCAACCAAAGGAAGGTCGGGTGTGGGGTAAGCAATTAGTGGGTCACCAGCGACGGAAGCGAACCACCACTAAGAGCGCGGATCCCATGAGGAGCAGGCTGGACGGCTCCGGAGTCGGGGTCGAGGTCGAGACCACCACGTTATCCAGTAAATCACCTATATTTTGGTCCGGCGTATCGCTCACAAACAGAAGGTAGCCCGGGAAGCTGAGCGTCACCGGTTGATTGACAACAATCCCGCTGGTATCGTCCGTACTTGCCAACGTAAACTCGTGATTGTAGTTCCCGAAAGTCACGGTCGTGGATGCCGTGGTGCCGCGCTGGCTACCGATCAGGTCAAAGCTCAGAAGGTAACTGCCGGCCGGAAACAGCATATTCGACTGTAGCTGCCCCTGCGGGTCGCCGGGGTAGCCGTAGGTGCCGTCCATGTCGACGCAGTTTCCTGACTCGGGCGGCTGGCACAGGTAGCCAAATATGCCCCCATTTGCGACGATGTCAACATTGGTGTTATTGATCGTGCTGAAAGCACCAGCCGACATTACGCCTTGTTGCGGCGTCAGTTCGTCAAAGTTTTCGCTTAGAATCACGCCGCCATAGAGGGAAGTGGAAAAGCAGCATAAGGTAATTACCGCAACGATCAAAGACGAGCGTCGCATAATCCCTCCCGGACCAAAACGAATTTCCATTCCGGTTTCCAACAGCGCCGCACTATATCCCTGCATGGGATCGCTTGTCCGTGATCTGGGTTACACATCGATGTATTCCAGCGCCAATGTTTCTCTGATATGCTCTGCGTCCCGGGAATATCATCCATGATCAAGCGCACTCTTCGTTTTGTACGCTTTTCCAGCGTGCTCTGTTTCACTCTCAGCCTTCTTCACGGCGCATCCTTGTCAGCACAACAAGTGGATGCCAACCTTTATTCTGGTATGAAGTGGAGGATGGTCGGCCCCTACCGAGCCGGCAAGGTGAATGCGGTAGCCGGAATTCCGGGAGACTCAGGACTTTATTACTTTGCCGCCAACGGTGGCGGCGTGTGGAAGACAACGGATGCGGGCACCGTCTGGAAACCTATCTTCGATAGCCAGCCGGTGGCGTCGATCGGCGCCTTGGCCCTTGCGCCCTCCAACCCGAACGTCATTTACGTGGGAAGCGGAGAAAACAATGTCTATTCCGACATCACCTACGGCAACGGCATCTACAAGTCCGGGGACGGCGGGGAGACCTGGAAATATCTGGGATTGGAAGACACTCGTCACATCGCGCGCATCCTTGTAGATCCACGCAATCCTGAAGTTGTTTTGCTCGCGGCCATGGGCTACAGCTACGGGCCCAACCCCGAGCGTGGGGTTTTCCGTTCCACCGATGGTGGTGTCACTTGGAAGAAGGTCCTCTATAAAGACGATGTCACTGGTGCCGTCGATCTCTGCTTTGCTCCCGGCGACCCAAGGGTCGTCTATGCGGCCTTGTGGCACCCCATTCGCAAGCCCGGACAGATCGGAACATCGTTCGGCCCGGGTAGCGGCATTTACAAGTCGACGGACGCGGGCGTTACTTGGAAGCCAATCACGGGCCCCGGGCTGCCACCCGGGGATTGGGGCCGCATCGGAGTGGCGGTCGCACCAGGCACGCATGGCCAGCGTGTTTACGCCCTGATCGAGGCGAAGGACAACAACAACGGGCTGTACCGTTCCGATGACGGCGGAGCGAACTGGCAGCGTGCTACCACGGATGATCGCATCGTCGGCTACTGGTACATGAGCGAGATCTTCGTTGACCCTCGGAACCCGGATGTCGTCTACGTCCCCAAGCAGTCCCTCTATCGCTCAACCGACGGCGGGAAGACGTTCAACATTATCAAAGGCGCGCCCGGCGGCGACGATTACCACACCATGTGGATCGATCCGACGAACTCGCGACACATCATTCTGGGCGTTGATCAGGGCGCAACCATCAGCCTGAATGGTGGCGAATCCTGGAGTACCTGGTACAACCAGCCCACGGGCCAGTTCTATCGGGTGGCTACGGATCATGGGTTTCCCTACTGGGTGTACGGACCGCAGCAGGACAGCGGCACTGTCGGCACGTCGAGCCGCGGCAATAATGGACAGATTACCGAGCGCGACTGGTTGCCCGTAGGACCAGGCGAAAGCGGGTACACCATTCCCGACCCGATTGATACCGACGTGATTTACAACGCCGGTCCCTTTGGCAGCGTGGTCCGGTTGTCAAAAAAGACCGGACAGGTGCGCGATGTTTCTCCGGCGCCGATCCCGTTCGGAGCAAAATATCGCTTCAATTGGAATATTCCCATGGTGTTCTCGCCCCAGGATCCGCACGTTCTCTATCTGGGAACGCAATTTGTGCTGAAGACTGTGAACGGCGGCACGAGTTGGGAAGCGATCAGTCCCGATCTGACGCGGACTCCGGTAGATGAGAAAGACCCCAAGAAGCCTCTCGGCTCAATCATGACGATCGCTCCATCACCGGTAAGAGAGGGCGTGATTTGGGCCGGTACCGATGACGGCGCGGTGCAGTTGACGCGCGACGGCGGTGCGACTTGGCAGAATGTCACGCCGTCCGCGGTCTCGGAGTGGAGTGCCGTGCCGCTCATCGAAGCGTCGTACTTCGACGCTGGTACCGCCTATGTCGCCGTCAACCGGAATCCGCTGAATGATTTGCGTCCACACATTTTTCAAACCCATGATTTCGGCCAGACCTGGGCTGAGACAGTAAGCGGCATTGGCGGTAAGGATTTTGTAAGGGTCGTGCGTGAAGATCCGGTGCGCAAGAATCTGCTCTATGCTGGGACCGAACGGGGTGTATACCTCTCTTTCGATGGCGGCAGCCACTGGCAGTCGCTGCGTCTGAATATGCCGATGGTGGCTGTGCATGATCTCGCAATCGAGCAGGGCGATTTGATAGCGGCCACCTACGGGCGCGCGTTCTGGATTCTCGATGATCTTTCGCCTCTGCGACAGATTGCCCCGCAATCACCTCCAGCACGAGCCTTTCTGTATACGCCGCAGCCGGCGGTACGTGTGCGCCGCGACGTAAACCAGGACACACCGCTACCGCCGGAAATCCCAGCCG
>Ga0074045_10004529_pt1 | contig 12297 bp, 9 predicted proteins | sample BogForMeECP23OM2_FD_94442 | JGI IMG/M metagenome (GOLD analysis project Ga0074045, IMG submission 94442) | Bog forest soil microbial communities from Calvert Island, British Columbia, Canada - Bog Forest MetaG ECP23OM2 | ecosystem: Environmental > Terrestrial > Soil > Wetlands ...
ATCGGCGAACTCACCATCCACGGCCCCGCCACATTCAGTTGCCCATTCACCGTCAGGTTCCCGCTGAATGTCCCCGAAGTCGCCGTAATCCCTCCGCTCCCCGCCAAAGTTACGCCGGCGTTAAACTGCACCGGAACTTGGAACGTTTTCAAGGAAGCCGTCAGTCCCTCCAGCCAGGTCGTCCCACTGGTTCCAGGGTCGTTGACGTAGAAGAAGTGTCCCGCCGGCGCCCCGTAGGTCTGATCCTGCGATCCCACCAAACTTGCGCTGTCCGTGCCAATGAAACTGTCCTTCGCGCTTCCGGCCCGCACATATCCCGGCGTAGCGAAGGTCTGTTGCGGACTGCCATCCATCGTCGTGATGATCTGGCGCGGCAACACGGTTGCCCCCGGCCCCGGATTAAGATTCAGGCCGCCGCTTATGCCGGAAGTCCACGACCCCGAGGCAGGGCCGATTTGAAGTACCTGCGCTCCCACGTTCTTGTTGCCGTTCCCCCCGGAATCGCCCGTTGAAAAAACGCCCCAGTACGGCGAATACGAATAAGGCTGCCCCGCCAGCACGCCGCGCTTGCAGAATACTTTCGGCAAATAGGAGGTCGAAATGATCGAGCTTGCCTGTCCACACTGATCGATGTAGGCGCTCGCGCCGTTTCCCAGGATGATCGATCCTGGCCAGAACGGCAGAGTCGGCGTCCAACCCGCATTCGCCACCGAATAAGCCGTCGCCGCGCCCTGCGTGTCCGTATAAGTACAGATGCCGCTGCTGTTGCAATTTCCGCTCACCCCGGTCACGATCGAAAACGCATTCCCTGTATAAGGCGCGGATGTTTGCGTTGTCCCCGTCGTCACCAGTATGTCGAAGGTCCGCGTACCGGCGCCCACCAGATCCGGATTCGGCCAGTACAGCGGAATACTTGTACTGCCCGTAGCCGGCATCGCCGTGCCGATGAACATCATCGGCCCCGTCCCCAGATTCCCATCCTGCGGGATCACATAATAATTCCGCTGGTTGGCGCCGCCAGAAACGAATTGCGGGAACACTCCCCCGATTGGCGCACTGCCCACAACCGTAAGCGGTTGGTTGTTGTCGATGTATCCCGCGATCGCCGCCTGGGAACCAGGATAGAACGGGTTGTAGCACAACCCGGATTCGTTATAAACATTGTTCACCGTCCAGGGTTGCAGTCCTCCGGTGTAATAAATTGCATATTGGTTGACGCCCTGGATCACGCTGTCCTGCACGTCCAGCGAGTTCCCCCCAACGTCGCGCACTCCATTCCCGCTGCACTGCATCGACGCTTCCAGATGATGCAGATAACCGACCGGAGCCGCTCCCTGGTCGCCCCGCAGGTACACCATGTTCGAGCAGAAATACTGGTCGCAGCGGAATCCCTGCCCTGTGCCCTCGTTCGTCATTCCGTCGATCTTGAAGCTCTGGTCGTTGCCGACCACCACTCCCTCGTGAAACAGTCCGCCGTTCAACCCGGCATTGAACTTGATGTCCTGCAGCCGCGTCCCGTCCGTCTCCGCTTCAATCGCCGTATTCTCGATGGCCACCCAGCCGAATCCCGCCGACGACGAGAACGTCGTCCCCCCCAGCACATACTCAAACTGCGTGGCCGTCAGTCCCGTGGCCAGCACCTGCACCCGTGCCTCCTGCTGCTGCACCGGAGTCGTGTAATAAAGGATCGCCCAGTCGCCCGAGACCAGGTTGTGAGCCGTCGAGGTTGTGATCGTGTACGTTCCCGCCGCAGCCGAAACCGACGCGATGTGCGCCCCCGTCACGTTCACCGCCGACTGAAATTCCAGTCCCTCCACCGTCGACGCATTCCCTCCCCCCGCATACGTTCCCACCATCAGGCAAGTCGACCGCGTGTAGCACGCCCACTGCGCCCCGTATCCGTTCAGAATGCTCTTGGCCGCTTTCAGAAATACCGGCCAATAAATGTTGTAGTTCGCCGTGTTCGCGCCCCCGGTCGGCACTTCCTGAATCACCGCATGCGTCAACCCGCTGCCCGCCGCTACGTTGATCGCCTCCTGATTCCCCCCGTTGGCCGCACCCACCGTGTAGCCCGCGCTGTGCGCGTTCGCCGTCGTCACCAGAATCGTGCCCGTCGACGCTCCCGAGGTGCACGTGCCTCCGGTCACCGGCGCCGCTTCCGCCGTCCCTGTTCCTGCAATGTAAACCGCATACTGCGCGCTCGTGTTGTTCGACGTATCCACGCCCGCCGGACAAGGTGTCAGGTGGATGGTCTTATTGCCCGCAGTCGCCAAACTATCCGCCGGCGACTGCGACCAGTTGTAGCTCGCTACCACAAAAGGAATGCCCGCCAGATTGTTCGTCGAGAACTGCGTTCCCGCCGTCTGCGTAATGTTTTGGCTGACGCCCGCTCCGGGATTGGTCGAAATATTTCCCGCCCCACACCCGCCCCACGTTCCATTGCCCAACAAGCAGTTGCCCGCACTCGCCGTGCCCGTCCCCAATTCGCTCGCCGGCACCAGTCCCGCAATCAAATCCGCCTTGGATGTAAGTCCCAGGTCCACGTACTGCTTGGTCGCTGCCTGCAACGGTGCAGCCGGGTTCGCCGGCAGCGTGGTCGGTCCCGTCATCGTTCCGCCCGCCGTAGCCAGGTAACTTCCCGATCCCACGTTCGAAACCGATTGATCCACGTATCCCTTGTTCGCAATCGCTCCCGAACTTGTCGGCGTCGGCACCGTCGGCGATGCCGCGAAAGTCTTCGTCCCCGTGATCGTCTCCGTCCCGCCCAGATGTACCACCCCCGCCAGTTGCGTATCCACATACTGCATCGATACCGGCTGCGCCGCCGCCCCCGACCCCGGCGTCGTTCGCACCCCCGCCAGGTTCACCGGAGACGTAGTCGGCACCACCCAATACTCAGTTTTCACTTCGCCCGGCCCAATCTGGTAGACAACCGTGTAATACACTCCCGCCGGAGTCGCTCCCGCATTCGGCACCAGCGCCACGCTGAGCGCCCCATTCGCTCCCAACGTCGTGCTCGTCGCCCCACCCGCCACCGCTGCCCCGCTCGCCGTCACAAACGCCGGCCAGGTGATGATCAGAGATCCCGAAGCTGTCGTTCCATCCGCCAAATAAACGGTGTCCGCGATCGTAGTTGTCGCCGGCCCAGTCTGAGGAACAGCCGCTCCGTAAACCCAAGCCCCGAAGCCGGAAGCCGCAATCACCCCGGTCAGCAACCAATAAAAAAGCCGCCCAGTAGGGCGGCGGCCCGCGTCAAACATCGTCTCCTCCATCCATCCCGTTCCAATTCCACTGCCGAGCGGCGCTCCCGCCCGCTGCCCTCAGCCAATCTCCCTCAAAAAATTATGGGAGCCCGCCAGGGCTCCCATCTCCCAACATCCCTCATCAACAACGTATAGTGCCAGCCATCAAGAAGAAGTTGTCATCCCGACCGAAGCCGGAGCGAAGCGACGGCGCAGTGGAGAGCCTGCCCTGAGCGAAGCCGAAGGGGACCTGCTGTTCTCCCGCAAGCTAGAAGCCAGAAGCTAGAAACCAGAAACCAGAAACTAGAAACTAGAAACTAGAAACTACCCCTCCACCCCCAAAAACCTCTCCACGCTGTCCACATACACTCCGGCAAAATCCGCCACCGGACGCCGCGCCTCAATCATGTGCATCGCGTCGTCCATCCTCCATCCCATCGCTCCCAGCACCGCCAGCGCCATCATCGGCGCCCGGTGTACTCCCGCCGCGCAATGGATGAACAGCTTCGCCTCCGCCCCCTCGAGTGCGGCGAGTGCAAAGTCCACGCCCCGCCGAAACAGCTCCGCCGGCTTCGGCTCAAAATCGTCGTCCGTCGGATTCCACAACACCTCGATGCCGTGTTCCACTCCCAGCGGCGTGTCATCAAATTCGATCTGCATGTCGATGATGTGCGTAATCCCCGCCTTCGCCACCTTCGCCATGTTGTCCGACGTCCAGATCCCGCCTCCGACCGCGATCCGGTCGGTCAACCATGTAATATCCATCCCCGTCCTGTGTGCCCCGACGCCAACCAGCCGCCCTCGGGTGCCCCATGTCTCGCGCCCTTTGCGAGACGACCTGCCCTGAGCTTGTCGAAGGGTGGGGATTTTGATCTTTGACTTCGCTCCCACCCAAATTGCCACCGGTTCTCGTCGCACTGCTCGCCTTTCATTCTACGGCATCGCCGGTTCTGGATTTCTTGTCATACTCTGCACTGTGCATTCGGAAGTAACCTCCCCCATTCCCGATTGCATCGCCCACGTAGCCCCGGACGCATTCGTCCGGGGCCGCATCGCCTCGCACTCACCCCACCACCGGATCCTTACCTTCGTCGTCGCCCTCCGGCTCAGCGCCACAAGCCTTCCCCTCATCCTGCTTCGGCTTTCCCTCCGCCTCATCCTCTTCGTCCCGCGCGATCGGTTCCTCGGGAAGGTTTAACCGGTGCAGCAACGTTTTCGCCAGGCTGTCTTCCTCCGCCGTGGCCTGACTTCCGTCCCCCGACGCCGGATAGATTTCCGCCATCTCCAGTAAGTACTTCACCGTGGCCAGTTGTCCCTTCTTTCCCTCGTCGATCACTGCCTGCACCATGACCGCGGCCTCCCAATCCACCATCTGCGCAATGTTCTTCCGCACTTCTGCCGGATCAAGCGTCTTCTTCGCGTTCTTTTTCTTCCCCGTGTTTTTTGCCGCCGTCTTGCCCTTCGCCTTTTGCTTCTTGATAATTGCCCCGATTCGGATCACTTTGATTTTCTTGATTCTGCCCAATGCAGCCCCCAAAATGCCGAGGGCGCGCCCCAAGGCGCGCCCTCAACTAGAGAATTTCTTTTCTTCACTCTATAAATTAAGAATATCAAATCGCAAAGGGTAAACCGGAAATTTTTCGAACTTTATATTTCCCATCTGCGCAATCACTTACAGCGATTTGCTCCTCCAGACCCCCTTGACAACAGTTTTCCCGAATCGAGACCACTCGCTCGATCAGCCCCACTCCCAATAAAATCTCGCTGAAAACGTCCAATACGATCGGAATCTGCGTCCGCACCGTTCTCTCCGTGCACCCCAGCAGCCTCCCCGTCGCTTCCAGGTCATGCTCCTGCAGAATGTGCCGCGCAATCAGCTTCTGCGAAAAATCGTCCAGCCGATCCAGGCACTTCTCCATGTCGTGCACGAAGATCACGCGATCCTCAAACGTCACCACCGTGTACGCCGTCACCTTCGCCCGGAAGAATTCCGCTCCCATCATCGACGGCAACCGCCCCGCTTCAATCGAGTACCGCAGATAGCGTCGCAACATCCCCACCGTTCGTCCCCGGTAAATTCGCTGTTCCCGTTCACGATCATCCTCCTGCCGCCGCTGCAGAGCCGCCGCAGCCTGCGGCCCCAGCTCCTCCATTGCATCGCCATTCGCCGGAAACTGGTGAGCCGGCAGTTCCTCTACCGGTGGTTCACTCCGTGATCGCCGCCGCCGGGAAGTTGCAGCGCTCGCGCCAACGTCCACCCGCTCCGCCTCTGCCCCCATGCTCACAATCATCTCGTTCCTGCCCAGGTCGTTCATGCCGCACCGCCCGCTTCAAGATCCAGAGCATCCAGGTCTGAAATATCAACGTCCGCCGCGTCTTCCTCGATCGCGAACGCGTATTCCTCGACCGCCGTGTGCGGACGCACCGGCAGAATCAGCCTGCCCCGTCGCTTCCTGGGCGCCGGCAAGTCCGCCACTTTCGCCTGGCACCTGTCGCAGTACACGGTTCCCGCGCCTCGCTCCCGGACCCACAACCCGCCGCAGTGCTCGCAGTATTTCAATTCCATTCCTACTTCGTTGCCTTCGCCCTCCAGTGTGCGTCTCATTGCTCCTCCAAGAATTTTGAATTTAGATTTCCGCTTGCACTGCCCGCGCTATTCCGCAAATCGCGAAGGCGGAACTCCCAACAAAAAAAGCCCTGCGTCGATCCCCGCCCAATTTTGCGGGAACCGAACGCAGGGCTCGTTTCTCTTACGAAGACCTGCTTGCCCTATTTAGTTTTATGGAGCTCTAAGAAAATGTCCCCATCGCCGTCCGATGCTCAGGATGCGGCCCTTCTGTTTGCCCGTGAACTGCCTCCGCTTCTACAGTTTCTGTATGCCCTCTTCGTCGGCGCGCACGCCCGGCCGCTGCTGGAAGTAGCCTTCCTCGTAGCCGGACTTCAGCACGCGCCCGTTTTGCATCACCACGGTCACCCGTCCCGTGAAGCGCAGCGACAGCAGCAGGTGCTCCATCGATGCCGACAGCACTTCCGCTGACTTCACCTTCCTCCGAAATTCCCCGAAGTCTTTTTCCTCATTCGAGTTGTCCGTTTGACTCGTCACTTTTCTGTCGTAAAGCATATGGGCCCCTGCAATCCGGCGATCCTATAGCTGTGAATTTTCTCAGTCAAGGTTGGATACACAAACTTAGCCTGTGGAAATCTCGGCAAACACCCAGCTGGACGGGCATTCTCATCGGCATACTCCCTGCCGCCCACCAATCGCCCGCCCGGCCAACGTGCCTCACAAACTGAGGCACCTCCGGGATTACACGACTTAGCGCCAGCTTATAAACCGGTGCTATACTCCGGGCCATGAAGTTCAAAATCCTGCAAGATAACCTTCGCAAGCTGCTCTGGGAGCGCATCGAAGCAGGCGAACTCTCCGGCCTCCACCTCGCCCAGCAGACCGGATTCAAGCAGGCCCACATCTCCAACTTCCTCAACCGCAAGCGCGGCCTCAGCCTCGAAGCCATGGACAAAGTCCTCTCCGCGCAACACCTCTCCGTGCTTGATCTGCTCGATCCCGCCGAGGTCAACAAGCGTGCCTCCATCCTGCCTCCCAGCGGCGACGAATTTGAAAACGTTCTGCTCACCGACGCCTCCACCGCCGCCACCCAGCCTCTCATCACCACCATGCACGTCAAAGATATTCTCAAGTTCAAGAAAACCTTCCTGCACAAGCTGAAAGCCGAATCCGACGGCGACCGCTCCGGCTGGCACCGCTTCGTGCTCATCAAGCTCGACGCCCGGGAAGCCACCAGCATGTATCCCCGCCTCCTGCCCGGAGCAACGCTCCTGATAGACCGCCATTACAACGCACTCAAGCCCTATCGCAAAGGCGAACTCAATATGTACGCTGTTCTGAAAAGCGATACTTGCGCGGTAAGATACGTCGAAGTCGCCGGAAGCGAGCTCATTCTCCGCCCCCACAACCAGTCTTCGCCCATCGAAGTAGTCGCCATGGCCGACGGCAAACGCCCCGCCGACTACCTCATCGGCCGCATCTGCCACATCAGTTTGGAAGCGTAATCGCGAAATCGCGCACTGCGGATTGAAAACCGCAGTCCCCTTGTCATCCTGAGCGAAGCGAAGGACCTCTGCACTTCGCCGCCGGCACCACCGCCGCCGCACAACGCTCCGCCCGCAAAAGATCGCGTGCATGAGGATAACCAGAGAGTCGACTGGGTAGGGAATTGTTACGAAAACCGAACAGGCGGGTGATTAACGGCCAGGGATGGCAACGCCTCGCCCGCGGATTCTGCTAATGCGGCTTCTGCAGTTGAAGGATGCGCTCTTCGATCCGCCCCGCGAATTTCGGCAGGTGGTGCTGCAGGCCCGGGACGAACTCGTGGAACAGGTTCATTCCCGCGTCGTTCCCAATCTTCGAGCCAAAATCGCTGAACGGCGTCGAAGCCGAACGCCTCCAGGACGGCCGGGAGGCGGTGTGGGCGGCCATCGCAGTCGCCACCCGCAGCAGATACAAAGTGTTCAGTCGGCGCGTTCCTGACGCATCCCTCGTCCAAAAAATCCTCGAAGCCGCGTCCGTGGCGCGCCCCATCAACTGATCGCTCGACGACGCCTGATAACGCGAACCCGGATGCGCCGGCGGATAGAGATACTTGCCCAGAAAGGCACTGATGCCTTTCTCAGCCGGGACAGCCCGATCGCCGTCCCGATAGAAAAGAGCACCGCTGCTCAAAGGAAGACCGTTCGACGGCAGTAAAGAAGCTGCATCGGCAACATGTGTCTCTCGGGACACACCCACGTTTGCCGCCATGATTCCTGCGCTGAAAGGCAACCGCCGCTCAGCACCGGCCAATCGAAAGCTATCCGCTGGGGTCAGCACTCGTGCAGGAGTTCCGGGGATTGGCGCACCAGGCGTTGGCTCGTTGGGCATGGGGGCGTCGGGCAGCGGGGCGTCTGCAAACGGTCTCCCCACCCCGATCCCCTCGTCTGTTCCCCGGGACTGCGCCCCGCGAAGCTCACTCGCCAAAGCAGGTTCGCTCTGGCAGGACGCTCCGCAAGCCGCCAACAGGCAAAAAGAAACGATCCGGAAAAGTGTAATCCGCTGCACCATAACTGAAAATTCGCCAGCCGGCAAACCCCTTTGCGGCCATCGCACCGGGGCGATCCGCGGCAACTACAGCCCCACCGTAGCACTTCAATTGCCATCGGTCTGAGCCAGAGTGCTCACAATCGAGAGTCTTATTTTCGTTGTTAGAGGAAATATGTCGTGAAGGCTAGCCCGGCGGTCGTCTAGACAGGGTCCACGTGTGGGGACGCCGCCCACCAGGACCCAGACCCACAGTTATAGCCAGAAGTCCCGGTTGGGTGCCGGGACCGGGCCTTGGCCAGCGCCGGCGGCGCGTCCCATGCTGGGCTCGACCCGGTTGCGTCCTGCGTTCTTGGCCTGATAGAGCGCAACATCCGCCGCGCGCAGCAATTTCTCCATCTCAGCCCCGGTCTGCCCGGTGGCCACGCCCAGGCTCAGACTGACCTGTACGCTCGCCCCTGCCACCATGATGCTGCAACCGGCAACGTGGCTGCGCACGCGCTCGGCCAGTTCCCAGGTCTCGGCCAGGGCGCAGCCCGGAGCGACAATCAGAAATTCTTCCCCGCCGCAGCGTCCCACCGAATCGTAAGGCCGGACCACCGCCGCAATGCTGCTGGCGATGATGCGCAGCACCGTGTCTCCGGCGGCGTGACCGCGGCTGTCGTTGATGGCCTTGAAGTGGTCGACGTCGATCATGATCAGGCCTACCGGTTCCTGATCGCGTTCCGCGCGCAGCAAGTCCCGCTCCAGAATCGCCAGAATCGCCTTCCGGTTCCACAGGCTGGTCAGGCCGTCACGCGAAGCTTCGCGGCGCAGCGCTTCTTTGGCCAGCAGCAGCCGGTTCTGCGTGACCAGCAGCCGCGCGCTCGAGCACACAAACGACAGGAACACCACCACCCCGGCCAATCCCAGCCGTTCCCGAGCGATCCGCAGTGACATAAACAGCACCAGCAGCGGGTACAGCAGAAAGAAAATCTCGGTGTAGATGCGCTTCTCGCGCCGCGGCGGCTCGAACGAATGTTCTGGAGCCTCCGCCTGCTTCCACGTCGCCGCGATTACAGTGGGGACGATCACCAGCGCGCTCCACACCAGGTCGAACCACGCCCCGAGTTTCAGACCGTGCTCCGGCGCGTAGTAGTAGAAAGCATCGACGCACCCGGAAAGGGCGAGAAAGATTCCCATCCGTCCGAACAGCACCCGCACGTCGCGCACGCGGCTCAGGGCGCCGCGCAGAACAAACGCCCCCGCCACAAAAAAATAGCCCGCGAAGTAAGGGGCCCAAACTTCGTGCGCCAGTTCACCCGGAGATTCCGCCTTGGGAATGTAGAAAAAATACAGATAGGCCGCCACGCAAACCAGCACGCCCTGCACGAAGTCCAGAGCGACCAGGGCGTCGACCTTTCCCGCTTCCTTGTCCGGATCGAGAAAGATCGCCATGGCCAACGGCACGAACCAGAAGGAGAACAACAGGTTGTCGATCCAGGCGACGGCCACAGATGGCGCCAGATCGTTGTAAACGGTGAGAATCTGCGCCACCATCCACAGCGTGTAGGCCAGCGCCGTCAACCGCCAGAAAGAGAGCGCCAGGCCCTCGGCGCGATGGCTGGCCGAGACGATGGCATAGATCAGCACCGACCCTATCGCCAGCTGAATCAGGTCCGAGACGAAAGGCCCGGGGGGATTGGTCCCGAGCGAAGTGACCGTGCCAATGTGCACCAGCCACAACAGGCCGGCAACGGTCACGGCGATGCGCGTGCGTTGCAATCCAGTCTCTTTCGCCAATGTTTTTCCAGGGCAGTGTTCGCCAGCGGGAGCAACCGGAACGCGAAATGACTCGGCTAGTCCGCCAACCGCCGGACGGCACACTTCTACTCAGGCCCCAAGACCCACCAGTATCCCGCGTTGCGCGGGAAATTTCACCTGACCATAGTACCCTCGCCGCAATTACTGCCCAACGAAAATTCGCCCCTGCGTTCTCGCGGCCTTGCGAAGATTTCCACAGACCAAGCTCTGGTCATCCTGACCGCTTGTCATCCTGAGCGAAGCGAAGGACCAATGCACTTGCGTTCGTTCTCCTCGCTGTCAGTGAGTTAGACAGGTCCTTCGCTTCGTTCAGGATGACAAGCTTGCGGGGAGCCGGACACCGCGCTGCCGTCCCTGCTATCATCGCTGGCGGAGTATTTTTGCAGCATGGCATTCCTCGACGACGAAGATTTCGAAGACGACGAGATCCCCATCATTTCTGGAACAGGAGAAGGACTCATGGAAGAAGCTCCGGCCACGGCCCCGGGCGCTGGGCGCCGCAACGAAGATATCGCACTCGATCTGATGAAGTTCATCGCCATGACCACGGGCTACGGCCGCACCGCCTCGTCGGGCGTGGGATTTCAAGGCACCGGCTCGGCCGCCAAGCCGGAAGACTACGCCGACCACCTGCTCGAACTGTACGGCAAGTGCCTGGGTGCAGTCGCAGCGAAAAAGTAGCGAGCACTCAGCACGTCAATACTCAGTACGTAGTCTTCTCCTCCGCGCAATTTCGAAGTTTGAGGAAGGATTCGTATTGCCATCGCTTTGAACGATTCGTATCAGGGCACCGCTTCAGCGACGCGGCCCAGAGCGCGGGGTACGAACCGCTTTACAGGTTGCTGAAAAAACTCAAGCTCGAGTCATGTTTTGAAAGGGCGCGGCTTCAAGCCGCGCCGTAAGTCGTCCAAAATCAATTCCGGCTTCAGCCGCTGAGGAATGCCCTCGACACGAAGGCGAGCTTTTCAGCAAACTTTTTAGCCGCTCGCGCCTTTCCCACCACGCCACGCAGCCGCTAAGCCGGGGCGTCCGCAGTCGCCAGCATGGCATGCTTGAAGGCAGGCCCTTATACGCACCGTTTTATGAATACGCTCACTTCGCCGGTCCGGCCCGGTACTGAATCCCCAGCTGATCAAACAAAAAGCTGTACACGTCGGCGTTCTGCTCGACGGCCTCATCGAGTGAAGCGCCGATCAGCCCGTGGCCCGCGCTCGACGACGTCCGTAGCAATATGGGATGGCCGGAACTGTCGGCGGCCTGCAGGCGCGCGATCATCTTCCGAGACTGCATGGGATTGACGCGGTGATCGTTTTCTCCCGTGGGCATCAGAATCGCGGGATACGCCGTGCCGTCTTTCACGTGATGATAAGGCGAGTAGGCGTAGAGCGCCTTGAACTGGTCGGGATCTTTCACCGTGCCGAATTCGGTGATGTTGAAGGCGCCGTTGGGATCGAGCTCGACACGCAGCATGTCGTAGATGCCGACGTAGGACACGACCGCTCGAAACAGGTCGGGACGCTGGGTGAAGGCCGCGCCCATCAGCAGGCCTCCATTGCTGCCGCCGAGAATCGCGAGATGAGCCGGCGAAGTATATTTCTGGTCGATCAAATATTGCGCGCAGGCCAGGAAGTCATCGAAAACATTCTGCTTGCGCGTGAGATTGCCCGCCAGGTGCCATTCCTCGCCATATTCGCCGCCGCCGCGCAGGTTGGCCCGCACCAGTACCCCACCTTGATCGAGCCAAATACGACCGGAGGACCCGACGAAGCCGGGCTTGGTGCTGACGCCATATCCGCCGTAGGCGCTGAGCAGCACCGCGTTCGAGCCATCCAGTTTTGTGCCCTTCAGCCGGATGATGCTGACGGGAACGCGGGTGCCGTCTTTGGAAACGGCGAAGTCGCGCACCACTTCGGCGTCGTCAAAGTGAATGGGTGAAGTCTGGACCAGAGCCGTGGGAACCGCTTTTCCTTCCGCGGCGTCGAAGCGATACCAGGCGGGCGGATTGAGAAACGTGGAAGTCAAGAACAGCACATCGCCGCCGCCGGCTGGAACCATCTGACCGACCGACGAGACGAGCGGCAGCGGCACTTCTCCCATGGGCTCGAAGGCGGGCGGCGCACCGCGCTGGCCTCGCTCGGAAGCCTTTCGTCCGAAGAC
>Ga0074045_10004530_pt1 | contig 12297 bp, 11 predicted proteins | sample BogForMeECP23OM2_FD_94442 | JGI IMG/M metagenome (GOLD analysis project Ga0074045, IMG submission 94442) | Bog forest soil microbial communities from Calvert Island, British Columbia, Canada - Bog Forest MetaG ECP23OM2 | ecosystem: Environmental > Terrestrial > Soil > Wetlands ...
GAGCCGGGAAGAATCGGCACGCCATGCTGCTTCATGGCGGCGCGCGCCTTTTCCTTTTCTCCCATCAGCCGGATCACATCCGGCGTCGGCCCAATGAACTTGATATGGCAGCCGTCGCATACTTCGGCGAAGTTTGCGTTTTCCGAAAGAAGGCCGTAGCCGGGGTGGATCGCGTCTACGTTTGCGATTTCGGCCGCGCTGATCACGGCGGGAATATTCAGATAACTCTGAGCCAGTTGCGGCGGGCCGATGCAAATGGCTTCGTCGGCAAAGCGCACGTGGAGCGAGTTCCGGTCCGCCTCGCTGTAGATCGCCACCGCGCGGACGCCGAGTTCCTTGCACGCGCAAATCACACGCAGCGCAATTTCACCGCGATTCGCTACCAGGATCTTCTTGAACATAACGGTAAAGCTCTCAGCCATCAGCCGTCAGCCATCAGGAAAATCTTCGAACGGCTTCGCACTCGATTTTCCTGAGACCTGAGAGCTAACAGCTGAGAGCTATTTTGCAGGCCGCACCGCAAACAATTCCTGTCCGTATTCGATGGGCTGGCCGTTGCTGACGAGTTTTTTCACCAGCTCTCCAGCAACGTCGCATTCAATTTCGTTCATCAGCTTCATCGCCTCGACGATGCACAACACCTGGCCGACTTCCAGCGTGTCCCCAGCCTTGACGAACGGAGGCGCACCCGGTGACGGCGCTTCGTAAAATGTGCCCACGATCGGCGAGCGCACGATATGGAGATTCTCTTGCGGCGCCGGCTCGGCGGCGGCAACGGCTGCCGCTTCCGCCACTGGGGCCGCCGGAGCCGGAGGCGCCGCCAGGACCGGCACAAGCGGGGGAACGGCGACGTAGCGCGTATCGGGAAATGCCACGGCCGGAGCGTCCGACGCGCGCTTGATCTTGACCTTGACATCTCCGCGCTCCAGTTCAAACTCGGCGATGCCCTTCTCGATGATGAACTCGATCAGTTCTTTCAGTTCTTTTTGATTCATGGAATAAGGCGGGTTTCCGCTTCTCGTCTCTATGTAGAGACGGGGCGTGCCCCGTCTCGCTCTGCAGAGACACGGCAAGCCGCGTCTCTACCGAAAATCACGTGCTAAATCACGATCAGGTCTTTGTCCGCCGGTGTCAGCACCTCGCAGCCCGAAGCGGTGACAACCACCACGTCTTCGATGCGCACGCCCCACTTTCCGGGAACGTACGCGCCCGGCTCGATCGTCACCACCATGCCGGGCTCAAGTTTTTGCGGCTGGGCGGCCGCCAGCCGCGGCCCTTCGTGGATCTCCAGGCCTAAGCCATGGCCGGTTGAATGCGTGAACCACCGGGCCAGCTTATGCTTCCGCAGCACAGACCGTGCCGCCTCGTCGACCTGTCCAGCGGTCACTCCGGGCCGTACCGCTGCAATCGCGGTCTGCTGCGCTTCCAGCACTGCCGCGTAAAACTCGCAGGCATCCCTCGAAGGCTGCCCTACGTGCAGCGTACGCGTCCGGTCGGAACAATAACCGGCGAGTATAACACCAAAGTCGCACACCACGAACCCGCGGCGGGGGATGCGGGCCTGCGACGCCCGCCCATGCACAATCGCAGATCGCGGTCCCGCGGCCAGGATCGTCGGAAACGACATTCCCTCCGCGCCCTTGCGCCGAGCTTCATATTCCATGGCGGCGGCAACTTCGAATTCACGCACGCCCGGACGGATCTTCCTGCGCGCGACGCGAAGCAAACTTGCGCCCAGCAGCACGGCTTCGCGAATGCGCCGAATCTCCACCGGATCCTTCACCATGCGCGCCCGTTCCACCAAGGGAGGCGCAGAACGCAGCCTCACCTTCCCGCGCAGCGCGGCTCGGAGCCGGTCGCGCGCACCGGCAGTCAGCGATTCGGCGTCAATGCCCAGCGTTCTAGAGGACGTTTCCCCACTCAAGCCAAAGGAAGGCTTGAATGGGCCACCGACCATGCTTGACGCCATTCTTCGTCGCTGCGCCTCAAGCCACTCCGCAGCCGCCAGGACCGGCGCCTTGCTGCCGATTACAATGCGGGCGTTTCTCACTTCTTGTTTGGCTTGTGCGATATAACGGCCATCGGTAAACAGCGTTGCGCCCTGCTCGCCGACCAGCAGCGCTGCCGCGCTGCCCGTGAATCCGCTCAAATAGCGAACGTTGGGAAGGTGAGTAATCAGCAGGAAATCGAGCTGGCTTTCGGGAAGGATGGATTGCAGCCGCAACAAACGTCCGGCGTGATCCATGGCCATCGAGTCCATGGGCAGGAGTTTAGCAGCAGCACCCCTGACCGGAGCAGAGAAGGCTCAAAAACGAAGCCGCCGGGTCCTCGGACGGTTTTCCGAGAACTCCGGCGGCCTGTTTTACGCTTCTACTATGTCTGCACAATGCGCGGAGTAATAAAGAAGATCAGCTCCTGCGTGGACGTTGACACCGAGCGATGTTTGAACAGATTGCCCAGGTACGGAATGTCGCCGAGTATGGGCACCTGTTGGATGTTCAACGAATTGTTGGTCTGGATCACGCCGCCGATAACCACCGTTCCGCCGTCGGTGACGAGGACCTGAGTAGTAGCCTGCTGCGTAATCAGCGCCGGGTTGTGATATTGATCCTCTTCGGAATAGTCCGGGATCGTGTTTTCCACATCCACGTTCAGGAAGATCGTGCCTTCCGACGTGATCTGCGGAGTGACGGTCAGCCGCAGGAACGCGTCCACGTAGGTCGTGGTCGGCGGCCCGCCCAACTGGCCCAAGGTCACGATCGGGATGCGTACGCCCTGCTTCACGATTGCCTGAATGTGATTCTGCGTAACCACCCGCGGACGGGAGAGAATCTTGAGCAAACCTCGCGACTCGGCCATCGTGAGCGCGAAGTCAATCCGCATATTGTTGGTACCGGTCGAAAAACCAATGCCGCTCGTCGGTCCAGCTGCGCCCAGGTTCGAGAACAGCGGAATCACGCCGCTAGAGAACATCGGGTATAAAGGATTGGTTGCGTTGGTATTGGTATAAGGAGAAAATCCAGGGCCGCCCGCACCCGGAACGCCGCCCACCTGCGTGGGCCCATTGCCCCAGCCGAAGCCAAGCTGCGTGCCGATATCGCGCGCGAAGCTGCGGGTTGCGGCCACGACGCGGGCTTCAATTTCCACTTCCTGCGTCTTGCGGTCCATCTGCTGAATGATGCGGTCGATTTGCGGGAGCAGGGCAGGAATGTCGGAGACGATGATAGCGTTGGTGCGCTCATCGGCCACGACGTCGCCGCGCTGGCTCAGGAACTTCCGTACGGTCGGCAGGATGTCTTTGGAGTGCGCGTAGCTCAGGAAACGGGTAATGGTCACCTTGTCGACTGCCAACGCCTCGGCGTCGATCTGGGCGCGGCGGCTCTCGGCTTCGTGTTTCAGGGTGTCCATCGTGGCGATGCGCAGAACGTTGCCGTCCAGTTGCCGCGACAGATCGTTGTTCTTGAGCACGATATCCAGAGCCTGGTCCCACGGAACATCGTCGAGCACGATCGTTAATGTGCCGTGGATTTGCGGATCAAGCACAACATTCAATCCGCTGATTTCGTGAATCAGCCGGAAAAAGTCCTTCAGGTCCACGTCCTTGAGGTTGACCGAAATCGGTTCGCCGGTGTATTTGGGGCCGTTGGTTGCCGGCTGCTTCTGCTCCATCTGCGCTTTTTGTTCGGCGGCAAGGTTAACGGCGGGCTGAATTCCCTGCCCGCTGCCTTGCATGGTGGCATTGGCGTTGGTGGCGACGAGTTCCGACGCTGTCTTGTCGGCAAAACGGCTGGCAGCTTCCTGCGCCTTGTCCGCTGGAGCGGCCGCAGGATCGGTCTTCGGGGCGACCGAATATTTCGGCTCGACAAAGGCAAAATCCGTCGGTTTGTCGGTGGTTGCAGTTGGTGCCGGCGTTGCGGTCGGCGCCGTTGCCGCTGGGACAGGAGTGGCGGGCATCGAGGGCGCTGGGGCCGAAGCCAGTATCAGTTTCGGCTCCGGGCTGGCCGCGGGTTTGGTCGCCGACGCAGATTCGTGGCGCGCACCGGCATCGGCAATCTTGAGCACGAAGCCGCCTTGTGCGACGTTCACCAGTTCGTGCTGGCGACGCGCCGTAAGGTCAATCACAACTCGTGTGTTGCCATGCCCGTCCATGCCAATGCGGACGTCCTTGACACCGTCCTGGTCGACAACGACGTGACTCTGGCTCGTAGCCATCACGGTGTTGGGAAGGTCGATGACGATGCGCGCCGGAGAATCGAGCGTCGTCAGCTTGGGCGCTAGTGTGCCCTTCGCCTTGAATTCGACGCGCAGCCCGTCCTGGCTGTGGGCAACATCGAGCCGCTCCAATTGCGCGCCCGCCGCCGCTCCTTTACCCGTCATGTCGGCCGCGGAGGCGATCAGTACGAACGCCAGCAGCGGAACAATCAGACCCAGCAGTTGCTTTCGCATTTCCCTATCTCCCCATGGGAGGCCGCTTGGCCTCCATGTGTTTCGTCAAAATCGCTTCTCCGGCTTACACCGCCGGCGTTGTAATCTTCTTCACTACTTCCCGTGTGAAAGTCTTTCCCAGACGGTCCTGCAGCGTCTCCTGGAACACGATCGAGTCGCCGGTGATCTTCACGACGTACCCGTTGAATACGGGATCGTTCTCCCGCAGAAAATACGCTTTATTCAGGCCGTTGCTAACCACCGCAATGAAACCCGTATCGGAACGAACCACACCCTGCAGGCTGATCGTGCCAATCTCCAGACACTTCTTGCCGGAGCTGCAACCGGACCCGCCGCCGTGGTTCACGACCGGACTCAGGAAAGGATCCCGTCTGCCGTTCGGGTTGTACTTCTTTTCGGACGCAGCCGGATCTTCCGCGTCATTGTCGCTTGCGGAAGGGCTGCTGCTAGCGACGGTCCCAGGCACGGGAGCGGTCGTTTTCGGATCGGCCGGCGCCGCTTTGGGGGCGGCTTCCTTGTGAATCGCAACGGTATGCTTCGGTTTCGAAGTTTTGGCTGAGCTGAGCTTCATCGAAGAGGGCGTCACGGTAGCAGGACCAGCCGCGGGGGTTGTGGTCGCCGCTGACGGCGGATTTTGCTGTAAGCCCAGGGCCGCATTCGACGCCGCCGCCTGGTTGTCACGCACCGCATTCATCGTATTGCGCGTGTTCTGGATGATGCTGGGACTCTGGGCCGAGGCCAAGCCCACTGCCAGCACGCCCGCCAGAATCGTCGTCGTTAGTTTGAATGTCGGCTTCATCCTGTCCTCCTACTTCTTTGCCGGAGCAGCGGCCTGCGCGGCCGGTCCTGCCGGATCCAGATCGTGACTGAAATACGTCGTCGTCATGCAGGTGGCCACCACACTCTCGCCCGGCGCGTACTGGTAGGTGTGCTTCGCCTTCGCCGCCGAGGGAGACCGGGTCGTCGCGACCGCCAGATTCGACACGTTGACGATGCGTTCCACTTTGGTCAGCCGGTCAAAGAAGCCAAGCATGGAGTAGTACGGCCCATCGAACTCCACCTCAAACGGGACTTCCGTGTAGAACTCTTTCGAGCTGTAAGGCTTCGAGGTATAGCGGCGAACCTCCACGCCCGCCTTGCGTGCTTCGCCGCTCACCATGCGCATGAAGTTATCGACTTCCTTTTCATCGGGCACGATGCGCCGTTCGATTTCCAGTTGCTGTTTCAGGCTGGCCAGCTGGCGCTCGATGTCCGCCAGTTTCGGCCGGTAGGCCTCCAGTTCCCGGTTCTCGCGCTGTTTGGCCTCCAGTTTCGTCTGAGCGGCCGCATTGGCCTCGCGCTGCGACTTGAAGACCGTGAAATACAGTCCGCCGGTCACCACCGCCGCTCCCAGCACCAGAGCTCCCAACAGCTTCCCACCTGTGAATTCGCCAAGATTCATGGTCACTCCGCCTTTACGACTTCGCCTTTTCGCAGGTCAGCGTGAACTGGAATGCCTGCATGTCCCTGATGCCCTCGTCCTGAAAGCTTTCTTTGATCTCGATGTTTTTAAAGAAACCGGTCTTCTGCAGGTTGGTGATCAGGTTGGCGACCGCATCGCTCGAGAGCGCCGTGCCGTCAATGGCAACGCTTGCCCCCTGATCCTGCATGCTGTTCAGCCACACTGCTTCGGTGCTATTCACCGTGTCCCCAATCATGGACAGAAGAGTGACCGGACCCGATTGGTTGTTGCGCAACTGATCGATCACATCCACCCGGCGCTGATAGGACTCTTTCTGTCTCTGCCGCTCCAGGTAGCGCGCCTTGATGTCGGCCAGTTCGCGGTTTTTCACCTCCGCGACCTGCGTCTGTTCCGCGATCGCCTTCTTTTGCCGGTCGAGCATGTACCAGTAACTGGCATTGGCGAGTCCGGCGATCAGGACCACGGTCGCAGCCAGGACCATGGGCGAGCCAATGTTGAAGTCCATGCTCGGCATGGCGAAGGCTGCGCCCTTTTTGCTTTTCGGTTTCGGAGAACCCAGCAGGTTGATTCGGATCATAATCTTTCAAAGCTCCTCAGGGCCAAACCCACGGCGACGGCCAATTGCCCGGCGTTCTGTTCCACCAACTGCGCCCCCACTCCATCCACTGGAGCTATCACCTTCTGGAAAGGATTGAACAGCTCCACCGGCATCGAGAACTCCTGACGCAAGGCTTCGACCAGCCCGGGAACCCGGGCCGATCCGCCCGCCAGATAGATCTTCTCGATGTGCTCGCCGGCCGCGCTGGCGCGGAAAAAGTCGAATGTCTTCTGGATCTCGAGCACGATGATTTCCGTCACCTGCTGCAGAATGGGAGCCTTCGCGTCGTCGTGCACCGTGCCCACTTTACGGCCCAGCTTCAGCGACTCCGCGTCGTCGAAGCTCAGGTCCAGCTCCTTCTGCAGCGAATCGGTGTACTGATGACCGCCTACGGAAACGTCGCGTGGAAACAGCGGCGTTGTCCCCTTCACGATGTTGATGTTCATCACGCTCGCACCCAGGTTGAGCAGGGCCACCACTTGCGTGGGCGCGGGCTCGTAGTTGTACTCGTAGCAGTTCTGCAGGGCGAGCGCATCGATATCCACAATAGCCGGAGTCTTGCCCGCCATCGAGAGTACGTTGGTGTAGTTCAGAATCTTGTCCTTCTTGACAGCCACCAGCAAAACGTCCATCTGCGGGTTGGTCGCGTCGTCGGAAAGAATCTGATAATCCAGGTTGACATCGGCCAGATCGAAGGGAATGTGCTGGGCCGCTTCCTTCTGGATGGTATCGGCCAGTTCCTGGTCGCTCATCGAAGGCAGCGAAATCTTCTTCACGATCACGGAGTGGCCGCTCACCGCGGTCGCCACGGCTCTGGACTTGATCTGGGTGTCGTTGAACAGCTTCGCGATGGAACTCGAAACCTGGCCCGAGTCCACGATCATGGAATCGACTACCAGGTCGGGGGCAATCGGCTCCAGGCCGAGATGCGCCACTTCAATTCCTGTCCGTGTCTTTCTGAGCTCAACCGCCTTGATACTCGAAGAGCCCACATCCAGACCCACGATCGTTTTCGCTGTCATTCCAAACATGTGTCCGCCTTTTGCTCTAGCCGGCGCCTTGCCGGTAGGTTTCTTACTGTTGTCCCGCAGCCTTCATGGCCGCCTTCACTTTTTTCTTTGCCTGCGGCTCGGTTTCCATCGACTTCTCTTCCATCCACTGATCGAGTTTCGATTTCTTGAACCGCCAGCGATTCCCCAGCTTGAACGCCGGGATTTTCTGTTCGTTCACGTACTTGTACAAAGTGTCCGGACTCACTCCCAGGTACTGCGAAGCTTGACGAATGTTCATCACTTCTCGCGAGTCGCCCATGCCATTTTCCTTGTCCACAGACTTATGCTTCCAGTACGCCTTTCTTCCCGTCAGCGCTGAGGAAAGAAGGAAAACCATGGCCTCGTTCCAAACGCGTTCGAGTGAGTTTTGGTGTGCTGAGCATATCTCAACCGGTACCACGGGGCTCTCAAGGGGAATGTCCCGGTTTCATTGGGTTTTATGGGTGTTTTCTGGAATTGGGGAAGGCGGGAGTTGCAGCGAATGCCTATATACAGTAGACCGAAGTATGTCGGATACTATCTGATGTGGTTTTTACGTGAATGCTCCTCCGAGTACTGCACGGCGCGTAACCAAGGTACTACAGACGGTACGGAGGTACCTGCACAGCCGCGCAAATCCCTGAAAAGGCGATCACATCATTCCCCGGCTCGACCGCGTACGAGCGGGGTTCTGTTGCGGGGGGTGGCGGGGCAAAGCCCCGCCACCACACAACAACATTTGTCGCCCCCAGTCGCCCGCAGTTGCCCATTCTCGAATGGCGCGCCGATAATGACTCATGCCCTCAAATCGCCGCCCTCTTCTTGAGAAGTTCATCCTGGCCGTTTCCGTGGCATCCTTGGCGCTCCTCGTTCCTTTGGCACACGCCGCCGACAGCACCAACATGAAATTGCTTACGCCCGAGGAACTGGTAAAGATCCTGAGTGACAAATCCGCCAAAACTGCGAAGCCCCTTCTGCTTCAGGTCGGCTCGCAAATGCTCTACGTCCAAGCCCACATTCCAGGGTCGGAGTACATGGGGCAGGGGAATTCGGCGCAGGGGCTTCAAAACCTCGACCGGCGCGTAAGCAACTTACCGAAAAAGACGTTCATTGTGCTGTATTGCGGCTGTTGCCCCTGGAGCCATTGCCCGAACGTGAATCCAGCCTATGACGCACTACAGAAGCTGGGTTTCACAGACGTCAAAGTCCTCTACCTTGCCAACAACTTCGGCGCCGACTGGGTCGACAAGGGCTATCCTGTCGCCAAAGGAGAGCAATAGGCAGTGAAGAAAATCGGCGTTGTGGTTGCTCTCGCCGTCCTTGTGGTCGTTTGGGTCGCAGTGCGGCGCTCCGCGCCGAATCGCGCGGGCGCCTCCAAGCTGGCGCCTGATTTTTCCCTCACCGATCTTTCCGGCCACCCGCTGCGTCTTTCCGACTATCGCGGCAAAGTTGTGATCGTGGATTTCTGGGCTACCTGGTGCGAACCCTGCAAACAGGAAATTCCGCGTTTCATCGAGTTACAAAGCAAATATCCCGAACGCCTTGAGGTCATCGGCATCTCCATGGACGATGACCTGGAGCCCGTGCGCGCCTTCCAGCAGCAATACAAAATGAATTATCCCGTCGCTCTCGGCAGTCCGAAACTCGCCGACCAGTACGGTGGTGTCCTAGGCCTTCCCATTACCTTTGTGATCGATCGGGAGGGACGCATCGCATCCCGACATATTGGCGCGACCAATCCCACTGTGTTCGAAGAAGAAATCCGGCGGCTGCCCTAGCGCGCAGAGATCAAGGACGCCTCAATTTCCCCTGGATTGACGACGACACCTTCGCCGAGCCTCAGGCGCGCGGTCTCTCAAACCGTGCTGCATCCTAAAGTCATATTGGGGTCAAATGATCTGAATTAATGGGCGTAAAATCATAATGATATGTGACATCAGTCACTTATAATTTGCGGTCATTCTTGTACATTATTTCTTCGGTCCTTCCAAAGGGAGACTCCTCATGAAACTGCTGGTTCTTGGTTCTGGAATGATGGGCTCGGCCGCCGCCTACGATATGGCAAGCCAGTCTCACGTCGATTCAGTCACGCTCGCCGATAGCGATCTCAAGCGCGCCCGCGAAGTTGCCGCGCGGGTAAACCACATCACTGGCGGAAAGAAAGTCCGAGCCGTTGGCATTGATGCCTCCAAAGAAAGAGACGCGGCGCGCCTGATGAAAGGCCACGACGGCGCGCTCTCGGCCGTTCCCTATTTTCTAAATCTCGGCCTGGCCCAGGCGGCCATCACCGCCGGATGCCATTTTGCCGATCTCGGCGGGAACAACACGGTTGTCCGGCAAGAGCTTGCGCTCGCCAAGAAAGCGGAAAAGAAAAATCTCGGCCTCGCTCCCGACTGCGGGCTCTCCCCGGGCATGGCTTCGATCCTCGGAGGTGAGCTGGTTCGCCGCCTTGACGGGCGCGCCGATGCGCTCAAACTCTACGTCGGGGGGCTGCCGGAAAAGCCCATGCCGCCGTTTCACTACCAGCTTGTCTTTTCGGTCGAGGGTCTGATCAACGAATACGTCGAGCCCGCGCGCATTCTGCGCAAAGGCAAGCTTGTTACCATCGAACCGCTCACCGAGCCCGAGCCATTCCACATGGATGGCTTTGCGCCTCTCGTCGCGTTCCAAACCTCCGGCGGCACATCGACTTTGCCCGAAACTTTCGAAGGCCGGGTCGGCGAATGCTTCGAAAAGACGCTCCGCTATCCCGGACATTACGACCTGCTCTGCGAATTGAAGGAGCTCGGCTTGTTCTCGAAGGAAAAAATGCGAGTCGGCAGCGTGGAAGTCTCGCCGCGCGCGCTGATGTCAAAAGTGTTCGAAGGGAAATTTGCCGGCAAAGGCCCTGACCTCTGCATCATGCGCCTGGAAGCGCATGAATCAATCAAAGGCCTGGGGGTGCGTGGTCTGCTCGGCGGCAAACTTAAAGGGCGAGTCGCCAGCTTCACCATGGTCGACCGCTACGACGCGAAAACCGATATGAGCGCCATGATGCGTACTACGGCGTTCCCGGCGTCGATTGTGCTGCAAATGATGTGCTCGGGAGCGATCGCCAAGCGCGGCGCCGTACTGCAGGAGCGCGACGTGCCGGCCGACGCGTTCCTCGAAGAAGTGGCGCGCCGCGGTATCAAGATCGACTATCGGATGGAGTAGTGAGTGGCTACTCCGGGCACTCCCCGCTGGCTTGCTTTAGGATCGGGGTGCCGGGGTCGACTGATTTCGCGGGCGCGAATAGATCGTCACTGCGGCAAACCGACCTGACGCAGCAGATCCTGAAAGCGTGGGTCGGAGCGCACAAAGTCCCAATCCCAAGCCACGCCGAGATGGGAGAGGGGAGTTTCCCTCTCGTCGCAAGCTCTCTGGAGCCAGTACAAAACCTGCTCTTTGTCTCCAGCGTGGGCGTATAAACGAGCAATGCGCACAGCAGGAACATGGGCTCGTTTGGAACGGGCGGCTAACACCTCCGCTCCCAGGTGCATGGCCCGGGCGTAGCCACCCTCGGAATAACCGCGCGTCAGCGCGTCCACAACCTCGCGGTCGTGCAGAACGGAGAAGAACTTCCGGGCCTCCGCCAGGGCTTCTTCAGCCATTCCCTTCTTGTAATAAGCGCCCCAAAGGCCCATGTGGGCCGACGAAAAGTCCGGTTCAGTTGCCAAAACCTTGTGGAACTGCGCGATGGCCTCGTCATATCGTTGCCCGTACACCAGGTGCCAGCCGTAGAAGCAGGGGAAAAAAGGGTTGAAGGGATCCAGCTCAAGGGCCCGCTGAATTTCTGCGTTCCACTCCTGCGTACGCCTCATCGAGATCAGAAAATCCGCGTACATGAAATGGCCATCCGCGCTGTTGGGGTTGAGTTCAATGCCCCGCCGAAACTCGCGCTCGGCGGCGGACCAATCGTGGTCATAGGCCCCCACAATATTGGCGAGGGCGATATGGGCTTCGGAGAGCGTGTCGTCGAGCGCCAAGGCTCTTGCGATGGCAGCCTTCGCCTGCGGCATCGCTTCGCTGGGCGGCATGGATCCGGCATCGCCTCGCTCGAGCCAGACGTTGGCGACGCCCACATAGGCGCGCGCGTAGTTGGGGTCCTTCTCCAGCGCCAGTTGAAAGTACCCAAGAGCCGCGTCGAGGTGTTCGCGTGAGAGATGGTACCAGTGCGACTGCCCCTTCAGATAAGCCTCGTAGGCCTCGGGGTTGACTGGGCTGGCGCGGCCCACAGTCTTTGTTTCTTCGGGGGAAACGGCAACTCTTATCTCGCGGGCAATCGCCTGCGCCACCTCGGCCTGCAAGGTCAGCACGTCGCGGGTGTCGCGTTCGTAACTTTCGGCCCAGAGATGAGTGTCGGTGGCGGCGCGGATGAGCTGCGCCGTGATTCGCACTCGTCCACCCGAACGCTGCACGGAACCTTCCAGGATGCCATCCACTCCTAGGGCTTGCGCGATTTCGGGCAGCGGCTTCCTGGCGTCCTTGAACTGCATGACCGAGGTTCGCGAGATCACCTTCAAGGCCCGGATCTTGGAGAGATCAGTAATCAGTGCTTCGGTCATGCCGTCGGCAAAGTATTCTTGTTCGGGATCGCCAGAAAGATTCAACAAGGGCAACACCGCCAGGGAACGGATGGGAGCCTGGGCCGTTCTGCTGAACAGCTTGTCTCGGATGCCGCCGGGGTTCAGCCCCAAAATTAACGTGAGTAATACTGCGAAGCACGCCGCCGCAAGCAA
>Ga0074045_10004531_pt1 | contig 12297 bp, 11 predicted proteins | sample BogForMeECP23OM2_FD_94442 | JGI IMG/M metagenome (GOLD analysis project Ga0074045, IMG submission 94442) | Bog forest soil microbial communities from Calvert Island, British Columbia, Canada - Bog Forest MetaG ECP23OM2 | ecosystem: Environmental > Terrestrial > Soil > Wetlands ...
AAACTTGCGCTGGCGTATGCGCGCGGCCTGATCCCCTTTGGCGTCGTACCATTTCATCTTAACGTAATAATACAATAAGACTTGTCGTCTGTCAACCCTACCGGTTGGTTGGGGAATTTGCGCAAGCCGATGCCGGCGGGATCTTCAGCATCTATACGGGGTTACATGCCTGCGGAACTCCTGTGTTCAGGCAGACGTAAAGGACAGCAGCCGCCTGCCTGAACTTTCAGGGTTACTAATTACTTTCTCGGTCCCACCAACTCGTCCTCTTCAACAGCCAGGTGGTCGATCGTGATGTGTTGGTGCTGATGGTCGTGGTTAAACACTTCTTCCACTTCCAGCGTTTCATAAGCGTGTTCGCCGTGCAGCGACTCGTCGAGCCCGATTTCCTCGCTCATCTCGTCCACTTTGACGGGAGTGAACACGTCAATGATGCGCAGCATTCCGTAGGTAAATGCGAAAGCCCACACCGACGAGAAGAGCACAGCGACCACTTGTTTCACGAAGAAACTGGGATTGCCATACAGCAGTCCGTTGGTCCCAGCCGGATTGAACGCGCTGTTAGCGAAGAGTCCCAGCATCACAATGCCCAGGAAGCCGCCGACTCCGTGCACGCCCCAGACATCGAGCGCATCGTCCCAGTGCAGGTGGTTCTTCATCTCGACCGCGAAGTAGCAAACCACACCCGAGACGATGCCGATGATGACCGCGGTGGTGGGCGAGACATATCCCGCCGCGGGCGTAATGGTTGCGAGCCCAGCAACCGCCCCGGTCAGCAGGCCGAGGAACTTGGGCTTGCGCTCGCGGACCCACGCTACCAGCAACCACGAAACCGCTGCGAATGACGCCGCAATATCAGTGTTCAGAAATGCCGTCGCCGTCACCGAATCGACCCGCATTTCGCTGCCCGCGTTGAATCCGTACCAGCCGAACCACAGCAGCCCCGTCCCCAGCGCCACCAAAGGGATGCTGTGCGGACCACGATCCAGAATTCGCCGCCGGCCGACATACAGGATCGACGCCAGTGCCGCCATGCCTGCGATGTTATGCACCACGATGCCGCCGGCGAAGTCTTCCACGCCCCAGCGTTGCAAGATGCCTCCGCCCCAAACCATGTGCACGAATGGAAAATAAACGAAGGTGAGCCACGCCGTCAGGAAGATGCAGTAGGCCTTGAAGGTCACGCGATTGGTAAACGCGCCGGAGATCAGCGCCGGGGTGATGATGGCGAACATCATCTGGTATGCGATGAACACCATCGCCGGAATCGTGTCGGTCGGCGCGGATGGCGTGGACAGGTTGATGCCGCGCAGGCAGACGTTGTTGAGGTTGCCGATGATCCCGTGCCAGTCGCCGCTAAAGCAAAGCGAATAACCGTACAGGTACCAGATCACCGTGGTCCAGCCCATCGAGACAAAACTCTGGATCATGATGGCGAGGACGTTCTTGCGCCCGACCAGCCCGCCGTAGAAGAACGCCAGGCCGGGTGTCATCAGCATGACCAGGCTGGTGCATAGGATCATGAAGCCGGTATTACCGGTGTCAAGGTGAAGCATGAAAGCCTCCAGATAAAGTTATGCGGCACAGAAATCGCGCGGCTCTCTGCGAGAAGCCGCGCCCGATTGACGCTCGGATGGAATTGATCGGTGTTGCCGGGGAGGAAGAGAATCGGCGGGCCGCCTGTTGGAAAGGCAAGTCCCGCTTCACGTTTAAGGCGAGAATGGGTCGAGACGAGACAGCCCAGAATGGTAATGGGAACGTACTGTGCCTCGCAGCAGCGTCCACCAGAGAGACGTCAAGATGCCGCCCTATAAGCCTGCGCTTCGCGGGAATCGAAATCTGTGCCGGTTGTCACCGGCCGCAGTGACGTAGCTCAAGTGAGGCTTAGCAGAATTGCCCGTCAAGAAAAAATGGCCGGCATGGGCCGGCCATCTTACGTTAAATCATGACGGCAACTTTACTGCGCTGGCGCCGGCGCAGACTGCTGCTGCTGCTGCGGATTGAAGTTCACCTTTGGAGCTTGTCTTGAACCCTCGTCCGCTTTAAAGTACGCGTCATTGCGGGTGAAGCGCGACAAGCTGGCAACGATGTTGTTGGGGAACAGCCCAATATAGGTGTTGTAGTCCTGCAAGGTGTCGTTGTACCGTTTGCGCTCGACCGCGATGCGGTTTTCCGTTCCCGCCAGCTCGTCCTGCAGCCGCAAGAAGTTCTCGTTCGAGCGCAGTTGCGGATAGTTCTCCACCACCACCAACAGCCGACTCAATGCGGAATCGAGCTGTCCGTTGGCAGCGATCTTCTCCGAGGGGTTCTTGGCCCCGGCCATGGCGGCACGAGCGGCGGCGATGTCGCCAAAGACCTTCTCTTCGTGAGTAGCGAACCCTCTAACCGTCTCCACCAGGTTGGGAATAAGGTCGCTGCGGCGTTGCAACACTACGTCCACCTGTGACCACGCCGAATTCACCGCCTCGCGCTTGACCACCATCTCGTTGCGGCGGCTGACAAATGCGCTGCCGACAAAAAACAAAAGCAGCACGATGACTATAAGAATAATTACTCCAGTTTTCATGGTCGTCTCGCTTTCACCTTGGATCTTCTCGCGTCTGGCTACGAGTGCTTGTGCCACTGCCGCTTGGGAACCTTCACATCCAGCCCATGAGCCACCATCAGGATGGCGTTCATGTACGCGTGATAGATCTCGCGAACATTGTCTACGTGGTGGCCGTCGCTGCGCAACTCCAGCACCGAGCGCAGGGGCTGCACGTTGAAGCCGAACACCTCGGCCGCGTGTTCCAGCACTTTGGCCTTGTCGTGCGGCGGGGTCTCTCCCAGTGCAATCAGCGCATGACGGAACAACGTTACCACGCTGGTCACCGATCTCCCCAGTACCGCCTTCAGTTCGTCATCGCCATCGGCAGTCAGCAGAAGATGGTGCCGCAACCGCAGCAGGGTGGTGCGCAGATCGTGTTCGACTTCGACCCGGTGCAGGTTCATCGGCACCGTGATGCCACTCACCACATCATCGCCGTACAGCGTCTTGTGGGCAGCCTGAATGTCGAGCATCTCGATGGCAAACACGTCCGCCGACTCACGCAGCTCCTCTAAAGTCATAATCGTCGGAGGCCGCAGCTTCTCCTCCTGGCTCCACCAGGTCAGCACCCCGGTCAACGCCGGAAAAACGCTGGGCTTCATGTGGCGTAGCACTACCATTACGTTCACATCCGAGTATTGCTCGTGATAATCGTCGCGCGCCGCCGAGCCGTACAGCACCACCGAAACCAGGTCATCGCCGCACGCATAATGGATGCGGCTCACCAGCTCCTGCAACTTGTCTTCTGGCTTCTTCACCATGTCTCGCTCCACGCGGCCGGGACTACCAGCTGCCACCGGCGCCACCGCCGCCGCTCATGCCGCCACCAAACCCGCCAAATCCTCCACCACCACCGCCGCCCCATCCGCCGGAGCTGCCGCCGTAGCCACCACCCCAACTCCCGCCGCGGCCCATGCTGTTGCCCAGTAAAATCCACGGGAGCGCACTGCCCATTCCTCCGCCACCACCTGTACCGCGCCCGCCACCTCGACCCGAGCGCGCAACTGCGCGGATCAACAGAAAGATCCCGCCGATGATCACCCAAGCCAGCCACCAGGGAGCGTCCTTGGTGGGAGGCCGCGCTGCGCGTTGAGGAATCCCTGAGAGCTGCACGCCCGCATCCGCCGCGATGAATTGCGCGATGCCGGTCGCACCCACCAGCGCCGCGGCGCTATAATCACCCTTGCACAGTTCGGGAACCATGTCTCGTCCCACGTCGCCCGCGCGCGCGTCATTGATCACCGGCTCTAGTCCATAGCCGACTTCAATTTTGTACTGCCTGTCTTTGGGAGCGATCAGAATCAGAACACCGCGATCGTCTTTCTTGGAGCCAACACCCAGATGCTTGTACAGGTCGGCAGCGTAGTCCTCGCGCGTCTGCCCTTCCAGAGAGTTGACCGTAACGACGGCAATCTGCGCTCCGGTCTTCTGCTGTAATTCGGTACCCAACAGTTCGATCTTCTGGCGGGTCGCGGGGTCTATAACTTGAGCCAGATCAGTGACATAGCCCTGCGGCTGAATGTCGGCTATCTTTTCCGCCCATCCCCACTGCGTCAGCGAAATCAGCAGCAAAACAAACAGGATGAACCTGTTTGGTGCCTGCACCATCGGGTGGGAATTGCGGATGACCAGAAAGGCCCCTCGTCTCGTACCCTAGTGAACTACAGGCGGGGTGTCAAGGACGCTACCCGCCGTCCCCATCTGTCGCAGGATCGGCTTTCGTCACGCGAAAACCCGGCGCCCCGTAGTCTTTCGGCAAGTACTGATGCGGAATCGCCACGTGGTTGCCGTCGCGCAGGGCATGAAACACCGGCGACATGATCTCCACGCCCGCCTCGTAAAAGCTGTCCTGGATATTGGCGTGCAGTTCCGAGTAGATGTACGGCATCTGCAGCGGCTGGTCGGTGTACGCATTGATCTCGTATTTGACGTAGGAATCTTCCAGTTCCGCCTGCAATACGAACGGTGGCGGATCGTGCAAGATCAGTCGCGTCTTCAGCGCGGCGTCGATTAGCAATTTGTGGATCGTGCGCCACGGCGCGTCATATCCAATGGTCACTGAGGTATGCAAGGCTAATCCCTTTTCCTTCGCCTGCAGGCTGAAGTTGGTTACATAGCTGCCCAGCACCACCGAGTTAGGAATGGTGATCTCTTCATTGCGAATCGTGCGCACATGAGTTGCCAGCATCGACTGCTGCACCACCTCACCGGTATTGTCGCCGATGGTCACCCAGTCCCCGATGCGGAAGCCGCGCGTGTAAATCAGGATAATGCCGGCCACGAAGTTCGCCACCGCTGAAGTGGAACCCAGCGAAAACAGGACGCCCAGAAAGACGCTGATCCCCTTGAAAGCCGGCGACTGTTCTCCGGGCAGGTAGGGGTAGATCATGACCGTGGCAAACGCAAACAACAACACTCGCACGATCTTGTAGGTCGGTTGCACCCACTCTGGATAAAAACCGGCAAACTGGATGCGGCCGCGTTCAAGTTCCCTCGCCAACACGCGGACGAACCGCAAAACGATGTGGGTCGCCGCCACAATCACAAGGATGTAAAACGCCTTCGGCAAGTACGCCAACAGCGCCTGTCCCATCGAGATCAGGGGGCTGACGATGTAACCCAGTAGCCGCTGGCTATGCTCCCGAGTCCAGGGAAAGTAACTGAAGGACTTTGCCAGGGCAATATAAGTGATGATCGCCAGCAGCGCCGCCCGCACCAGCCTGCTGGCCGCTGCCAGAAGCCGAGCCAAGCGGTCGCCGTGCAAAATCTCCGACTGCTGAATCTTGATGCTGTGGATGCGCGCCTTGGCTGAGGTCTGGATGGCATTCAACAGCCGCCGCGAAGATGCGACGATCAGCCAGACCACAACCACGTAAATCAGAATCGTCAGTACGGCGTACGCCGCCGCATGCCAGAGGTAACGGGCAGAGTGCTGCTCCCGGGCTACAGTGAGTTTTTCCTGGATAAGCGCCGCGTACTGTTTGGCCAGCGCCTGGCGGGGGAGTCCCGTGCCTTGCGCCTCGGCGTCGTTGATCGTGACGATCAGTTGGTCGCGGTATCGGACGGTTGTGACCCCACCCTCCTCGGCTACCTGGATAGCCCTCGGATCAAAGTCCTCCGCTGTCGCCAACTCCTCCAGCCTGGCAGAAATGCGCTCTGCCCTCTGCTCCGCCGTCGCCGCTCCCAGATTTTGTCGAACCCGAAAAACTTCATAGCCGTCGACCACAACGGGATAGCCTTGCTGTTCTTGGACGGTGGCGCTTTCTTCGTCGGCCCACGCTTGCGAGGGAACTGGCATCAGGGCCAGTACGGCGAAGCTGGCAACCGCGATCATTGCGGGCAAACGAAATGCTCTAATTCGTCTCACAGTGAATTCCCCTCCGTCTCCTGACGGAACCACATGTTGGCAGGACTCGCGGCTCATGGTAGGCCATGCCCGCTCCGCACTCAAGTCTCGATTGATGGCGCGCACCGCCATTAGCAATGCGCGGAAAGGGGGGCAAAATTCCGAACTGGCCGAAATATTGCTTGCGCATCTTCAGGATTGGTCGCAAACTTTGCCTGCCATGTCCAAGATCGCCGCTTCGCTTCCTCTGGTTGCGTTGGTGTGCCTGCTGAGTGGTGAAGTCGCGGGCCAAATCTCGCCCAACTCCGACTCGACTTATGTGCAACTCCGAAATGTCGCGCTCCAGCCACAAGGCCTCACTGTCGACAAAATCACGCTGAAGCGCGATGCCGCAACGTTCCAACTGAACTCGGGCACCATCTGTTTCGTGGGCCCGGTTCGCGACAAAGTGACTGGCGCGGTCTTCGTCGGCGAAGGCCGGCTGCTGCTCGAACCTCCACTGGCTTCGGAACGGACGAGCCTCTCGTTATTGACGCGCGAGAAAGAGTACAGCGAGAGTTTCGATCAGCTTGTCTTGCGCTTCACTGACGGAACCTACGAGGAGATTAAAGCCGCAAGCAAACCGGGAGGAGCCACGTGCGATCCCACCCTGTTTCGCAACAGCGAGAAGGCCGCGCGGAAAGAGCTGCGCTATAACCTCGACGCTCGCGTTCTGCAGGACGTCCTCAGCCCAGGACCTGGCGGATTATTTGTCGCTTTTGTCCACGGCAAGCATTACGACGGCAAAACGCTGTTCGTCATCGACCCTCACGGCGCGCCTTCCGTCGAACCGGAAGAGATCAAGCTCGAAACCTATAACGAGAACAAAATAGGAATTTGGGCGGCGTTCCACTACGGCTTGGAGTATGCCAACGGAACTGCTTCCAGCGCGCAGAAGAACGGCGTGATCCACATCGACCATCAGAAACTGGACACGGAAATCGAGAAGAGCGGGCGCCTGACTGGCAAAGCTACCACTACAATGGTTGCCCTCGTTCCCGGTGTGCAAGCGGTGCCATTCGCGCTCTTCCCATCATTGCGCGTTTCCAGCGTGACCGGGCAGAACGGAGAGCAGCTCAATTTCGTCCAGGAAGACAAGTTGGAGGACCCCCAGTTCTGGGTAGTCTTGCCCAAGCCCCTGGCCAAGGGCGAACAGTACACCGTTACCACGAGCTACGCCGGGCCTAACGCGGTCACCGATGAAGGCAACGGCAACTATTACCCCGTGACGCGCGAGCACTGGTATCCAAATACGGCCAACGGCCATTTGGGCGAGTACACGACCTACGACCTCACGTTCCGGAGTCCGAAAGGGGTTAAGGTCATCGCAACCGGCACTCCCGTTAGCGAATCTACAGAAGGCGGTCACGAAGTTTCCTCCTGGAAGAGCGACGTTCCAATGACGGTCGCTGGTTTCAATCTCGGCGACTTCAAGAAAGAAGAGTCAAAACTCGATAAGCCGGACATGCTCGTGCAGTCGTACGCCAACAGTAACCCGCCGAACATGATCGTCGGGGTTCAGAATACCGGCGCGGTCGGCAGCATGAGCACCGTCCTCTTGAATAAGAAAGCTCTCGCCGAGGGAGTGCTGGCTTTACGCGTATATTCCGACTATTTCGGAGACTTGCCCTACAAACGGCTGGCGATGACCCAGCAAACCGCGACCAATTACGGACAGTCTTGGCCGGAACTGGTGTACTTGCCAATAACCTACCTGTTTGACGACACCACGCGCCACTACATTGGTCTGGATGATCCTCGCGGGTACTTCACTGTGGTCGCCCCCCACGAAGTCGCGCACCAGTGGTGGGGACACGACATAGGATTCAATTCCTATCGCGACCAGTGGATGAGCGAAGGATTCGCAGAGATGTCGGCCTCGTTATACGTGCAGGCCATCTACAGTAAAGAGCCGCAGAAGTTCACCAAGTTCTGGAACGATGAGCGCGAGTTGATGACCAGCCGAAACAAAGAAGGCCTCCGTCCGATCGACGCCGGTCCGATCACCATGGGTTATCGGTTGAGCAACAGTCGCGAAGGATTCGACATCTACCGGCGCCTGATCTATCCCAAAGGCGCATACATCCTGCACATGGTTCGGATGATGATGTGGGACCGCAAGGAAGGCGACCAGCGTTTCAAGCAGACGATGCAGGACTTCGTGACGACCTACGCCGGAACCGCCGCCACCACCGAAGACTTCAAGGCTATGGTCGAGAAGCACATGACTCCTGCGATGGACCTCGAAGGCAACCACAAAATGGACTGGTTCTTCAACGAGTACGTTTACGGCACGGCTTTGCCGTCATACAAGTTCGACTCGTCGTTCGAAACCGCCCCCAATGGCGATATCGTACTGGCCTTCACTCTCACGCAGTCTGGCGTTGATCCCAACTTCCGCATGCTGGTTCCGATTTACCTGGAGATGGCCAATGGACAGGTCATGAGGCTTGGGGAGGCCCACCCAACTGGCAACATGACCCTGGACAAGAAAATCCCGCTCAGCGGCCTGAAGGAAAAACCGCGGCGCGCGATGATTAACTACCATAGCGATGTTCTAGCGGCGAATTGACCCGCGCACGGCTTGAAGTCAGCTAGCCGCGCAACTCCGTCAGCACTTTCTCGGATTTTTGCTGCTGTCTTTTTCGCAACCAGTCCATCCATGCCTCCAGTCCTTCGCCGGTAGTGCTCGACACTTCCAGGATCTCCATCCCAGGATGCACCCGCCGCGCATTCTCCTTCGCCAGCTCCGCGGAAAACGGAACGTACGGCAGCAGGTCGATCTTGGTGAGCACCATCAATTCGGCTTTGAAGAACATCGACGGATACTTCAGCGGCTTATCCTCGCCCTCGGTGGTGCTGAGCAGCACGATCTTTGCATCCTCGCCCAAGTCATAGCTCGACGGACACACGAGGTTTCCTACATTTTCCACCACCAGCAAATCAAGGTCTTCCAGATTCCAATCGGCGAGATGCCGTTCTACCATCTTGGCGTCCAAGTGGCACGTTCCGCCTGTCACAATTTGCTTTACCGGAAAGCCGAACTTGGCCAGCCGCTTGGCATCGTTTTCTGTTTGCAGGTCACCGGTGAGCAGGGCGACGCGCGCCCCCTTGTCCATGCGTTCCAGCGTCTTCTCCAGCAGCAACGTCTTGCCAGATCCTGGCGAACTAACGAGGTTCACACACAGGATTCGCTGTTGGCGATAGCGTTCGCGCAGTTGCTCGGCGAGAATCTGGTTCTCGTTCAAGACCTTCTTTTCAACTTCGACTCGGCTCATTCGTCCACTTCCATGTATGCGATGTCCAACTCTTCCCCGCTGATGCACTGCGTTGCCAACTCCCCGCACTGCGGACACTGCGGATCATAGTCAGTCATGCGGAATTCGCGCGCACATTTCGGACAGCGTTGCACCCGTGGGATGGATTCGACTGCCAGCACCAGCCCCTCCCAATCAGTGTCCTTAACGATCGCCTCGAAGCCGAACTGCAATGAGTCGATGTCAACTCCGGCGAGTTCACCGATTTTGACTCCCACCTTCGTGATACGCGCGCCCGGTCGCCGATTGGCCTCCGTCTGAACACACTCCAGTATTGAAGATGCGATACCCAATTCGTGCATGAAATCGACCGCTTCGCTACGACACGTTATTGTCGCACTCTGCATCTCGCGCGTGCCGGACTTTTATATGGCACTGGGTGCCCCCGCGCTGTCCAGTTTCGGACACACTTATCAGCGCAATACAGTACCGCCACTATCTTTGCTTTTCAGGAAACATTTTGGCGCGAATTGCGTCTATCAACGCAGGGCAGCTATTCGTTTGTCCGGGGGACGTGTACTTCGAGGCATGCATGCTGAAACGCTGGGGTCGAGTCTGGGCGATCGGGTTTGTGCTGTGGACGCTCCTTGCGTTCCTCAGCGCCGCGGGTGCTCATGTCTACATGGCTTCCATGGGAACCCCCATCAGCTGGGCGCAACTGCTGGCCTGGAACATCACCATCTCTTTTATATGGTCGCTGCTGACGCCGGTTGTTTACGAACTTTCGTGCCGCTACGCCTTCGACCGCGCTAGTTGGAGGCGTTCCCTCCCGATCCACGTCGTCGCCAGCGTCATACTCACCTTCCTTGGCGCAGTCGGCCTCGTGCTGGTGGACCCCTTGGTAACGTGGACGAAAGAGCCCGCCGTGCCGTTTTTCGCACACGTGCTCTCGCGCACCTTTATCGATATACAACGCTACTGGTACATCCTGCTGATCACGCAGGCGATCGCGTACTACGGGAAATATCAGGAACGCGAACTGCTCTCTTCCCAGCTTGAGGCCCAGCTTGCCCGAGCCCAGCTTGAAGTCCTCAAGATCCAACTGGAACCGCATTTTCTCTTCAACACGCTCAACTCCATCGCCGCGCTTGCCCGCTATGACGGCGAGGCCGCTGAGCGCATGACGCTGCAACTCGCCGATCTGCTTCGCATGTCGCTCGACGGAGTCGGCGTACAGGAAGTTCCGCTGCACCAGGAGCTCATGTTCCTGCAGAAATACATCGACATTCAGCAGACGCGATTCCGCGACCGTTTGCAGGTCGAAACCGCCATCGACCCGCGCACCGTGGACACGCTCGTGCCCAACCTGATTTTGCAGCCACTGGTGGAGAACGCTATCCGCCACGGTATTGGTCCGCGCCGCGCGCCGGGCCTGATTCGCATCTCCACCTGGCGCGATCACGACGACGTGTGGATGGAGATCCGAGACAACGGGGTCGGCTTCGCCCGCGGCCGTGGGTCCACGCCTCGCGAGGGCGTAGGTCTCCGCAACACTCGCGGCCGGTTGCAGCAGCTGTACAACGAAGATCATGCCATGGTGCTGGAAGATGCCCCTGGCGGCGGATGCATCGTAAAGATCCGAGTTCCCTATCGCACCAGCAATGAGAATCAGGAGGTCACTGACACCCATGTCCATCCGAGTTTTGCTTAGCGACGATGAAGCGCTCGCCCGCGAGCGTCTGCGCAGCCTCTTGGAGGAAGAAGCCGACCTCGAAGTTGTCGCGGAATGTGGTGACGGCAATTCCGCCATCGCACTGATCCAGCGCGAACAGCCGGATCTTGTCTTTCTCGACGTTCAAATGCCGGAAGTCGACGGCTTCGGCGTTGTCGAGGAACTACAGAAGCAAGGCAATCTCCCTCTGACCATCTTCGTGACGGCTTACGATCGCTATGCCATGCGCGCCTTCGAGGTGCATGCTCTCGACTACCTGTTGAAGCCGGTCAACAAGCAGCGCCTGGCAGAGGCTCTCGACCATGTCCGCAAGCAGTTGTTGCATCCCTCCGAAGCCATGTTTCAGAAGCGCGTGCTGGCCATGTTGGGCGGCCTCGACGCCCGCCAGCAGGCCCCCGACCGCATCGTCGTGAAAGCCGATGGAGAAATCGTCTGCCTCAAACCCAACGAGATCGACTGGGTCGAGTCGGCGGGAAACTACGCCTGCCTGCATGTAGGCAACGTCACCCATATTCTTCGCGAAACGATTACGGCGCTGGAAAATCGGCTGGGAGCGCGCCAGTTCCTGCGCGTACATCGCTCCACGCTGGTCAACGTCGACCGCATCAAGACCCTGAAGCCGTCGCTGTATGGCGACTACTCGATCCTGCTCCGCGACGGTACCAAGCTGACGCTCAGCCGCGGCTTCCGTGAATCGGTGCTGCGTCGCCTCGGAACGACCTGACCTTATCTCCCACAATGTGGGGGCCCCAGGTTCGCGCCACGCTTTTCGGCGCTAACCTGGGCGACGTAGGCTGCGCACCACTTGGCCGGTTGCCCTAACTCGTGCGACCATACCCCGGAAGGAAAATCGTATGGACCTCGAATACTACTTGCTCAAGACCGAACCTTCGGAGTACTCCTTCGCCGCTTTGCAACGCGACAAGGTGACTACCTGGGACGGCGTAACCAATCCTGTTGCCGTCAGAAACCTTCGCGAGATGACTCCCGGAACGCTCTTAATCATCTACGAGACTGGCGATCACAAGAGCGCAGTCGGAACCGCCTCCGTGGTCTCTGTCGATGCCGACGATCCCAAAAAGCCGCTGGTGAAGATCAAGGTCGGAAAGCCGCTCCCGCAACCCGTCTCGCTGGCGCAGATCAAGGCCAACAAACTGTTCGCGGATTCGCCCCTGGTGCGCATCGGCAGGCTCTCCGTCGTCCCGCTGACCGCACCGCAATACAAGTTACTGACGGGAGAGTAGCGCAGGCCGAGTCGAGGGGAATTGATCGCATTTGCCCTAATCCGTCGATAAGGTGACAGACAGTTGTAGCCGGCGGCTCGCAGGTCACAGTT
>Ga0074045_10004532_pt1 | contig 12295 bp, 12 predicted proteins | sample BogForMeECP23OM2_FD_94442 | JGI IMG/M metagenome (GOLD analysis project Ga0074045, IMG submission 94442) | Bog forest soil microbial communities from Calvert Island, British Columbia, Canada - Bog Forest MetaG ECP23OM2 | ecosystem: Environmental > Terrestrial > Soil > Wetlands ...
GAATGGAGTAATCCGCCGCGCAGCGGCTTCGCCTTGCTCCTCGCCATCGGCGTCATCGACAGTGCGACGCGGATGGGTTTTCTGACCTTTCTGCCGTTTCTGTTGCGCGCAAAAGGTGCCGGGCTTCCGGAAATCGGCGTCGCGCTGACACTGGTCTTCGCCGGTGGCGCTGCCGGCAAGCTCGTCTGCGGCTTCGTCGGGGCGCGTCTGGGAGTGTTGGCAACGGTTTTCATCACCGAAGGGGCCACAGCGGCGGGCATCCTGGCCCTTCTTCCGGTGCCGATCGGTGTCGCCTTGGCGCTGTTGCCGATCATCGGCGTGGCGCTGAATGGCACGTCATCGGTGCTCTACGGCACCGTGCCCGAGCTCGTAACCGCCGAGCGCCGGGAGAGCGCCTTTGGCGTTTTCTACACGGGGACGATCGGCGCCGGCGCCTTGTCGCCGGCGCTATATGGACTGATCGGCGACGCGATAAGCCTCCCTGCGGCGATGCTGCTCGTCGCCGCGGTCGTTCTATTGACGCTCCCGCTGGCCTGGCAGCTGCGTCGCACTCTCGACGCACTCAAATGAGAATCCTGCCAAGGTTGACGGGGTGAAGACCCACCGAGCGATCGTCGTCGTCGCGCTCGGTACAACGCAGACCATCGCCTGGGCATCGAGCTATTACATGCCGGCAATACTCGGCGCGCCGATTGCCGGCGCGCTGCATCTGCCGACCAGCGTGTTCTTTGGCCTGTTTTCAGGGGCATTGCTGCTGTCGGCGGTGGTCGGCCCATCAGTCGGTCGGCTGATCGACCGCCACGGCGGGCGCGTTCTTCTGGCCACCTCGAACCTGGTGATCGCCGCGGGCTTGGTGATCCTCGCTGCTGCGCATGGAATCGCAGGGCTCGTCATCGCCTGGGCGGTACTCGGCCTTGGCATCGGCATGGGTCTCTACGATCCGGCCTTTGCTGCCTTGACCTGGCTCTATGGCCGAGAGGCCCGCAGCTGCATCACCGGGATTACCCTGATTGCCGGCTTTGCCAGCACGATCGGCTGGCCGATGAGCGCAGTGTTGCTGCACGAATTCGGTTGGCGCGCGGCCTGCCTGGCCTGGGCCGGTTTGAACATCCTGCTCGCCGCCCCGTTGAACTGGCTGTCGATCCCGCGCCATGGAACCCCGGCCGGGCTGCCGCAAGCCGCGACCGAATTGCCGGCGGCCGAGCCGCCGCGCGCGGCGATGCCGATACTGGCCTTCTTTTTCGCCGCCACCTGGTTCGTGCAAGGAGCGATGGCGGCACATCTGCCGGCCTTGCTGCAGGCGGCGGGTGCATCCTCGACCGCGGCAATCGCCGCTGCGGCGCTAGTCGGTCCGGCCCAGGTCGGCGCGCGCCTCGTTGAGTTCGGGCTCTTGCGCTCGTTCCACCCGATTGCTTCGGCGCGTTTCGCTTCGGTGCTGCATCCAATCGGCGCCGCGTTCGTCGTCCTGTTCGGAGTCCCCGGGATCGTCGCGTTTGCGCTGCTGCACGGTGCCGGCAACGGTCTGATCACGATCGCCAAGGGCACCTTGCCGCTGGCATTGTTCGGGCCGCACGGCTACGGGCTGCGCAGCGGGTTGCTGTCGGCGCCGGCCCGCGTGCTTCAGTCGGCATCGCCGTTCCTATTCGGCTTGCTGCTCGACCGGGTCGGGGTCGGGGCGGTGGGATTGTCCGCCGGGCTTTGCCTCGCCGCCTTCGGCTCGCTTCTCCTGCTGCGCCCGCGCTACGCCGTCGCTGCCCGCCCCTCGCCGGCCCGCGGCTAAGGCGCGAAGCGCCGGAAGACGCGCTATCGTACAGGTTGGATCATCTGCTCCCACGGTAGGAAGGTTAGCCGAGGCCAAATTGAACACCACCGATCGACCTTCGCCTCGTAAATAGCGCGTGTTATCTGCCTTTTGTTCGGTCTGACAACGAGGCCGAACAGATCCTCAAGTCCGAAGGGGGCACAGCACTCCAATTTGCCGCGTATCCGACGTACCCCTATGGCGGTTGCAGTGGTTGGAAAGGTTGCGATCGCGTCGGCGCTGGAGAGGTACGGCTCGATTGCATAGCCGAAGCGCTCTTCGTACCAAAGGTGGACTCTCGCTTCGTTCTTGACATCGAGTTTTATCGGAAGGCGTCGAAATAGGTCACGGAGGCGTCTCTCATGACCGGCGTCGGCGTCGAACGATAATTCTTGGTCATCGAAATATATGAGGTCGACGTCTTTGAGGCCGAGCTCGGCGGGCTGTCCGCAAGCCAAATTCCAGATTGTCTGTGCGATGCTGCCGGCGACGAGCCAACTGTCGGGCAAGGCAATCTCCTCGAACCCTTCAAGGATCTCCCCGAGCCACCTGTTTTGCCCAAGTGCGGCTTCGAGATCGTCGAGCAAGGCCTGTCCCATGATCCGCAATCTACACCGCCGACCTCGTCGGTTTCATGTTTTCCGGCCCGAACGACGCCGCGTAGTGTCTATACTGCGGGGGTCGGCCCCGCGGCGAGAGCGCCGGAAGGAGGATATGATGCCGACGCGGCTTGCGACATGCGTTTGCGGGCAGCTTACCGCGAGCTGTTCAGGAGATCCGACTAGCGTCTCGCTGTGCCATTGTCTCCAATGCCAGCAGCGAACAGGTAGCACCTACGGGATTGCCGCGTTCTTTCAGCGTGAAAACGTAGCGGTGGCCGGCGAGCGCAAGGCCTATATTCGAGCATCGGATAGCGGGTACCCGGTCACCTTCTACTTCTGTCCCCATTGTGGGTCGACGGTGTACTGGAAGCCCGACCGCAAACCGGAAATGGTGGCGGTCGCCGTGGGCGCCATCGCCGATCCGACGTTCCCGGCGCCTTCTCAAGCCGTCTATTCCGAACACCGGCATAGATGGGCTCCAAACGTGCCAGCAAGTTAGGACTCGTCCGCGAACAATCGAATGAACCTCAGGTACAAAAGGACGTCATGGCCGGGCCTGTCCCGGCTATCCACGTAGTGCGGTCAAACCATGTATTTCAGGAGCCTGGCGACGACCGCGGCGCATGGATGCCCGGAACAAGTCCAGGCATGACAGTGTAATTTCGGAGCGATTATTCACTGCCCGGCGCTTGCGATGCGCCTACGCGCCGTTCACAGGCATACAGTAAGCAGCGGCGTCGCGCCAAGGGTAAAGATTGTGGTGGCGAATGCGGCGATGGTCGCCCAGACGGCTGCCATGCGCAAGAATACGCCGGTCTGGCCGGAATCGCGGCTCGGGTCGACGCCGCCGAGGCGGTGCCATATCCAGCCGATCACGGCCAGATGCGCGAAGAGTACAAGGGCAAGGCCAAGCCGCAGCGGGCCGGTCGACCAGGCAAAGGTGCAACCGATGCCATGGACGGCGTAGACAACGACGAGCGCGCTGCCCCAGACGAGGAACCCGGCCGCGAGCCACCAGAGATATCCCGGCGGAACGGGAGCCGTGCGCGCCGTCATGTCCCCAGGCTCCTCACCAGGGCGGGCAGTGCCGACACGAGGCCGAGCGCGATCACGCCGGACACGACCGTGTAGTCGAGCCAGAGCCGGGTCAGGCGCGGATCGATAGACCGCCGGGACGACAGAAAGCCGGCGCGGAGGCGCAGGAGGTTACTGAGGAGGAACAGCAGGCCGATGCCGGCATGAAAGGTGACATAGGCCAAGAGCGCGGCCGCGGTTGCGCCGAGGGCGTGCTCGGTCGGGCGCGGGACGATGCCGCTGATCAGCCCAACGACCACGGCGATGACAACGACAAGCCCGATAGCGGCGAGACCGATCCAGCCGAGCGCCATCCCGCCGGCGCTGATCGACCGCTGCGATCCACGGGCCGCCGTCGCGGCGGCGACGAGGGCCACGACGGCCGCGAGGGCGAGCCCGAGATTGGGTGTGAATGTTTGCGCCGGCGGCCAGTTTGGCGCGGAGACCCAGAGATAGAGCGTCCCGAACAGCAGGGACACGAACAGCGTGCCGTCGGCGATCAGCGTAAAGATCAGCGCCCACCACGGCGGCGAACCCTTCAGCTCGGTATGCGGCGGCACGCTCACGCCCTGGCCCACGGGCAGCGGGCCGTAGTCCCGGTTCAGCCCGGCACTCTGCCCCGCCAGCACGAGCAGCCCGGCAACCACCAGCGCTGCGGCGAGCGCCGACAAATAGAACTGGAACAGCATCGCCAACACCGCCACCGAGGTGGCGAGCGCCGTGTAGAATGGCAGGTAGGTCGGGCGCGACAGCACGATGAGCTGCTCGGGCGCCCCGGACGTCATATGCACGCCCAGCGTCTCCTGCCACCCGTTGCGCACAAAACCAAGATATCCCTCGCCTCGCGCCAAAGATGCCGCGAGGCCCTCGGGAGCGGTACGGTCGGGTCCCGCCCTGACAAAAGGTATCGAGGCGAAATTATACGGTGCTGGTGGAATCGGCATGGCCCATTCCAGCGACTCGGCTTTCCAGGGATCGCGACGCGTGCGACGCCCGTAGCGAAGTTGCGCCAGAAGATCGATCACCACCAATGCGAAACCGATCGTCATGATGAACCCGCCCACCGAGGACAGCAGGTTGAGCGAGTTCCAGCCTTCATCCCCCGAATAAGTATAGATGCGCCGCGGCATGCCGCGCAGTCCGGTCAGGTGCATCATGAAGAAGGTCAGGTTGAAGCCGACGAAGACCAGCCAGAAGGCGGGTACCGACAGCTGGTTCATCGCCATGCGTCCGGTCAGCAGCGGCAGCCAATAATAGAGCGCCGCCAGCATCGGAAAGGCGAGAGCCCCGGCCACGACGTAGTGCATGTGGGCGATGACGAAGTAGCTGTCATGCGCCTGCCAGTCGAACGGCACCATGGCCAGCATTACGCCGGTCAACCCGCCCATCGCGAAGATGAAGAAGAAGCCGAACACGTACAGCATCGGCACGTTCCAGCGTGGCCTGCCATGCGCCAGCGTTGCGAGCCACGCGAAGACCTGGACCGCCGTCGGTACCGCGACGATCGCCGAACTCGCGGAGAAGAAGGCGAGAGCGAGATGCGGGATGCCGACAGTGAACATGTGATGCACCCAGATGCCGAAGCTCACGAAGGCGAGGGCAATGATCGCGACGACGATCGCCCGGTAGCCGACGAGCGGCCCGCCGGCAAGGACCGGAATGATCGTCGACAGGACACCGGCCATCGGCAGGAAGATGATGTAGACATCCGGATGGCCGAACAGCCAGAACAGGTGCTGCCACAGCAGCGGATCGCCGCCCCGTGTCGGGTCGAAAAATGGCAGATGGAAGGCCCGCTCGACCTCGAGCAGGATCGAACCGAGGATCAGCGGCGGGAACGCCGCCACCATCATCAGCGCGGTGATCAGCATGTACCAGCCGAAGATCGGCATCCGGTCGAGCGACATGCCCGGCGCCCGAATTTTGAGAATTGAGACGATGATCTCCACGGCGAACGCCAGCGCCGAGATTTCGACGAAGGTCACGCCGAGCAACCAGACGTCGGCGTTCATGCCTGGCGTGTAGACGTTCGAACTGAGCGGCGTGTACATAAACCAGCCGGTATCGGGCGCGACTCCGGCGAGCAGCGCGCCCGTCAGGATCGTGGCGCCGAACAGGTAGCACCAGTAGCCAAAAGCCGTCAGCCGCGGGAAGGCGAGGTCGCGCGCGCCAAGAATCTTAGGTGTCAGATAGACCGCCACGCCCTCCACGAGCGGGATGGCGAACAGAAACAGCATCATCGACCCGTGCATGGTGAAGACCTGGTTATAGGTCTCCGGCGCCATGAAGTCGGCTGTGGGAGTCGCGAGCTGGACACGGGTCAGCATGCCGAGCACGCCCCCGATCGCGAAGAATATGAACGCCGTGGCCATGAAGCGCAGGCCGATGACGGAGTGGTTGACCGCGGCAAGGCGCTGCAGCCCTGGCCCAGTCGCCCAGATCGCGGCGAGTTGTCGATGCAGCCGCAGCGCCGGGCTTCGCTGTGGCGGTCGATCGACGGACGCGCTCATTCTTTTACCTTGGAGGACGCGGCCGCCTGGGCGAGCGCTGCGGAAAAGTCATTCGCCGGATGGACGATGACGGCGAACCGCATCCGGGGGTGACCGATGCCGCAGAATTCGGAGCATTGTCCTTCATACCGGCCCGGTTCATCGGCCTGGATGCGCAGGACGTTCACATGCCCCGGCACCGCGTCGATCTTGCCGGCAAAGCGCGGAATCCAGAAGGAGTGGATGACGTCGACGCTGCTGACTGCGATGTCGACCGGCATGCCCGCGGGCAGGTGCAGGACATTCACGGTCTTCACCCCGCCTTCGCCAGGATAACGGAAGGTCCAGCTCCATTGCCGGCCCTCGACTTCGATACGCTGCCGGGCAGTCCCCGGCAGCGGCAGAAGACGCTCGCCAGTGACCAGCGCATAGGCAACGAGCGGCGTCAGGATCACGCCCGGCAGGACGAGGCCACCCAGCACGATCCAGCGTGCCGGCGATACGCTCGAGCCCCAGCCCGGCCGCAGGATCACCAGCGCGAAGAGGCCAAGGACCAGCGCGAAGATCGCCGCGGAGCCCGCCAGCATCACCCACCACATTGTGGCGATCGCATCCGCCGCCGGCCCGGCGGCGGACAGCGTCGACAGTGGCCCGCCGCAGCTGGCCAGCGCCACGGCCAATACGAGTTGAACCACCGGACGCGAGAGGTTACGAATCCTGCGTGAAGAGTGGGGAGACCGAGCAGCATGGCGACGACAGACGATCCGGCGATCCCGCGCGAAAGTCCGGTTCTGCTCGAGCTGCTCCGGCTCGATGTCGGATCGGCGGTCGCCGTGGTCGGTCATCCGATCCACGTGATGATGGTGCATTTCCCGATTGCGTTCGTGCTCGCGACTCTCGGCGTCGATGTCTTCTACTGGTGGTCGGGCGACCCTTTCTGGGCGCGGGTCGGTATCTGGTCGGCCGGCATCGCCTTCTGGACCGGCGTTGCGGCCAGCATCGCCGGCACGGCGGAACTCCTGCTCGTGCGTGGCATCCGCGTCCTGGAAGCGAGCTGGTCGCACGCCGTGGCGGCGATGACCTTGGTCGCGATCGCCGGGGCCAGCTGGGGCCTGCGGCTGACCGATCCCCAATCGATCCTGCCGCACGGCCTCGCATTGTCGGGCCTGGCCGCGGTGATGACGGGCTTCGCCGGCTGGCACGGGGGCAAGCTCGTCTTCGATCATGGCGTCGGTGTTCTGGTATCGCCGAAGAACTGACCAAGCGCCCCGGGCCTGAACAGATCCGTGGCAAACCGGTTGGAGTCGATATGCGGCTTGGCAAGCACAATCCAGATGATTGCCGTGATCAGCACGATATGGCCGCTGGATAGCGCGACATAGGAAACGCGGCCAAAGCGGCCATCCGCCAGGAAGAGCTGCCCAAGCACGAGGCCGGCGACGACGTGCAGCATCACCATCGCCCCGACAAGGACCATCTTCGTGGAAAACCACTCCTGAAACGTGGACTGGAGAAAGATCAGCGCAGTGCCGCTGGCGATGGCAACGAAGGCGGCGGGAGAGGCCATCTCGACATAGACGAAACGCGTCATCCGGTGCAGCCGGTCCAGTTCCCCTCCCACCTCGATCAGCCGGCGCTGCCGGAACATGAACGGCAGGACAATCAGCCCGGCTGACCAGATCGCGATCGCCGCGAGATGAACGAACTTGAAAAGGAGAGTCAGCGGACCGGCTCTGCGGGCCGCAGGCTCGACCAGGCGAGCCAGAGCCCCACGCCGACATAAGGTAGCATCGCCGGCACCCACATCAGCAGCCCGGCAAGTTGCTGGTCGGCGAGCGGAGAGAGTCCCCATGGCGACGTGCTTGTAAAATGCACCGCGTAAAGCGGCCGGGCCGCGAACACGATCAGCGCGCCGAGAAGTCCCATCTGCGCGACCGTTGCCACGAGCGCGATCAGCGCCGGGCCCGGCTGCGCCCGCGGCGCCAGGATCGCTCGCCACATAAGCCAACCGCTCCCCAGCAGCGAGCCCTGCATCAGCCAGTAGGCCAGCACGGTCGCAAGGCCCCAATCATAAGGGCCCGGCGCGTGCCAGAGCCAAAGGATGACCGCATGCACGACGGCGAGCACGGAGAGCGGCGGCGAGCCTGCACGCCGCAGCGGAAACGCCAACGCCAGAAGCGGGGCTACGGCGGCCACCAGAAGGACATGGTGGAATACCCGCGCCGAGAACAGCGCCGATGACAACGCACAGAGTGGGGAGACGAAGACGACCGCCATCAGCGCGATCGCTCCGCAACCTGCACGGGCGTTCTCCGAACGGCCGCGAGCGACCGCCAAAGCCAAGGCCACGAGCGCCGCGATCAAGAGCGGATCTAAATTCCAGCGTGCCCACAAATCGTCCGGGACCGCCGCGGGGCCGCAATAAGCGATCAGTGGATCCGACACGATGCGATTCGCTCCCTATCTCCTCACCACTGTCGTGGCTCGCCGTCCATCCCGACTATGGCGAGTGGCAAATCAAGTAGCCAGAGGAAAAGCCGCAACCGCAACGTTTGCGGCGCCTGCATGTGCCGCCGCGCTTCGATCCGGCCCACCGATCATCCTCGTCGCAAAGAAGCCGCGGCGGACCGGATAATAGCGAAGGCCGACCGCGGTGAGATGGGCTGTGCGTCCCAAAACTCAGCGGAGATTCCAAATTTTGTCCCGTGTGGACATTCCCTTCGTCGGTCGTGATGTCGCACATATAGTACGCACTAGCGTCCTCGCTTCGCGGGCGGCGGGGCGAATTGGGGAGGATAGGGTTCATGCGCCTTCGCTATGCGGTGCGTGGTGCGATCTGGATTGCCTTTTATCTTCTGTTCATTCTCGCCCCGTTGTTCGCGCTGCTAGCAGGGACGTGGCCTCCCGCGCGCGACTTCTGGACCGAGTTCGCGGTCGCGCTCGGGTACTCGGGCCTGGCGATGATGGGCCTGCAAGTCGGCCTCACCGCGCGCTTCCGCTACGTGACCGAGCCGTGGGGCGAGGATGTCATCTATCACTTCCATCGCCAGATCTCGCTGATCGCGGTGGGCCTGATCGTGACGCACGCGGTCATCCTGACAGCGGGCCGCCCGGAAATGCTCGCGCCGCTCAATGTGCTCGAGGCACCGTGGAGCGCGCGTTTTGCAATCGTGTCGATCGTCGCGCTGATCGGGCTGGTGGTGGCGGCGCTTTGGCGCCTGCGGCTGAAGATCGGCTACGAGGCATGGCACCTTTCTCATATCGTGCTCGCAGTTGTCGCCATCGCGGCCGGGATTGCGCACATGGTGGGATCGGGTGTCTACCTGGTCGACCCGCAGAAGCGTGCGCTTTGGATCGGCCTGACGATCTTCTGGATCGGGTTGCTGCTTTACGTGCGCATCGTCAAGCCGCTGTTCATGCTCCGCCGGCCGTACCGTGTCTCGGAAGTGCGCAGGGAACGCGGCGACACGACTACGTTGGTGATGCGGGCGGATGGCCACCCCGGCTTCCGCTTCAGGCCCGGCCAGTTCGGCTGGCTGACGGTGTGGGGAAGCCCCTTCAAGATCACCGGGCACCCGTTCTCGTTCTCGTCCAGCGCCGCGGTTACCGATGGCCGCGTCGAGATGTCGATCAGGAACTTGGGCGACTTCACGAGCGAGACCCACAAGGTGCCGGTGGGGCAGCGCGTTTATCTCGATGGACCGTACGGCGCGTTCACCATTGGCAACCCGGCGGATATGCACGTCCTGATTGCCGGAGGCATTGGCGTCACGCCGATGATGAGTATGATCCGCACGCTCGCCGACCGCGGTGACGAGCGGCCCGTCAACCTGTTCTACGGCAGCAGGGACTGGGAATCGATTACCTTCCGTGAGGAGTTGGAGGCGCTGAAAGCACGGCTCAACCTGACGATCGTCCACGTGCTGGCGAACCCGCCGGTCGGCTGGACGGGGGAGCAGGGCTTCATCACCGCCGAGATGTTCAAGCGTCACCTGCCGCCGCCTTATGCCGACCACGAGTATTTCATCTGCGGGCCGGACGTGATGATGGATGCGATCGAAAAGGCGCTCGGCGAACTGAACGTTCCGCTGTCGAAGTACCATTCCGAGCGCTATAGCTTCGTCTGAGGAGGCTGCCGATGCGCCGTTTGTTTGCCGACCGACTGGTCTTTGCCACGGCAGTGATTGTGATCCTCGGGTCGATCCTATTCGCTCTCTTGCGCGTGGCGGGGTAGGCGAAGGTGAAACACGACGCTGACCGCTGACCTGCCATGCCGACTGCGCCGATGGCGTGCGGGCTGTGATGCGCAACGTACCGCCGTGGCTCGGGGCTTCCGAGCCCCTCTGAAAGATGCGTCATGAGCGCTTACGTCGTCGAACTGCTCGGTATCCTGATCGCCCTCGGTTTGCTCATTCTTCTCGCCTTTAGGGGCTACACGCTGCTGTTGGCGGCGCCGGCGGCGGCGATTGTGGCCGCCGCCTTCTCGGGGGAGCCGCTACTGGCCAAATGGACACTGACTTTCATGCAGGGTACGGCACGCTTCATCGCGAATTTCTTTCCACTCTTTCTGCTCGGGGGCGTATTCGGCAAGCTCATGGATGATAGCGGCGCAGCGCTTTCCATCGCCCGCACCATAACCGAATGGCTGGGAACGGCGCATGCGGTCATGGCGGTGGTGCTCGCTTGCGCAGTGCTCACCTATGGCGGTGTCAGCCTCTTCGTCGTAGCGTTCGCCGTGTTCCCGGTGGCGGCCGCGTTGTTCCGGCAGGCGGCGGTTCCGCATCGGCTGATCCCGCCGGCGATCGCGCTTGGTGCCTTTACCTTCACGATGACCGCTCTACCGGGCACCCCGGCAATCCAGAACGCTATCCCGATGGCGTATTTCGGCACCACGCTCTTTGCAGCACCGGGTCTCGGCATCCTAGCGTCTGCAGCCATTCTGGGCTTTGGCCTGTGGTGGCTGCGCGTGATAGAGGCACGCGCGCGCAGTGCCGGCGAGGGTTACAGCTCTGAAACGCATGTTACTGCCGATGAACAGTTCGTGCGCGAGCGCGCCACAAACGCCGACAATTTCGACCCTGCCGAACTGCCGCACGGCCAACGAAGCGAGCAGTTGCCGCTCTTCGCGCTGGCAGTGGCGCCAATCCTCATCGTGCTCGCGGTCAACCTGATCATGAGTCTGTTAGTGTTGCCGTGGATGTATACAGGGTTCCTTGCGGAGCCGCGGTTCGGCGAGACCTCGCTCGCCGCGGTGAGTGGAGTCTGGTCCGTCGTGACGGCGCTGGCGGTTGCTTCCCTGGTTCTGGTGCTGATCCACCGCAAGCGTCTCCCGGAACTGCGCAAGACCCTCGACGCCGGCGCCAACGCCTCCGTGCTGCCCGGGCTCAACACGGCCAGCCTAGTGGGTTTCGGCGCCGTGGTGGCAGCATTGCCCGCGTTCGCCGTGGTCCGCGACGGATTCCTGGTGGTTCCCGGTGGGCCACTCGTGTCGATTGCCGTCGCCGCCAACGTGATGGGTGGCATTACCGGTTCCGCTTCGGGCGGATTGATCATCGCGCTGAACGCGCTGGGCGAGACCTACGCCGATCTCGCCGCGGCCGTGGGCATTGACCCTGCGCTGATGCACCGCGTGGCCTCCATCAGCTCCGGTACGCTCGCCATGCTGCCGCACAATGGCGCGGTCGTTACCCTGCTGGCGATCTGCGGCGCCACCCAACGCGGGAGCTATCGAGAGATCATGATGGTGGGACTGGTGGGACCACTGGTCGCACTGGTGGTCGTTATCGCGCTGGGGAAGCTGTTCGGGGCATTTTGAATCATTTCCTCCCCCTCCGCCTCACGTCATCGTGCGGTCCAGCCGCCGTCCACGGGCAGCGCCACGCCGTTGAGCTGGGCCGCAGCATCCGAGCAGAGGAATGTGGCAAGCGCGCCGAGCTGCTCCGGGGTGGTGAACTCGAGAGAGGGCTGTTTCTCGCCGAGCAGCTTCACCTCCCCACGGCAGGTGCGCGAGCAGATCGACGCTTTCATCGCCGCATACAATCAGGACGCTCGCCCCTTCGAGTGGACCAAGCAGGTTGTCTTCTCGAAACACCCGCGATCAACATACGCTAATTTATGCAACTAGGTACTAGGGTTTACTTGGTCTGGGCGTTGCTTTCGCAGCGGCCTGCGCCATGGCGACGCAGTAGGCGCCTCAGATTTGGAAGAAAGCAAGGGCTGGGGCATAGCAGGGGGTATACTTGTAAGGGAGTTTGCACTGGGGTCTTCGACTACTTGAGCTGTCGTGCGCTACTTGGCAGTGCCGGACACCACATATAGGCGGCGGGTGC
>Ga0074045_10004535_pt1 | contig 12293 bp, 9 predicted proteins | sample BogForMeECP23OM2_FD_94442 | JGI IMG/M metagenome (GOLD analysis project Ga0074045, IMG submission 94442) | Bog forest soil microbial communities from Calvert Island, British Columbia, Canada - Bog Forest MetaG ECP23OM2 | ecosystem: Environmental > Terrestrial > Soil > Wetlands ...
AAATCAAGGGATATTCTTTAACTTGCACAAAAAAGATATTGCGTTGTATTTATCTGAAAAACAGCCCATTGTCAAGCATTTTTTGTCGTTCAGAGAGAGCCCAACTGTCCTGAGCTGTTTCACCTGCCTGGTCCGTTTGGTCTCAACTAAAAAGGACCGGACTGAGAAAGCCCGGTCCCTCTAGTTCACTCATTCATGCCTAAAACCAAAGGTCCCGGCTTACCAAAGGGCGCCAAACATGACCGAAGGCGCACCGAGAGCCATCGGAACACCGGCCAGTACGCAAGAGAGCGGGCCATAGCAAGGACCACAGGGGCCATCGCCGCCACCAAAGAGCCCACCACCAAGGCCGCAGTCATATACGCCGTCACAGCCGCCGAACAGAGCATCGAAGGGAAGGCCGAGCAGATTGGCAACGGCACCGCAAAGTCCCGCCGTCATCTTGGGGCCGCAATCAGCCGGACCGCACACGGGGCCGCACGCGGGGGCGGGGCCCTCAATCTTGCACTGCCATGTCTTCACTATTGTTTTGAATTCCGGCGTGGGGCAGTCTACGGGAAGATACATAGGCTTGCAGGTAGGACCACAGTCTCCACCGGGCCACCCAACGAAGAACGCAGAGGAAGTTCCCACAGCCATAAGCATCAGCGACAGAACACCGAGAACAACTAGAGTTCTCTTAACCATACCCTCATCCTCCTTTCATCAATCCTTTTCAAAGGAAGCTTACAAACCAGATTTGGATTGCCTCCAAAAATATAACTTCGGATGTGATTCAAGTTTATTGCAGAAATAACCCCTCTTGTCAACCTTTTTTTCCCGATTCCCGTCCGGTCGACCGCGGGGCCGAAATGCACCCGAGTTTGGATGTAGATTAGCCGTCATCAAAATCGAATGTCAAGTGAAAAAATTGCTGATGGCGGGAGTGGTCGGGTCTAGGCCGCGGTAGCCCTACCGCAGCCCGATTCGGCTATTCAAAGAAGGTGGCTCGGGGCAGCGGCTGTGCCAAGAAGTTTTTGGAGCAATGTCCGACGCGAGCTTGATCGCCGGAGCCAAGTGCTCCGAGTACTTGCTGTGCCAACTGTCTTACGTCGTCCCACGGAAAGGGCATTGACTACACCTCGTTGGACGGCTACAACTGTAGGTCAGACTCTCAGAGCTTGGACCTGCGGATGAAGAGTCACAACTGCCTTGGGGTTGTGCAGCATGTTTGGAAAGCTTTTTGATATCAAGCTATTCAAGAAACAGGAGGAGCCACAGTTCATGTTTGATCATTCGACTAGGCCTGTTTTCACCGGCGCGTCAAAATATGTCCTGGATGAGGAACTCGCCAGGATAGTCAATATTTCTATGGCATTGGAGATGCCGTTACTGCTCAAAGGGGAGCCGGGTACGGGGAAGACGATGCTGGCGCATGCCATTGCCGAAAGTTTGGGCATGCCGCTAATTGTGCTGAACGTCAAATCCAGCATGAAACTGGTTGACGCCCTATATCAGTACGACACTCTTACGCGTCTTAATGACAGCCGGTTTGGAGACTCGAGCCGGGAAGTAAGCAACATTGAAGACTACATTAGGATGGGTAAGATAGGACAAGCTTTTGTCTCAGAGATCAAGGTGGTTTTGCTTATCGACGAGATAGACAAGGCCGACACTGATTTCCAGGACGACATGCTGGATGTGCTCGATCAGATGGAATTCGACATAATGGAAATCGACAAAACCATCAGGGCCAAAACAAGGCCGGTGATCATCATCACTTCTAATGCCAAGAAGGATCTTTCCGACCCCTTTCTGGGAAGGTGCAACTTCCACCATATTGCATTTCCAGAGGCGGACATGATGAGGGAGGTTGTCCGTGTCCACTTTCCGGAGTTGGACAAGGAGCTTCTCGATATTTGCGTGAAGGCGTTCTATCGCCTCCGCGAATTTCAAGGGATAGAAAAAAAGCCCGCCACCAGGGAACTTATCAACTGGGTGAGGGCCCTACTCCAAGACCCGGACTTCAGACCGAAGGACGTGTTGTCGGGGAAAATCCCGTTTCTGGGCATTCTCTTCAAAAAGAGTCCGGATTATCAGCAGGCGCTCTTACAAGGACGGCGTTCTCGCGGTTGAATCTAAGCGGTAAAAGCAGATCATGTTTGTTGATTTTTTTTACACATTGAGGCAATCGGGCGTTCCCGTATCTCCCACATCGTTCCTTCGCTTGCAGAAGGCCCTCAAAAGTGGGCTCGTCACGGGTCTGGATGACTTCTATACAGCCGCTAGGGCCATACTGGTAAAAAGCGAACGCTATTTTGATATTTACGACAGGGTATTTGCGCATTTCTTTCACGGTGCGGAACTCCCCGACTTCCGAGGAATCGATCTGGACTCCGTGGCCAGGGAATTGTTGGAGGAGTGGCTCAAGCAACCTGAGGCACTGGCTCAGGCCCTCGGAATAAGTCAGGAACAGATGGAAGGGATGTCGCCGGAAGAGTTGATTAAGTATTTCCTCGATCGACTCAAAGAACAAAACGAAGCCCATCACGGCGGCAGCCGCTGGATAGGAACCGGCGGCACATCCCCGGTCGGCCATTCGGGATTTCATCCGGGAGGAATGCGGGTTGGGGGCCGCTCCATGGGTAAGTCTGCGATAAAAGTCGCGATGGATAGGCGCTATCGCGACTATTCCGTTGAGGGGCCTTTAACGCAGGCCCAGATGGGAGAGGCTCTCAAACGGCTCCGGAGGATGATCCCTGTCGGTCCCAAAGACCAGGTAAACGTCGACGAAACCATCCGGGCTACCACGCACAACGCTGGTGAAATTGAAATCGTCTTTGACAGGAGTCTTCGCGACCGCCTTAAAGTGATCCTGATGATTGACAACGGCGGATGGTCTATGGATCCCTATGTGGACGTGGTTCAGACGCTATTCAATTATTCCCGGTCGCAGTTCAAGGATCTGAAAACATTCTTCTTTCACAATACCATTTACGATTTTGTGTGGGAGGACTCTCCGAGGAGGTATAAGCCTCAACGTGTAGACGATTTTGCATCGTGGGACCCGGATACAAGACTGGTGATCGTAGGGGACGCCAGCATGGCCCCTTACGAACTCATGGCCACGGATGGTTCCATACATATTGAAGAGCGCAGCGGACTGCCAAGTATCGACAGACTCAACCTATTGGTTGAATCGTTTCCCCATTCCGCATGGCTTAACCCCACGCCATTACGCCTCTGGTCCATGACAAGGACTATCGGAATAGTTTCCAACATTTTTTCCATGTTTGAACTCACCCTGGAAGGCCTGGACCAAGCCGTAACTCATTTGATGAGCCGCAACTAACTCATTTTCCGAGTCTCTGCCCCCGGTCGCCTTCCATCCGTTCGGGCTTGGCCTTCTTACTGACGATTTTTTTAAGAACGAGGCCGGGTTTTTCACTATTACAGGACGCGTATCGAGTTTCCGATGAAAACAGGCTGTCTTGATGCCTCTCCCTGCAACATCATGTCTCTAAAAATCAGAAGACAGACACCGTCCGGCGCAAGGCCGATGTTGATCTGCGAGAGGGTTTGATATAGTTACCTGGCAGACGCCGAGTGGGCGTTCCGGTAAAAAGGTCCAAGCGCGTAAGATTTCCGGGCACAGGCAGAGGGAAATTGCGTCTTAAAGCGAAAAAAATTGTTTTCGTTGTTGCCAGGGTACTACAGGGACTGTTCATTCTCTGCCTAGCATATTTGCTAGTGCTCATCGGAATAGTAGTGTGGACGTTTGAAGTGAAGCTTCAGCGATGGCCCACATTTATCTACGCGGCTCCCTTCTCGCTCCAGGTTGGGGACGACCTTATCGACGTGCGACTCATGGAGCGTCTGGTGAGGCTGGGGTATATCAGGGGGCCCTCTCTCGCTCTCGAGCCGGGTCAATGGAGCCAATCAGGATCGATCCTGCACCTTTTCCTTAAACATTCCCCTCTCGTAAGTCAGGGAATTGCGACTGGCCCGGTCAACATCAACCTGGATTGGAACCGCGTCCGTTCCGTTAGCCTGATGCGTTCCCGTGAAAACGTGAACAGGATTGTGCTTGAACCTGAGCTTCTTAGCATCATACCGGCCGAAGGTTACAGCCCGGAGTTGTGCCGGCCGATGCCGCTGGAAAAAATCCCCCCGATGTTGGTCGATGCGATTGTACTCACCGAGGACACGCGCTTTTTTTCCCACCAGGGTATAGATCTGTTTTCCATCGGACAGGCCCTCAAGACCAATCTAAAGGCCGGCCGCTATGTTCAGGGAGGGAGCACAATACCTCAACAGCTTATCCGTATGACGATCCTTACCCCAGAGAAGACGATGGGGCGGAAAGTCAACGAGATCTTGCTGGCACTGGTGGCAGACGCTATTTACAGCAAAAAGACCATACTCCAAGCGTATCTAAACCGCGTCTATTTCGGGCAATGGGGGCCTTTTCCTATTCAAGGTGTTGCTGAAGCCGCCATGCATCTCTTTGGAAAGGATGTCAGTGAACTGGATGCGGCGGAATGCTCTCAGATGGCCGCCACCATTCGCGCCCCGGGTGTGATCAATACGCATCGTCACCTTGAGAGGACCCAAACCAGAAGAAATATGGTAATAGGGCTCTTGATCAAAGCGGGCAAAATCTCACGTGAACAGTACGAAGAGGCTATAAACAGTCCAGTCACGATGAAAAAACCGGGCGCGCCGCCGGTCAGGGCTACGTCGTTTTTGGACCTGGTTAGGGATGGCCTCCCGAAGCCTCTGTCTGCTCCGGCCGGCACACGACAGGATGTGATAACGTCTCTAGACCCGCTTATGCAGACCGAGGCGGAGTTGACATTGAAGCGTATTGGCGAGGCTGGGACACAGACCCATCTCATCTTGGCAAACCCGGTTACGGGTGACTTGAGGGCATTCATAGCCCCGGGACCGGGTCGGTGGTCCGGAAAAGGCGGGAGCCTGGAGAGTTTCTTGCCTCTACTGATAATCCCCGCGCTGATACCGGACAAGCAGGACCGGGCAAGATACACATTGACGTCACCGGTTTTCGCTCCTACACAGACGGGTGGAGCTGTCACCTTCCGTGCAGCATTTCACAACGAAAGGAGGCTCTTAACCCAGAGGTTGATTGCTGCGGATGGGAGCAAGGTTCTCTCTGTGTTGAAGGAATTCGGCATCAGCGCACGACAAACAGGAGAACAAACTCTGGCCGTCGATCCCGTTTCTCCCATGGCGATGGCCCAAACATATTCGTTGATGGCTACCCTGGGAAACGCGTCGCCTCTGGGACCAGGTATCAAGATTGTGGGCGAATCCCCGGCGGATTCGCCGGTCGATAGAAAGCGCGTCTCGGTGAAGCCGGCCGTTCTGTTCCTAATAAATTACCTGCTGAAGGGCCTGGATACTGCAGAAGTTAAAGATATAGGGCCCGGTAAGAGTTGGGAAGAACCCGCTCTTTTCACAGCACGGGATAAAGAAGGGCTCTGGAAGATAGCATATCGTAGCGATGCGCTCCTTGTGTCAAGGATTCCAGGGAGTCAGGTTGCCGGCCTCAAAATAGAGGGGATGCTGGACAAGCTCCTCCCGAAAACCGGCGCTAGTACAGAAGGCCTGCCGGTTGTCCCCGACGGGATTGTCTTCAGAAAGATATGTGTTCAGTCCGGCTTGCGTGCCACCTCCATCTGCCCCCGCGTCATTCGTGAGCCCTTTCTCAGGGGGACTCAGCCGGAAGATTGGTGCCCCCAACGACACGTCCCGGACGCTGTTAGTTCCGAAACAAAGAAATAGGTGGACGAGAGTTCACAGCCGGGGCATTTTTGGGCGAAATTGCTCTAGAATCTCTAAAGACTTTTTTTGGACTTGAGTTATTTTAGAGACCGCACTTTCGCATCGCTGACAACAAGAAGGAGGCATTTCATGGACGAGTTCGTTCAGGCCCATCGTAGGATCATCGTGGATACTACCCTGGAGTCATTAAAGAAGCATGGCTTTGGGGCCGAATTCTTTCCTTCCACGGAAGCGGCTTGTCAATTCATCGTGGATATGGCCAAGGACTGCAAGACAGTAGGCATAGCGGGCACCCACACAGCCAGGGTCCTAGGAATAGTCCCCTTGCTGGAAAAAAAAGGGAAGATCCTTTACGACCAATGGCAATTCAAAGTCGGGACTCCTGAAGAGTTGAAATGTCGTAAGAATCAAATGACGGCAGACCTTTTTTTATCTTCGGTGAACGCCCTGACCATGACAGGTGAGATCGTCAACCGGGAAGGTTGCGGAAACAGGACTAATTCCATGACATTCGGCCCGGCAAAGGTCATGCTTGTGGTAGGACGAAACAAAATCGTCCCGGATCTGGACGCTGCAATAGCAAGGATTGAAGAGACCGCGGCTCCTATCAGAGCCAGGAGTCTCAATAGAAAAACACCATGTGTACAAACCGGCCACTGCATGGATTGCGATTCTCCTGAAAGAATATGCCGGATAACCAGCATCATCCATCGTCAGCCGATCTTCACAAAAATTACTGTGGGCATCCTGGATGAGGAACTGGGGTATTAGGGATGGAGATCACAGTCACCGCGCCCAACCGGATTGATTTAGCCGGCGGCACCACGGATCTGTACCCGCTCTATCTGTTGATGGAGGGTGGGTACACGGTGAACCTTGCAATATCCCTGAGCAGCCGTGTGATTTTCAGGGGACTGGACCGGTCAGGTATCCGTATTATTTCAGAAGACTTAGAAGAATTTGTGGAAGCACCCAATACAGAGAGCCTTCCCCTCGGTGGCCCTCTAGGATTGATAGGCAGGGCCGTGAGGGCCATGCCGCCGGAAACAGGTGTCGAGATTGTGACGCGCAATGAGGCCCCGGCCGGTTCAGGCCTTGGCGCGTCGAGCGCGCTTCTGGTAGCCTTGCTCAAAGGGCTGCTGAGGATGCGATCAGACAAAGGAGACCCGCGGAGTATCATTGATCTTGCCGTCAACATAGAGACCACCGCCATCGGAGTCCCCGCGGGAAAGCAGGATCATATTGCCGCGGTTTACGGGGGGGTCTCCCTTATTGATTTTGGGTATCGAGACTTTGTGCGGCATACGGTTTCCGAGGAATACACTACCCATGAACGTCTCGAAGAAATGATCGTCCTGTCCTATACGGGTGAGGGGCGCTTCTCCGGGATGAATAACTGGGAGATAACTAAAGGTTTCATAGATAATGTAGGCGGCATCAGGGAGAACCTGCTTCAGATCAGGGACGTGGCCCGGCAGGTGGGCCGCACAGTGCTTGCCGGTGAGTGGGACGACCTTGGGCCCCTTGTGGCTCAGGAATGGCGATTAAGGCGGATGCTTGCTCCGGGAGTAATCACCCCCAGGATCGAGTCCATCATGGCCGCGGCGTCGGCCGCGGGCGCGCTTGCAAGTAAGATTTGTGGAGCCGGCGGAGGCGGATGCATGATGACTCTAGTTGCTTCGCCGCGACGGAATGCAGTCGAGAGGGCTGTTATTGACGCAGGTGGAGAGATCATCCCCTTCAAGATAGACCGGGCGGGCTTAGTGTCCACTCACGCTTGATTATTTACAGCTTGCGGCCAAGCAGTATTCATGCTAGAGCCGTTTTCAGATTAAAACCAAGTGCATGGAGGGTGGGTCATGAGAGGCAAAGTGTTTAGGAAGACGGTTATATTCCTTGTCGTGGCGGTCTTTTCGCTGATGTCGGCGCTTGCGCTGGCTGCTGACAAACCAGACAAACAACAGAAACAAGAGAAGCAGTGGGTAGTCATCAAAGACAAGAATGACAAGTGCAGCGTGCGCGCGGTCACCCATGGCAAGACGGAAAAAACCATTGCAGGACCGTTCGCGACGAAGGAACTGGCTGAGGCAGAAAAGGCGAAGGTCTGTCCCAAGACCGACAAGCCTGTAAAGAAGAAAGAAATGCCGCCCCCTGCGAAAAAGTAGTGTCGGCCCTCTTTGAGTCTCCAACGGATTTGCGGGAACGGGACGTTTGACACTGTCTCGTTCCCATCCCCCTAGTGTTAGGAAAGCCGAATCTTTCGTAAGGAACCGTTAGACATAACCTAGTTCCATTAGCCGCTTCTTCACCATCTCTTCTTCCTCTGGAGTGAATCCTACAGCCCCACACTTTTCGCCCGTTTGAGCTGTTTCGCTAGGACGCGGGCGAATTGACCCGCCTACGCCTACCTGACTCGCATCTCCGGACGTGTCAATACTGATGGGTTTTCCGAGTAAGTCCGCGGGAACGGGCAATCCAAACTCACGCAATATGGTGGGTGTGATGTCCAGGCACGAGGCTTTTTCGATGCGCGTCCCCTTTCTTGTTCCGCTGCGAAGGTCGGACATACGTGCGCTGATGAAGATCCCTTCGGGATCGTGATTTGCATCGTCCAGCCCCGTGCTGTTCGCGGGCCGCAGTATCTCGCCGTGCCCCACCGTCCCGATCGAGCGTCGACTCAGGCCGTCAAAGTAGACCATGAGGTCGGGGGGCACATTCCGGCAAACCTGGTAGATCTCCTGGGGCTCAAGAACGCGGTTCGCAAAAGTCTCTCCATTTTCATCAGTCATTTGTTGCAAACGGGTCGCTAGCTCCCCGCGTAGCGCGTCGTACTGCGAAGGATCGACAATTCCTTCGGGCTCTCGCCCTTTGACGTTAAGGAAGATCCTCGCATAGTAGCCCCCTTCGCTCCATGCGGTTGTCCGAGACCAGTCGACCAGGTCCGATGTCAGTGGCATTTCTGCGCAAGGAGATTGCCGAAGGCAAAGGAACCCGTTCCGGATCAACCATTCGTTGATGCAGACCCCCCCAAGCGAGCTTCGAGCGCCGTGGTCCGAGACAACCATGACAGTCGTGTCGTCGCCCAGCAACGCCAGGAGTGAGCCGACACGAGCGTCAAGGAACTTGTAGAAATCCTTGATCAAATTCCCATGCTGGCTCCCAGGTTCGTGGCCTCGAGGATTCGTATCCAAGTATCTCCAGAAACTGTGATGAAGTCTATCCGGCGCAATTTCGACCATCATGAAGAACTCCCAGGGCCTGTGCAATAGAAAGTCCGCCGCTACACGAAACCGGCGCTCCACCATGCTATAGATGTCAGACAACAGGCATTCCTTGGTTCGTCTCCTAAAGTCTTTTACATCCGACAAATACTCTCCGCCGGCTATGCTTTGGAGTTCAGCGGCCAGTTGAGGCGGATAGGTGAACTCAGCACAACAATCCGGTACAGGGAATCCCGAGACGGTGATACCTTTGTGGGGCCGAGGAGGATATGTTTGAGGTACTCCCAAGAGGATCGAGGATTTACCCGCGTCCTCAAGGTAGCTCCAAACTCTGGGAACACTGACGTGGCTGGAGTTTACGGTCACCATTTCCCGGTAGTCGTTCCCCTGACGGTTCCTGAATCCGTAGAGACCTAGTTCTCCGGGGTCTTTACCGGTTGTCATGGTGGTCCAGGCGGGAATCGTGATGGGGGGGTCCGTGGATTGTAGCGACCCCCATGTGCCGTGTTCCATTAAGGCGCGTAATGTAGGGAGATCACTGCCCCATTCCTCAAAGATCAGAGACGGCGGGACGCAGTCCAACCCGATGACGGCCACTTTTCGTTGAGATCTGCGCGACAATTGTCCCCGACCCGGCGAACATTCAAAAGCCGGGTGCGCAAATCGGTCTTCCAGGAAATGCACGATCGCATCTAAAGATTCTTCGACGGTCTGTCCCCCTGTCGGAACGATCAGTTCTGAGGCGCATGGTCGCTCGAAAGGAGATGAAATTCCGGTGAATTCAGGAATGTCACCTTTGCGGGCACGACAATAAAGACCTTTTGGGTCTCGGGTCTCGCAAACTGCCAGCGGGCAGTCGAGAAAGACCTCCACAAATGCATCGGGTCTGAATAAGCCACGAACAGCTTGTCGTAGGCTTTCCAGAGGGGTGATAAAGGCCGCCAGCACCGTGTGGCCCGCATCACACAAGATCTTGGCCACTTCTGCGGCTCTGCGGATATTCTCTGCTCGGTCCAAAGCGGAAAAACCGAGATCCCTATTGAGACCCGAGCGCAGAGCGTCGCCATCGAGGAGTACCACTGAGTCACCCCTCGATTCGAGGACTATTTTCAGCATAGAAGAAAGCGTGGATTTTCCTGAACCCGATAACCCGGTAAACCAAATTGTTTTTCCGCTATGAGAATCCATAAGATTGTCACCACTACCGTAGTCCATCATTTGCGAGTATAACACGATTGCTGCGTTCAACCAGAAGGACAGCCACCCTATATGTCGGCTACTCGGGTGATCTCGTAATTTTTTCACTGAAATTCCAGGGCGAAGTTCTCGCATGAGATAGTTGCATAGCAGGCAATCGTGGCCCTACGGGGATTGCCAAAAGTTTTGAACATATACAGTAGCCGCATTCCAAAAGATCAGTAAGGCCCGGTGTGTCTGCCGAGCCGAATTGGTTGATTTTTCTGGGCATGGTCCACCGGCACGGAGGTCCCGCCGGAGGTGGGATTACCAATTTTGAAAAATCCCTCTTCACTATCGAACAAAACTTTTGGCAACCGCCCCACCTTTGTCCGCCCACTACTTGCTTGAGGCACTGGTGTGCTAGAATCGTGTGGAGCAGGTGCGGGCGATGACGAACAAAAAACGGTGCGGCAACATAAAGCAAGCTTTTGCCGGGGCGCCTTCAGAAGGGCCCCTGAGCGTTCTTATCATAGGGGGCCAAGAGGCCCTTGAGGGAACTCGCCAAATCCTGGATTCGCTGGCAATCATGGGGTTCACGCTCAACCTCATCGGAGTAGTTTATTGGGGACGGAAACGTCTCCCTCGACACTTTGCCTCCGACCCCGACATCCGCGTGTTCGATGATTATAGCAAGCCCATTGAAGAAGAAGCCCCTGATCTCCTGGTCATCACCTCGGACGATCACCGCCTTCGCAAGAAGCTGACCGAGATCATTCCACCTCGGACCCGGATACTGGACTCTTTTGCCCTGAACGCGTTCCAGACGCTCAAGCAGGTCGCAGGGCAGCTCGGAAAGACTCAAGACAAGCTGCAGAGCGTAGAATTGATCAAAGAAGTCCTTATGGCGGGTTCCGAAATCAGCATGAAGGTAATCGACGAGGACTTCAATGTGCTGGAAATTAACAATGACATCCTTGCCAGGTCCAGGATGTCGAAAGACGAGTGCATCGGCAGACCCTGCCACTGGGTCATAAACCGATACCTGGAACCATGCCACCAGAAAGGGAGCAAGTGTCCGGTAGTGGAAGTCCTCCGGACCAGCCATTCTTCGCATCACGTCCGGGAAGAGATAAGAGAAGACGGAACAGTGGGATATTTCACCGTCAGCGCATATCCGCTCAAGGAGGACGAACGAGGCAAGAAATGCATTCTGGTGATTTGGAAGGACGTCACCCGTGTGATGACGCCCTTGCTGGACCGTCAGGCAGAGAGCATTCGGAAAAACTTTTTGCATTTTCTCCACCAGGACAAAATGGTCGCGTTGGGAAAGTTAGCCGCTGCGGCTGTCCACGAAATTAACAACCCCATCCAGGGAATTCTGACCTTTTCAAAGCTCATGATAAGCACCCTGAACCAGGAAAATATCCCGCCGGAGGAGGTGGTTAAATTTCGCCGTTATCTGGAGCTTATCGCATCCGAGTCCTCTCGGTGCGGGCAGCTTCTTCGAAATCTTCTATCGTTCGCACGACAGGGTGAACTGGAAAAAGATTTTTTTGACGTTCATGCGCTCCTCGAAGAAATTCTTCTACTGACGGGCAACCGCATGGAACTTCAAGGCATAACTCTCAACCGTGAAATAGCTGAAGAACTTCCTCCGATGTACGGGGATCGGGACCATATCAAACAGGCCGTGCTGAATCTTATTCTCAACGCGGTAGAAGCCATGCCCGACGGAGGCATAATAACTATGTCCGTGAAATTGAGCCCTGATAAGAAACACATAAGCGTAAGTGTGAGCGACACCGGAGGCGGTGTCCCCAAGAAGGTCCAGAGTAGCATCTTTGAACCGTTTGTTACTACCAAGGAAGACGGGAAGGGCGTGGGCCTTGGGCTGAGCGTGGTTTATGGTATAGTCGCTCAGCATGAGGGCTCCATCGAGGTGGAAAGCGACGAGGGTAAAGGCGTCAGATTTGTTCTGACTTTCCCTGTAGTCAGCAAAATCTGCAAGCTCGACATTTCTTGAGATTTTCTTTAGTTAGGAGGCATTGATCCGCTCATGAGCCGCAAGAATAGATTCATGGTGGTGGACGATGAACTGATCGTAAGGGA
>Ga0074045_10004536_pt1 | contig 12293 bp, 6 predicted proteins | sample BogForMeECP23OM2_FD_94442 | JGI IMG/M metagenome (GOLD analysis project Ga0074045, IMG submission 94442) | Bog forest soil microbial communities from Calvert Island, British Columbia, Canada - Bog Forest MetaG ECP23OM2 | ecosystem: Environmental > Terrestrial > Soil > Wetlands ...
ACGTTCACCGACGTCACGGACAAGGCCGGCGTAGGTACGCCGTGTTATGCCATGGGCGGAGCAGTGGCGGATTACAACAATGACGGCTGGCCAGACATGTACATCACCTGCTACGGCGGCAATGTTCTGTATCGCAACAACGGCGATGGCACGTTCACCGATGTAACCAAAGCAGCAGGCGTGGCCGACGGTCGCTGGTCCACAGGGGCAGCCTTTGCCGACTACGATGGGGACGGATTCGTCGACCTGATGGTGTCGAACTATGTCGACCTCGATATCCACCATCTTCCCGTGTTTGGCAGCGGCACCACCTGCAGGTTTATGGGCGTCGACGTCCAATGCGGCCCCCGTGGGCTGAAAGGCGCGGGAGACTCGCTTTTCCATAACAATGGAGACGGCACGTTTACCGATGTTTCTAAGAAAGCCGGAGTAGACGATCCCAACGGTTTTTACGGCCTCGGCATCAGTTGGTCGGATTTCGACAATACTGGACGCCCGGATATCTATGTGGCCAACGATTCCATGGCTGCGTTTCTGTATCGCAATGATGGCAACGGCAAGTTCACGGACATCGGCTTAGAGTCCGGTACCGCCCTCGGTGAAGATGGTCACGAGCAAGCCGGGATGGGAGTAGCGGTCGGTGATTATCTCCACACCGGGCGGCCTAGCTTAGCAGTCACAGATTTCGCTATGGACAATACGGCCCTGTACCGCAACGACGGCAAGTGGGATTTTCAGGACGTCTCGTATTCTTCAGGTATAGGTCTGCCTTCGGTACCGTTAGTGAAGTGGGGAATCGCTTTCGTGGATCTCGATAACGATGGCTGGCTCGACTTGGTCACGGTGGCAGGCCATGTTTATCCCCAAGCCGATCATCTGCCTTCCGGTGCGCGATACCGCGAACCCAAACTCGTGCAGTTCAACCAGGGGGACGGTACCTTTTGTGATGCCAGTGAACAGGCTGGTCGCGCAATCCAGGAGCTACGCGTCTCCCGTGGTTTAGCCGTCGGCGATCTATTCAACGACGGCAACGTCGATTTGGTAGTGGAAGATTTGACCGGGAGCCCAATGATCTTGCGCAACCCCGGAATCCCGGGCCGGCATTGGGTGAGTTTTGAATTAGCGGGCACGAAGAGCAACCGCCTCGCCATCGGTGCTCGCCTAAAAATTGTGGCCGGTGGAATGACTCAAACCGATGAAATTCACAGCGGCGGCAGCTACCTTTCGCAAAGTGACCTGCGGGTCCATTTTGGTTTGGGCAAGGCCACAAAGATTGACAGCCTGGAAATCCGCTGGCCCTCTGGAAAGGTAGAAACCATCAAGGATCTGGACGCAGACAAGTTCTACAGCGTCCTCGAAGGCCAAGGCATCGTCCCAGCAGAGAAAATTCGCCCCACCAGCTCTGCACCAACCAAATAGACGCTAGGAGGTCAGCATCCTCTTCGTCTTGTCCACCAATGCGCTTTTTGTCCTGAAAAGGCTCGGATCGAATCATGGCATATTTGGCGCCGGAACGGTTGGATGAGCTGTTAACCGGGCATTTGCCGAATGTTACTGCGGTTGACTGTGTGGGCTATCCGTCACAGCCAAGCCCCCCACATCGGCGTATGTGTGTTCCATGCGACGAACCATTTCTTTCACGCTGAACGGCAAACCTACCCATCTGGAGGCCGACGACGAGCGCATGCTGCTCTGGGTACTACGCTACGACCTCGCCCTCACCGGAACCAAGTACGGCTGCGGCCAAGGCCTCTGTGGCGCCTGCACTGTCGTTGTGGAAAACGAAGCGGTACGGGCCTGCGCCACAACTCTGCGCGACGTGGCCGGAAAATCGATCCTCACCATCGAAGGGCTCGAACAAGAAGGGAAGCTGCACCCCCTGCAGCAGGCCTTTCTGCGGCACAGCGCCTTTCAATGCGGCTACTGCACCCCAGGGATGATCCTGAGCGCCTACGCTTTGCTTCGGAAGACGCCTCAGCCCACGGAAGAGCAGATCCGGGAACACATGGACGACAACTTGTGTCGCTGCGGGAGCCACACCCGTGTCGTCCAAGCCATTCAGGAAGCGGCTAAGGAGCGTATGTGATGAGCGCTCAAGAGAAACTGACGAAGGAAGCCCACGCGACGCAGACCGATACCGCACCGATGTCCCGCCGCGAATTTCTCGGGTTGACGGGTTCGGGGCTGTTCGTTTTTTTCTGGGCCGAGCCAGACGGTTTTTTCCAGGAGGCAGCACACCCCAGCCAGCGGTCCGGCTATCCCGAAGACTTCAACGCCTATCTGCGAATTGCGTCTGACGGCCGGGTGACCTGCCTCGTCGGAAAGATCGAAATGGGTGAAGGGGTAATGACCTCTCTGCCGATGATGCTCGCCGACGAACTCGACGTTGCTCTGAATTCCGTGGACATCGTGATGGGCGACACCGATCTCTGCCCGTGGGACATGGGCACATTCGGATCGTTAAGTACTCGCCAATTTGGCTCCATCTTGCGCAAAGCGGGAGCCGAAGCTCGAGCTGTCCTGCTCCAGATGGCAGCGGAACGTCTCAACGTGCCGGTCGAGCGGCTGAACGCGAAAGACGGCGTGGTGAGTGATTCGTCGAGCGGCAATCATGTGAGCTACGGGGAACTGGTCCAGGGTAAGCGCATCGAGCGGCACCTCGATAAACACAAGGTCGTTGTGAAGCCCGCCTCCGCCCACAAGATTTGGGGGCAATCTCCAGTGCGGCGAGATGGCCTGGACAAGGTCACGGGAAAAGGCAAGTATGCCGCGGACTTCGTGCTGCCCGGTATGCTGCACGCACGTATGCTCCGGCCACCAGCTCACGGCGCAACACTCAAGTATGTGGATACCAGCGCCGCCGAGAAGATCGAAGGTGCGCGCGTTATCCGCGATGGTGAGTTGATTGCCGTGCTGCACATCGATCGCGACGTCGCGGACCACGCGAAGTCGCTGATCAAGGCAGAGTATGATGTTCCCCCAGTTGCCGTCGATGACCGGACGATCTTCGATCACCTCCTAAAACACGCGCCGAAACCTCAGGTCGTAGACGAAGGTGGTGACCTCAAGCAAGGCGAGAAGCTTTCGACGACGATTGTTGAGGAAACCTATCTGAATAGCTACGTCTCGCATGCGCCAATCGAGCCGCATTCCGCCACGGCGGCGATGGAGAATGACCGAATCACGGTTTGGGCGGGAACGCAGACCCCTTTCCCGGTAAAGCAGGAAGTGGCGGAGGCACTGCGATTGCCACCAGAGAAAGTGCACATCATTGTGCCTTATGTTGGCGGCGGCTTTGGAGGCAAAAGCGCCTCTCAGCAGGCGATTGAGGCTGCTCGACTCGCGAAAATCACTAGCCAGCCGGTGCAGGTTCTGTGGGACCGCAGCGAGGAATTCTTTTTTGACACCTTCCGGCCTGCCGCCGTGGTCAAAATTCGCGCGGGCATCGATGGCACCGGAAAACTCACGCTCTGGGACTTCAGCGTGATTGGCGCGGGCGACCGGGAAGCTAAGTCGTTTTATGATGCGCCGCATCGGCGCACCACCTCATCCGGTGAATGGTCCGACCAGAATCCAGGGCTGCATCCGTTTGCGGTTGGGGCGTGGCGCGCCCCCTCTGTGAACACCAATACATTCGCGCGCGAATCCCACATGGACACCCTTGCGCGCAAGGCGGGCCTGGATCCGGTAGAGTTCCGCCTGAAAAACTTGAGCAACAAACGCATGCGCAACGTTTTGCAATTAGCGGCGAAGCAGTTTGGATGGAAGCCTGCTCGGAAACAGCCTGGCCACGGCTTTGGAGTTTCTTGCGGCACCGATACCGGAACTTACGTGGCCATGATGGCAGAGGTTGTGGTCGACGACAACACCGGAGCTGTGCGCGTCAATCGCGTGCTCTGCGTTCAGGACCAGGGCGCCACGGTGAACCCCGACGGCGCGCGCCAGCAAATCGAGGGTGGCATCATGATGGGTCTCGGCTACACTCTTAGCGAAGAAGTGCGCTTCCGCGGGCGGGAGATTCTCGATCGCAATTTCGACAGTTATGCACTGCCGCGCTTTTCCTGGCTCCCGAAGATCGAAAGCCTTCTGGTGAACAATCCAGACCTGCCGGCTTCGGGATGTGGCGAGCCGCCCATCATCAATGTGGGCGCAGTCGTTGCCAATGCGATTTACGATGCTGTGGGCGCTCGCGTGCTTCAACTGCCAATGACTCCCGCGCGTGTCAAAGCCGCCCTTCCGCACACCTGATTCGCTGTGGAGCACTGACTGATGGCCTGTTCTCCCGAAGTTTGCCAAGTTCCAGTCGGCTTCCCTCTCCCAAACTTCGCGAAGTGTCCCACGACGCGCCTGGTCCCGGTACCACTGCCCTCCTGAGCAAGCGATTCTGACCGCCACAGGGAGCGCCGACGGTATCTGGGCACACTTCTTTGGAGGGCGTAACCCTACTGCATACAAGATACGAAACTTACATGCGCACGCGGCTTGGCAATCAGAGTGCACCACTAGATTAGAGAGGAGAAATTATGCGGCCTAGGTGGACAAGAATCTTGGCTGCACTGGTTGCCATTACGTCGGTAGCAATCTTGGTAGCACTCATCGCCATCATTCTGGCGGTGGCAGCGATAGCCGCCTCAAACGAAAAGACAATCAACCTCATTGAACCCACTATTGTCGGCAGCATCACACTGCGACCTGGCCAATACACCATTCCCGGTCTTGGTCGGCCGCCCAACAAGTCGCCTGGGCTAACTCTGGAAGATTCGTTAGTTACTCGGCGCCACGAGTGCTGACCCGTCCTGTACTGCAGCTAGCACTCTCCAATTCAGCCGGATTGGACCCTCGTCGCTAAAAACTCTGGCCATCGAAGGGTCCAGCAGTAGCTCGCGGATCGATTGAAGCGTGCCATTGACCAGCGCCCACTCACTGATCAGGCGGATGCCATGACTGTAATCGGCATAGTTAGCACCGTGCACGGTGCTCAATGGCTGAATGGGCTGGCCCGGCCCGCGGTGCCAACCGTAAATGGCGATGCGTCCGAGGTTGATCGCTAACCGATTGCTCATTACGACATCTTTTTTGTCGCCCGAGACGAGTGCACCTAACGGCGCTCCCACAGCGTGTACCTGATCCTCGATCATGTGGTTATGGGTCGAATAATATTCCGTCGACCTCATCTGGGGACCAGCCGGCAGAGGCTGCGGAGCCAAGTGATAGCGGGATTGGAGATAAATGGCGTCGACCATTTTTCTGGTCGGGAGCACAAATCCGAACCGCTCCGCGATGGTAACCGCCGTATGCAAATTCATCGGAATACGCAGGAAGTCAGAATCGGAGCCTATGGCCAGGTAGTCGGGTGTGACAAAGATCGTCGCCGTAAGGGTTTGACCATTCGCCAGTTCGCACTGAAGCTGCACAGGCACCAATTTCCTGAGAAACGCCGGAAAATTGCCCTTGGAGATCTCTTCCAAAATGGCTTCTTCGCGTTCCTGGGAGTTCATGTTGGTGACATGCTGCGCAAATTGCGACCCTGTGAGATCCTGTGCCGCTCTGGCTGGAATGCCTTGCGTTAGTTGTTCGGGCTGGATACTGCTACTGGTGTGCTCGCCTGGACTCGCGCTGAGAGAAAAAACGACCAGAAAAACAAATACGATACATAGAACGCATTTAACGCTAGTGTTTCGCAATGCTAAAACCGCCTGCAACATCGAAAGGGCCACTTACACATTGTATCGTCTTCGACGATGGCATTGCAATTGTTGCATTTAATTTCTGTGGTACACAGACAACGGCCGGTACAGGAACAATTCGTCAATCCCGTCGCTGCTTGCTGCATCTATATAGTATAAGAAGCACTGGATAGCAATGAGACGAGGGTAGGAGTCACGCCACCGCGCGAAGCTCAAATGAACTCCTCTACTCAATCTTCCTGCGGCGCGCCTGACAAACAGTCGCAATCGTCGGCGACCTTGCATAAGGACTCGCCCGACCCGCAACCCACCGAACCTGTCCTTTCCTGGGGCCGCTATCCTAGGGCCGAGCATCGTCAGGTCTTCAGACCCGCCTGGAACGACCAGATGCCCGACATTCTTAAGGCGGCTGCAGGCAGTTCCTTGCTTCCCTTTGGTATGGGTCGCAGTTACGGCGATTCTTGTCTCAATTCCGGCCGCGACCTCGTACAGTGTCATCGGCTCAATCGCATTCTGGGTTTCGACGAATCGACTGGCGTGGTCCGCTGCGAGAGTGGTCTGACCCTTGCCGATATTGTCGCTGTATTCCTCCCCAAGGGGTGGTTTCTCCCAGTCACACCAGGCACAAGCTTTGTTACCTTGGGCGGTGCAATCGCGAACGACGTCCATGGCAAGAACCATCATTGCGCCGGGACCTTTGGCGCTCACGTCCACCAGATTGCGCTACACCGTTCAGATCGTGGCTTAATCTTCTGCAATCCCCGGGAAAATCCCGAAATGCTGCGCGCCACCATCGGCGGACTCGGCCTGACCGGTATAATTGCTTGGGCCGACATCCAACTGAAACGCGTTGCTGGTCCCTGGATAAATGCAGAATCTATACCCTTCGAATCGTTAAAAACTTTCCTTGATCTCAGCCACGACAGTAATGACCTCTTCGAATACACCGTGGCGTGGATAGATTGCTTTTCCGGGAAGAACGCGCGTGGGATCTTTTTCCGTGGCAACCACGCCCCCAATTGTCAAAAAAAGTTCCGTGCCAAGCACGGCCCGAAGCTTCCTTTTGAGCTCCCCTCCTGGACTCTCAATCGTTTCTCGGTTCGAGCCTTCAACGCCGCGTTCTACGCGGTTCATGCGGCCAAAAAGCGCCGCGCCGTTGTGGCTTACGATTCGTTCTTTTACCCGCTCGATTCCATTCGGCAATGGAACTTGATGTACGGCAGGCAGGGTTTCCTTCAATACCAGTGCGTTATCCCAGAAGCGAAGCTTCCAGCCTTCGAGGAACTACTCGATCGCGTCGCGCATTCCGGCATGAGCTCCTTTTTGGTAGTGCTCAAGCAATTCGGCTCTGCGCCGCCCGCGGGCATGCTTTCCTTCCCCCGTCCTGGACTCACCATCGCGTTCGACTTCTCCATGAGAGGGGAACCAACACTTAAGCTCCTTCGGTCCCTCGACGAAATTGTCCAGGAAAGCGGTGGAGCGATATACCCAGCGAAGGACGCTCGCATGAGTCCTGCCCTATTTGAAACCTCATTCCCCAACTGGCGAGACTTTGTTCCCTACAAAGATCCGAAGATGTCTTCCTCGTTTTGGAGACGCGTGACAGGGTTGCCATGACAAACACCACGCCTCCACAAGCTCCGAACTCGGTAGGAACGCCAGCAGCGGGAGGCAAGCCTGCTCGAGTAAAAAAAATTGTAATTCTCGGAGCCACTTCCGGCATCGTACTCGAAGTTCAGAGGCAATTGGCTCGCCGGCGCTGGGAGTTACTCCTCGTAGCCCGCTCACCGCAACGCCTGGCTGCACTTCAGGCAGACTTGTTGATACGTGGGGCGTCTCAAGTCTTGACTTATTCGGCGGACTTATCCTCCATTGCGCAACACAACGGAATCTTGGAATTTGCGTTTCGCGAGTTTCCCGATTTTGACACCGTGCTCCTCGCCTACGGCTCCATGCACAACCAGAAAGACTCCCAAACTTCCATTCCGGTCCTCTTAGAGGAGTTGCAGGTTGATTTTGTAAGCGCCGCCGCTATTCTTACCCCATTCGCTGCAGAGTTGGAGCGCAGACGTACGGGCTGTCTTGCTGCCATCACTTCGGTCGCCGGGGATCGGGGACGGCGCTCCAACTACGTTTACGGTTCCGCAAAGGGCGGCCTTTCGCTTTTTCTGCAAGGGCTTCGGAGTCGCCTGCATCCTGCTGGTGTGCGCGTAATTACCATTAAACCCGGACCAGTCCAGACCCCTATGACCGATGGATTGCCGCACGCCGCACGCTTCGCCGATCCACAGCACGTGGCGCGCGACATCGTCCGCAGCCTCGAACGCCGTTCTCCTGACGTCCTCTACACCCCAACAATCTGGCGCTACATCATGACCGCTGTCCGATTGCTTCCAGAAGGGATATTCAAACGCCTGCCACTCTGATCATTTCTCTGCCGTTGATAATGCAAGCCACCGCACCTCGCTGATTCTGCCGTTTTTCGTCCCGCAGTATGCCACCAGCGAGAGCGAGGAAATACCAAGGTCAAATATGCGAGAAGGCCACTTGCCAGACAAAACCTCGACACCTCTCCGCACGCCATAGCTATGGGCCTGTTGTCAAATGCTGGATTTCGCAGTAGAAATAAAGCAGGCCATCCTAGTTGTCTACCATTTCTTCAGCAAAGCCCGTTCTTCGTTGCTCCTGACGAGTTTTTGCTGCGAGTCGCTCCATAGCTGGGCGACTCAGGATGCATAGCGGCAATCAGGCATCGAACGATGGACTTAGAGAAGAGTCATAGTGCCGATGGGATAAGGCGCCGCTCAGAAATTGGCGATGATGCATATGAACCCGTCAGGTATTGGCGCGAGTGAGTCCGAAACCCATCAGCGGTCTGGGTTGCTACGCCTAATCGATCTCCGACACTACGGCCTTGCGGTTTTCTCCGTCGGATTCGCACTAGGCCTGGCGTTACTCCTGCAGTTCCTACATTTCCGGGACGCCGCGGTTCCCTTGCTGCTGTTTGCCGTCGCCATCACCTCTTGGTACGGCGGCACAGGACCCGCGGTGTTGGCGCTCGTCCTGTCCATTAGCAGCTTTTACTATTACTTCGTGGAGCCCGTCCGCACCATCTACATCTACCCCTCCGAAATCCCTTTTTTCATCACTTTTGTAGGGTTCGCTGCGCTCCTGTCCTGGTTCAGCACCATTCGGCGGCGTGCCGAAAAATATCTGCGCGAGCGGGCGGAACTACTCAATCTTACGCACGACACCGTTTTCGTGATGGATATGGACGGGGTGATCAAGTACTGGAATCGCGGCGCCGAGGAACGGTACGGCTGGACCGCGGAGCAGGCAGTGGGGGGAGTTGTTCATGACCTGCTCAAGACGGCGTTCCCCTCGCCCCTTGAGGGGATTAAAGCGGAAGTGACGCGTACAGGTCGTTGGGAAGGCGAGCTTCTGCACACCAAGAAGGATAGAACTCAGGTGGTGGTGGCAAGCCGCTGGTCTTTGCAACGCGACAAGAGGGGCATGCCCGTTGCAATCCTGGAAACGAACAACGACATCACCGAGCGCAAGCGGGCTGAAGAGACCTTGCGCCGTTTGAATCGCGAACTCCGAGCGATCAGTGACTGCAACCAGATCCTCCTGCGCGCCACCGATGAGCAGACCTTGCTCCAAGAAATCTGCCGGATCGTCTGCGAGGAGACGGGTTACCGCATGGCATGGGTGGGCTATGCCGAACACGACGAGGCCAAAAGCGTGCGCCCTGTCGCGTGGACCGGGGCCGAGGCGGACTATCTCGCAACTTCCGGCATAACCTGGGCCGACACGGACCGTGGGCGTGGCCCCACCGGAGAGGCCATCCGCAGCGGAAAAAGCTGCTGCGTTCAGGATTTCGCAACGGATCCTCGGCTCGCCCCTTGGCGGGAGAGCCTTTTGCAGCGCGGTTTTCGTTCCGGCATCGCCTTGCCTCTCAAGGACGAAAACGACAACGCATTCGGCAGCCTCACCATTCATTGCGCACAGCCCAACGCTTTTACATCGGAAGAGATTCGGCTGCTTGAGGAACTCTCTGGGGACTTGGCGTTCGGCATCATCACCCTGCGTTCGCGGGCCGCCCGCAAACAGGCGGAGCAGCAAGTTACCCTCCTGAGTTTCGCCCTGAACAATGTCCGCGACACGGCCTGGCTGATAGACGACACGGGGCGACTTCATTACGTTAGTGACGAGGCTTGCCGGGTTTTGGGTTATACCCGTGAGGAACTGCTCGGCATGGGCATACCGGATATTGACCCCGACTTCCCGCCGGAGCGTTGGTCCGGCCATTGGCGCGACCTTACGCAGCAGCGCTCGCTGAACTTCGAAACCCGCCACCGAACCCGGGATGGCCGTATCCTTCCGGTCGAGGTCAGCGCAAATTATTTCGAATACGGAGGCCGGTCTTACAACTTGGCCTTGGCGCGGGATATCTCGGAACGCAAGCGAGCCGAAGAAGCGCTGCGCGAGAGCGAGCGGTTCCAACGTACCTTGCTTGAAAACCTTCCCGATTGTATCGCCCGCTTCGACAGGGAAGGACGACACTTGTTTGTCAATTCCGCGGTGGCCAAAGTCTTTGGCGCTCCCCCCGAACAATTTATCGGCAAGACATTGCGCGAATGCGGCACGCCAGGACTGGAGCCGCAAAATCTTGTGCTGGAAGGCTTGCTCAAACAAGCGTTCGAAGAGGGCGTTGCCAACTCGACCGAAGCCGAGTGGACGACGACTCAGGGCATTCGCCACTTCGACGTCCGGCATGTGCCCGAAAAGGACGAAACCGGGAATGTGATTACAGTGGTCGGGATCTCCCGCGACATCACCGACCGCAAGCGGGCCGAGGAAAATCTCCGGCAGAGCGAAGCGGAACTTCGACAAATCGTAGACGCTGTTCCGCAGCACGTCGTCGTTTTGGAACCAGACGGAGAATTCCGTTATGTGAATCGGGGCGATCTCGAATACACAGGCCTGACCCTGGAAGAAGTTCATGCGGCCGATTATCCTGCCAGAATCTTTCATCCCAACGATTGGGAGAGACTACGCGACGATCGCCAACACGCTCTTGCACAAGGAATTCCATGGGAGGCGGAAGCGCGACTGCTCGGAAAAGACGGGCAGTATCGTTGGTTTCTAATTCGTCTCAACCCGCTGCGGGATGAACAAGCGCACATCATCCGCTGGTACGGCACGCGGACCAATATCCAGGAGCGCAAACGGGCCGAGGAAGCTTTACTACGCAGTCAGGCCTATTTGTCCGAAGCGCAGAGGCTGACCCGCACGGGGAGTTGGGCTTTGGACGCCGCTAGCCGCGAATACAGCTACTGGTCTGATGAGATGTTCCGGATTTTTGGGGTGGATCCCGACGGCGGCATACCGATCAGGGAAACAATGGGCCGGCGAATTCATCCAGAAGATGCCAGCCGGGCGACCGCCGGCTTCGAGAAGTCTCTCCGCGAAAAAGTAGATACCTCCGATGAGTACAGATTCGTGCTGCCCGACGGAACGGTCAAACATATTCAGAGCATTCGACACCCTGTCTTGAACGATGCTGGAGATGTCGTTCAACTGGTCGGCACGTTTGTCGACATTACGGAGCGGAAGGCGGCCGAGGAAGCGCTACGCGAGAGCGAGACGCGCTTTCGCACATTTGTGGACCACGCGGGGGACGCCCTCTTCGTCCAAGATCTCGAACAGGGGACCATTGTTGATGTGAACCGGTCAGCCTGCGAGAGCCTTGGTTACACTCGCCAGGAACTGATCGGGAACACCGCAGTTGCCTTCCACCTGGATTCGGATCGAGCCATGGTGGAATCAGCCGCGCAGCGGGCGGCGGCGGGCGAACCGGTATTCGACAGGCACTTGCATCGGCGAAAGAACGGGTCAACCTTCCCCGTCGAAGTACACACCAGCCTGGTCTCGTATGACGGTCGTCGCTTCCTGCTGAAGGTCGCTCGCGACATCAGTGACCGCGTGCGGGCGGAAGAACAGCGCGAGAAATTGCGGCAACTCGAGGCAGATCTTGCGCACATCAACCGTGTGAGCATGATGGGGGAACTGACCGCCTCGATTGCCCATGAAGTCAACCAGCCGCTGTCGGGTGTAGTGAGCAACGGCAGCGCTTGCCTGCGCTGGCTGGCTGGAGATAAGCCGAACATGGAGGAAGCCCGGGAAGCCGCCCGGCGGATCGTCCGCGATGGGAAGCGAGCCGCCGAAGTGGTCACCCGCATTCGGGCCCTGACAAAAAGGACCGTGGCGACCAGAGAAGAGCTGAACCTGAATGAAACCGTCCGGGAAGTCTTGGTCCTCGTCGGAGATGAAGCGAAAAGAAAGAGCGTGATCATCCGAACGCAGTTTGCGGATGACCTTTCCTCTGTTTCCGGTGATCGGGTGCAGTTGCAGCAGGTGGTACTGAACCTCGTTATGAATGCGATCGAAGCGATGAGCGGTGTGGCTGAGCGGCCGCGAGAACTGATCATCACCACCCGGAACATTGCTGGCGATGAAGTAGAGGCAACGGTTGAAGACTCGGGGATGGGTCTGGCTCCGGACAGAATGGCGAAAATCTTTGAACCTTTCTACACCACGAAG
>Ga0074045_10004537_pt1 | contig 12292 bp, 9 predicted proteins | sample BogForMeECP23OM2_FD_94442 | JGI IMG/M metagenome (GOLD analysis project Ga0074045, IMG submission 94442) | Bog forest soil microbial communities from Calvert Island, British Columbia, Canada - Bog Forest MetaG ECP23OM2 | ecosystem: Environmental > Terrestrial > Soil > Wetlands ...
CAGGCTGCGGAAAAACTCAATCTCGGGCTTGATTTTGGGTGGCGCAGCGCTTCAGCGCTGCGGTAACTGCTTTGTTCTGAGTCCGGCTTTAGCCGCTGAGGTGGCACTGCCTGGTCGGGAACGGCTTTTTCCGCAGCCTCTTCAGGCGTGTCGCAAGCGCGGTAGCATTGCCGCGCCTTCAGGCGCTGGATTTCGAACTTTGAGTTTCACCACGAGCCGATAAGTGTTTCGCACCGTTCTCATGCTGCTGTTCTGGGCCGCAGCGCTGCCTTTCGCGGCGCTCTTCGGGATTCCCTGGACTTACCTCACCAAAGACATCACCTTCTTGTACAACACCAGCATGTGGGCGGCCTTCACCGGAGTGCGCATCGCGGGCGTGAAAGTGCGAGTGCTCGGCCTCGAAAAAATTGATCCGGCGCGAACCTACGTCTTCATGTCGAATCACATCTCCAATCTCGATCCGCCGCTCACCCTGCCGCTGATTCCGCGCCGCACTTCCGTGATGGTGAAGAAGGAATTATTCAAGGTTCCAATTCTCGGCCAGATCATGCTGACCGGATCATTCGTGCCGGTGGATCGCGGCAATCGCGATGCGGGTATCGCGGCGGTGCGCGATGCGCTCAAAGTCATCGATCAGGGATTGAACATGACCATCTACGTGGAAGCGCACCGCTCGTACGATGGCAAACTGCTGCCGTTTAAAAAAGGCCCGTTCTATCTAGCCGAGGAGTGCAAGGTTCCGGTCGTGCCCATCACGATTTCAGGCACGGAAGACTGCATGCCGAAAGCGCGGTTTGCGATTCGTCCGGGGACGGTGACGGTCGAATTCCACGATCCCATCGAGCCCAAAGATTTCGGAGAACGCGAGTGCCTGATGGCCAAAGTGCGAGCCGCAATCAATAGCGGGCTACCAAAGGAGCTAAGGGAATAGCATGCCGCCGCTCCCACCTTAGGTTGTCATCCTGAGCGGAGCCGGAACTTCACGAAGTGAAGATCCGACGGAGTCGAAGGACCCCTGTACCTCTTCACCACATCAGACGCGTCAGGGAGTTCTCCCTGCGCTGCCACATTGCGGCCACCTGTTGTCCCTGGCAGCTTCGAGGCCCGTCTCCGGAGAGACGGACACAGCTTGGCCCCGGCAAAACAGGTCAATCCCATTCTCGCCGACGGACGGTTGGAAGTCTGTGATGGTGCACACTGGGTTTTTGTGATGAAAAAGGGTAGACGTCAGCAACCCGGCTGGCTCGACAAGAAAGGGCGGCGCTGCCGCCGCCCTCTTCGATGGCGTCCGAAACCCTGGATTGGGAAAGGGACCTCTTAGGCGGCCTTCTCCTTCTCCGCAACAACTTTGTGTGTGATTGAGCTATCGACGTTGAAGGTCCGAACCACGGGCTCGGCGTCGAGCAGGGGCCGTATCATCTGTTGGATGACCGGGTACTGTTCCCGATGGTAGCGCTCAGCATCTTCTTTGGTATTCCAGAAACTGATCGCCAGGACGCGATCCGGTTCCGTATCCGATACCAAGAGAGTCTCATCCTTGAATCCGGTCTGTTTATTCAGAATCGGCAGTACTTTTTCGTTGACGAGGGTAGCGAGGTCTCTTGCCTTTCCCGGCTTGGTGGTTACGTCGACCGTGCGTGTAAACATAGGAACACTCCTTCTGCGCTTGTTCTGAAAACGCTCGAGGCTACCGGTCGAAGCTGACCGGCTGCGTGGTGGGTCCCTGGGGTGGAGTCGGTCTTGCAACCAACTGCTTGACCACCATATATTCGGGCCGAAACCGCCATCAGGAGACGGACTTTCGGTCTTATGAATTCAACTGCCGAATGTCCTCGTGGGTCAGGGTCGTTGCTGGGCCGCTGGGTGCGGCTGAGTTTTGGCTGTGGCCAATGGAGACACCTCGAAGCTAGGCCCCAGGGGGACCAGTGTCAATGCCCACTTTTGGTGCAATGCTCCGACTCCGTTCTCAGGCGCTTTTCTTCGAAGTGACAACGGAGAAGACGGACAAATCCCAAGCGGTGGGCGGACCAATCCCACCCTTCAAAGAACGAAGGGTGGGGCACCCGGCTTCGCGATACGACGGGCCCCCTCCCCAAGCTCAACCTGTGGCATGATGAAGGCGGCGGCTATTATGGACTTGTTGAAATCAATCTACGAATTCTTTGGGACACCCTATCCACGGTTGTCTCTGGTTTTGGTAACTATTCTTGGTGCTGCTGCGGCTTTTAGCGTGTGGTCGTTTGCGGCGAGACAGGTTGAGAAGGATCATAAGAGTTCGAGTGCCCTGCCCCAAGTGAGTGGCCCAGCATCCACTGCGGGAGTCGAGAGCCCTGCCGTTACTGGGAGCGGGAACAGCATCCGATACGAGCAGCCTTCCGATCCCCACGAGAAAACCAAGCCGCCCAAAAAGGAGTGAGCCGTGCGATGCGCCCTCATTTTGGCACTACTGACCGCCGTACCTTGCTGGAGTCAGGCGCCCCAGACGGGGAAAGCTGAAACAAGTGGACCTTGCAGTCCCGCCGTGAGTGGTAGCAAGAACACGTTTACTATTAACTGCGGAATCGGCAAGGCTCAGGGGGCCGAGCTACTTAAGATCATTAACAGGATTCTTTCTAACCAAACTGACCTGAAACGGTTTGGAGACACCCTCGATGAGATGCTGAAAGGCATTAACGATATACGACAGTCCTTCGCTGAGCAGAGTGTGCCGCATATTCAGCCCGAAATGGTTATTGATGCCGTAGTATCAGGCTCCATCAAATTTCATGTGAGCGTATTGAATATATCTGGTACCCCGCTGACAGACGTTCGTATGACTCAACACGCATCTGTGGTGCGAGATGTAAGTCAGATGCTTCCAGTAGCCACGATGCAACCCGTGACCACGATATTGCCGTCAAGGGGACGTGTCTCTGTACCGGGAATAGATTCCACTGAACTGTTGGGTACGAGGAACCTTCGTTTGGCCTTTACCTACAAAAGCAAGGTAAATGGAATAAGCGCAGATTTTCTTTCTACCTATGAGTTTGCGCTTGGGGATGGCCCCCTGTCGCCGGGGGTCATTGACCCACGAAAATTCTTTGAAGCCACAGGTGCTACGCTGAACAACGCTCGTGCCGCAATGCTCGATGACATCAACATCAGCTTATCCGATTTGTTTGCGAGCTTGCCCAAGGGGACCATCTCATTCTGGACCGCCGAAACAAGAGACGGTGGTGCAGCAAACTACATAACAATGCAGAATGACATCAGAAGTTTTTCATATGATCCGGTAATGCATATTGCATTGCTCCGAGCCAAACCCGCCAGTGCCCCACTATTCATGACATTTGAACCCAAGGATCGACACATGCTTGCATTCGGGTGGGACGAGACAGGCCCGAGGATTGTGTCCGTGGATGGAGAGAGCGTAACCACGCCTCATTCTCAATAACTTCGAGCGACGGGTGGCCCGCCCTATCGCGAAGCGAAGGGCAGGGATCTTAGGCCGGATCGCGCCGCCGGACGGTGGGAAAGATTCCCTGCTTTTCGCGTCGGGTTGCGGTCCAGTGCGACTCGATCTCGACTACTCCCTTATGGAAGGTTCACGACTGTGCCCAGGCCCGCGTAAATGTAGCGGTCGCCAAAAGCCTTTCGCAAAGTTGCGAAGGTCGGCTCGCCGGTGCAGTGACCGACTGCAATGTAATCCAGCTTCCATTGGTCCTGCAAAGCGGTGGATATTCTCTGAATCTCGGGATCGGATGCTCCCACCAGATGAAGTCCTCCAAAGAGTACCCGGACATGCGGGTCTATTTTGGTTGCGGATTCGAGGATCTTCTCCACTCCTGCGTGAGAGCATCCATCCACAATGATCAGGCCCTGCGGGCTGCGAATCGCCATCGAGATTTCACGAAGTTCGAGCGTCCCGGTGACCTGTGAGATAGTGGGCACAAGAAAAATGCCTGGTGCGATCTCCGTGGTTGAATCGACTCGGATAAAGTTAGCCTGGGGCCAAGGCGTGCTAGCCGAGAGCATTTTTGGCGGATCGCCGTCAAAGTAGCGCGCGTTTGCTGCCAGGGATTCGTCTTTGCGATAGAAGGTATTCGGCGCTTCCCATCCAAACGGCCCCCACGGGTCGGCGGGAGTGTAGATCTTGACCGTCGGATTTATGCGCAGCAGATAGTTGAGACCACTGATGTGGTCCCCGTGCCGGTGCGATAACACCACAAAATCCAGCTTGGTGAGATCCACTCCCAATGCCTTGACATTATGTTCGAGAATCTCAGCATTCCCGCCCGTGTCGAAGAGTATCCGTTTACCGCCATACTCCACGAGCGCGGAGAATCCCCACGCTTTGGTCATGCCCGGGACCTTCCCAAACGCGTCATAAAGAATCGTGACGCGATTCCCGGTTTCATCTTTGCAAACGCCCAGAACTGGAAAGATGACCAGCAGAAGAGCGGCAAGCACTAAACCATGTGATAGTCGGGACTTCATGACGTCCTCCTCGCTGGGAGTCATCCCGCCTAAGGTTTCGATGTCTTCCTGGATGTTTCGCGGTGGGCGGGAATTTCCCTTTGACCCCAAAAACGGCTGCGATTGTCCTACCAAATCCCAGTTCGCGTCAAGCGAAACAATCTTAAGCCGGATGGGTGACCCGTCCTAGCGCCCCGCGCCACCCAAGATCAACGGCCGCGGGCGAGGGCGCCCGCGCCACGCGAAGATCTCCGGCTAGTTGATGACCAACTCGATCGTCGCGGGGTTTCCGCCGGGAGGACATCCTGTGGCCGATCCCAGAGTCCTTACGAAAATCTGCACACTGCTCCCCGCTGAGCCGCCAAAAGATGCGAAAGTCTGTTGCGTAACGGTGGTCTGAAGGTGGAGTGAGTCCACGAAGACGGTGGGCAACGCGCTTCCGTCCCACAGAATCTGCGATTGGGAAGTAAAGCCGCTTCCGTTCGCGGTCAGCAAAACGGATTCGGAGTTGCCAGCAATCGCGCCGGGCGAAAGCGAGGTAAGTTGGGCCATGGGCTGCACGCCCTGACAGCTGTTGAAATCAATGGTCGCGTTGCAGGTGCCCCAGGCAGCGAGCAGCAGGGTCAGGATTACAAGGAACACAATGCGAACCCAGGGATAGGGCAGCAGAACGAGGGGAGAAGGCATACTGGCCTCCGAAGAACGATGCTTGCGGGTATTGTACCGCTGCGAAGTATGCGAAAAGAAAGAAAACGACTCACTCCCGCTCCGACAACTTCCTTATTGCCTTCGCAATCTCCGGCAGCTTGGCGTAGGCGGCGCAGCACTTCAGCCACAAGCGGTGATCAATGGCAGGAGCGCCGCTGACCATGGCTCCGGCGGGAACGTCGTGCGGGATGCCGCTTTGCGCTATGGCTATGGCTCCGTCTCCGATTTTGACGTGGCCGGAAACGCCAACTTGTCCGGCGAGAATTACGTTGTTGCCTACATCCGTGGTTCCGGCCAGTCCTACCTGCGAGATGAGCAGCGTGTCGTGGCCTATGGTGACACTGTGGCCTACCTGGACCAGGTTGTCGATCTTCGTGCCGCGCCCGATGCGGGTCTCGCCTATGCTGGCTCGGTCAATGCAGGTGTTGGCCTGGATCTCGACGTCGCTTTCGATGACCACGTTGCCGGACTGGATGATTTTGTGCCAGTGTCCGGAGTCGTCCTTGGCGAAGCCGAAGCCGTCGATGCCAATGATGGCGCCATTCTGCAGCAGGACGTTGTCTCCGAGATGACAGAATTCCCGGACCACGGCGTGAGCGTGCGCGAAGAAGTTATTACCGATGGTGACTCCGCGATAGATGACGACGTGAGCCAGCAGAACGGCGTTGTCTCCGATGACTACGTCTTCGTCGATCACTACGTAGGGACCAACGTGGGCGTTCTTGCCTAGCTTCGCCTTGGGATGAACTACGGCGGTGGGATGGATTCCGGGGGCGTAGCGCGGCGGCTGATAGAAAAGTTCGATGGCCTTGGCCCAGGCCAGGTAGGGATTCTTGCTGCGCAGCATTCCGGTGGAGATCGCGGGAAAGTCCTCAGCAACGATGACCGCTGAAGCTTTCGTCGTCTTCGCAGCGGCGTTGTACTTGGGATTCGACACAAAGGTCAGCTGGCCGGGTCCGGCGTGTTCGATTCCCGCCACGGCGGTGATTTCGGTGTTGGGCGAGGCGTTTTCGACGCGGGCGTTGAGGGCGGTGGCGATGTCGGAGAGTTTCATATTGGAGTCCGGGAGAATTGTAGCAAGCAGCTCTCAGCTCTCAGCTGTCAGCTCTCAGTAAAAACAAGACTGGCCCATTTCAGGGGTGAATTCGAGTATCGCTTTCCCTGAGAGCTGACAGCTGATAGCTGACAGCTGAGAGCTGCTTCCTACTGCTCGAACAGCGTGACCTGCCTTGTATCCGGCGCACCGCCTCTGCGGCGGCGGTTGGCGGATCCTATTACCGCCAGCACCGTCACCGACGTTAGCGCTTCGCGGGGTACGAAGACTCGTTGCGTGTTTGAGCGCAGGTCGGGAGGGTTCATCAGGAATCCTTCGGCGGGATTTTGCGTCAGGTCGTTGGGCAGGATGCCTTCAATCACTTCGTTGTCTTTGAACTTCAGTCGTACCCACAGGCCTTCGGTCCTCGGACGGGTGGTGAAGGTCTTGCGAAGCATCAAGTCGGTGTCAGAAAACTCACGGACAAAATAAACGGCCTTGATTTCTCTGAGGTCGATGGCGACTACGTTGCCGGAAGTGTTGAGCAGTTCGAGTTTGCCATCCACCACAAAGTTGGCAGGCGCAACATGGCCGCTGATAGAGTCGCGGTCGTGTTTCCGCACGATCACTTTCTTGTGGGTCGAGGACATGGGGCCTGAGATGCTTTCCGCTTCGTGCGTTATGACTATTAGAGCGATCTAGCCCGTGGACTGCCGTGCCCGGGCCACCTTCACGCGGACAAGAGCGTCCGCGCTACAGTTGGATTCTCGCACTTTCTCGAGGAATTCGCCCGGTTTGTGCCTTCGTAGTAGCCAAACGGTAAACGTTGTGTTATTTTCTGTAGTTTGCTGAAATCGTAGGTTTGCGGTATAAGTCTCATGTCTAGAGGGATTTAGATTCCGCCGCCGGGCCGCTTGGCAGGATTCGTTGCGGCCTCCCTGTGGAAAACCTGTGAAAAACGCCCGGTTGAGCCCTCCGAAGGGGCACTGCCAGGCGACTAGGAAGGCATGGCCGATTACATATACACGCTGGAAACCCGGCTCTCGCCGGACCAACAAAAGGCAGTCACCCTGGTCGTAGACGCCGCTAAGGCGGCGGAGATGAACCTCTATCTGACGGGTGGCGCCATCCGCGACATCATTACTGGTTTCCCCATCCGTGACTTGGATTTCACGGTGCAGGGCAACGCGCTCAAGCTTCAAAAAGACCTGGAGCGGGCGGGCGCGGTGGTGGGTGACGCCGACGGCGAGACACGGAGCTTACTGTTGACGCTGCCGGGCGGCGTGCGCGCCGAGATTGCCATGGCGCGCTCGGAGCACTACGACAAGCCGGGCAAGCCTCCGCAGATGGCTCCGGCCACGATTATTGAGGATCTTCGGCGCCGCGATTTCACCGTGAACGCGATGGCGTTGTCGCTGAACGAGGGATCACGGGGGCTGCTGATGGATCCGTTCAACGGATCGGCCGACATCGAAGCCAAAGTGATTCGGGTGCTGCACAACTACGCGTTTCTTGAGGATCCGTCGCGTTTGATCCGCGCCACACGATTTACCACACGTTTCCACTGGCCGCTCGAGGAGCGAACCCAGGCGCGTTACGAATCTGCAAAAGAGAACGGATACATCGAGTACATCCGGAATTCGAGCATCGGATACGAGATCGAGCAGTTGGCGTACGAGGACGATGCGCTCGGCATCCTGAAGGCATACGAAAAAGAGGGCTGGCTGAAGGTGCTGAATCCGCGCTGGAGCACGGCCAAGGTGGATACGGCGGGATTGGGCGCGCTGATGAAGACCCGTCAGCAGATGAACGAACTCGGCTATATGCCGGAGGTTGCGCCGGCGGTGCTGCATTTCCTGACCGAGCGGCTGGGCGACAAGGATATTTCGGATTTGCGGCGGGCGATTCCACGCAAGGATCTGGTCGACTCGTGGAAGGATCTGGATGCGAATGCCCACAGCCTGGCTAAGCGCCTGTTGGGTAAAGAGGCGGCCACACCCTCGCGGACTTGGCAATTGCTGTCGTCGGCTCGTCCGGAGATGATTCTGTTTCTTGCGATCACGGCGCGGCAGCAGGCGGTGGCGCAGAAGATCAAGAATTTCTTTACCAAGTGGCGGCAGGTGCAGCAGAAGATTCCGTTGCCGGAGATGACGGAACTCCACATCACGCCGCAGATGCCAGCGTATCCGAAGATTGCCAACGATGTGTTCATGCTGTTGCTGGATGGCAAGCTGCGCTCGCGGACGGAAACTCTGAAATATCTCAAGCCGCTGGCGCCGCCGCCACCACCACCACCGCCACCTCCGTCGGCCAAGCGGGGTAAAGGAGCCAAGGCATTGGCGGCCGCGGCGGCCGCGGCGAATGCTCCGGCGGCGAGCGGCAAGCCGGGCGTTAAGGGGAAGGGAAAAGTTGCGGCGGCTCCGGTGGCGGCGGTCCCGGTGAAGCCGGCAGCGGAGAAGGCTGCGGTGCCAGCGAAGCCTGCTGCTCCGACAAAGCCAGCGAAGGCTGCAGTGCCGGCGCAGCCTGTTGCTCCGACGAAGCCAGCGAAGGCTGCCAAGGTGAGCAAGCCAGCTAAGGCCCATGCCGTCAAGAAACCGAGCAAGCCTGCCAACACCAGGAAACCGGCCGCTAAAAAGAAGGCAAAAGCCAAATCCAAAGGCAAGAATAAGCATAAATAAAGGGCGGTTTCAGGGCGCTGGAACTTCGGCTGGGAGGGGGTTGTTCTCCGCTGGCTCCGGGGGGCATTTTCCCTGCCTGAAAGCAACTCAAACTGGGCTATAATGAGGTATGCGGCGCTGGTTGTACATAGCGACGTTTAGCCTGATATTGCTCGCCCTGCCCTTGTGGGCACAGCGTCGCGGCGGTGGCGGTGGTGCTCACGTCAGTGGTGGAGGCGGTGCTCGCGTCGCCTCGCACGGCGGTTTTTCCGGACACTCCTCGGCTGTGCACTCAGCTGGCGCATTTCACGGAGGAAGCGTGGATCGCGGCTCCGGCGTCCGTTTTCGAACTGGAAACCCCTACCACGGTCATCGCGGTTTCTACGGACGACGGGGCTATTACCCTTACGCGGGATATTATCCCTACGACTATTACGGCTGGTATTCCGATCCGCTCTATGACAGCGGAGATCAGGACGCGTATGCGGACGAGTATCGTCCCGCTCCCTATCGCGAGGAGGACAACGGGAACCAGGGATTGCAGCGCGATGTGGAAGCACTGAACGGAAAGATCGACCGGCTGCAAGCCGACGTCGAAGCGCGCAATCGGCCGAAGCCGGAGCAGGAACCCGCGACCGCCCTGGTTTTCCGCGACCAGCATGTGGAAGAAGTACGGAATTACGCGATTGCCGGTGGCACGCTCTGGGTGCTCAACGAGCAAGCCGCCAAGAAAATTCCGCTCGCCCAACTCGATCTCCCTGCCACGGCAAAGATGAATGAAGATCGCGGCGTGGATTTTCAAGTGCCGGGACCGGCGCTCCAGCTCATGATCGTGCGCTAGAAGATCGCACGCTAGACGGATTCAGCCTTTTACCAAACTGCACCACTTTCAGGCGTTGCGCGATACCCTCCAGCCAGTAGAATGAAGTCGACTCTGGACTTCCGAAACTAAAAGCTAAGTGCTAATTGCTAAGTGCTGCCTTCATGAGCCAAAACCAATTCGTCCACCTGCATCTGCATAGCGATTACTCGTTGCTCGACGGCGCTTGCGACGTTGAGAAACTGGTTGACCGGGTTCAGAAACTCGGCATGCCCGCAGTCGCCATGACCGACCACGGCAATATCTTTGGCGCTGTGCATTTTGTGAACGCCGCGCACAAGGCCGGGGTCAAGCCGATCGTGGGATGCGAACTCTACATCTGCAAGAAAGACGACCACGACATCACGCGCACGCCGCCCGACGGCGACACTTATAACCACCTGCTGGTGCTCGCCGAAAATGAAGAAGGCTACCGCAACCTGGTGAAGATCACGTCGGAAGCCTCGCTGCACGGCTTCTACTACAAGCCTCGTATCAGCAAGAAATTCCTCGCCGAGCATTCGAAGGGACTGATCGGTCTCTCGGGGTGCCTGAAGGGCGAAGTGGCCGAACGCTTGACGGAAGGGAACTACGAGGCAGCGCGGTCGGCCGCCGGATTCTATCGCGACCTCTTCGGCAAAGAGAACTTTTTCCTCGAGATTCAGGATCAGGGCCTGGAGATGGAGCACCGCATCCATTCTGGCTTATTCCAGTTGGAGAAAGACCTCGGGCTGCCCCTGGTCGCGACCAACGACAGCCACTATCTTTGCGAAGACGACGCGCACGCCCAGGATGTGATGTTGTGCATTCAAACGGGGAAGTCCATCCAGGAAACCAACCGGATGAAGTTCGAAGGCACGCAGTTCTACGTCAAGAACGGCGACGAGATGCTGCACGTGTTCAAGGACGCTCCCCAGGTGCTGGCGCGCACGCTCGATATTGCCGAGCGCTGCAACCTGCGGCTGGAGAAAGTTCCCAGCCCGTTTCCGCGCTTTGACGTTCCCGACGGATTTACGCTCGACACTTATTTCGAGCACATTACACGGCAGGGATTCGCCCGCCGTATGGAGAACCTGCGCACGGCGGCGGCGAACGGCCGGCTCAAGCATTCTCTGGCGGATTACGAACAGAGATTGGCGCGTGAGATCGCCATCATTCAGCAGATGAAGTTTTCGGGCTACTTCCTGATCGTTTGGGACTTCATCCGTTACGCGCGGGAACGTGGCATTCCGGTGGGTCCGGGGCGCGGATCGGCGGCGGGCGCGGTGGTTGCGTACTCGCTTGGGATCACCAACATCGATCCGCTGCAGCATGAGCTTCTGTTCGAACGCTTTCTGAACCCGGAACGCATTTCCATGCCGGATATCGACATTGATTTCTGCATGAACCGGCGCGGCGAAGTAATTGAATACGTCACTCACAAATACGGGCGGGAAAACGTGGCGCAGATCATCACCTTCGGCACCATGGCGGCCAAAGCCGCGATCAAGGACGTTGGCCGCGCAATGGATATGCCATACAGCGACGTGGACCGCATCGCGAAGATGGTGCCGACCACGCTGAATATCAAGCTGGACGACGCGCTCCAGGAGTCGGTGGCGCTGCAGGAGGCGTACCAGAAAGATCCGCAGGTGCGGCAGTTGCTGGACACGGCGCGGAAACTGGAAGGGCTGGTGCGGAATTCCGGCGTGCATGCCGCCGGAGTGGTGATTTCTCCGCGGCCGCTGATCGACCTGGTGCCGCTGCACAAAACCAAGAACGATGAAATTGTCACCGCCTTTGACATGGTGGCCATCGAAAAGATGGGCCTGCTGAAAATGGATTTTCTCGGGTTGACGACGCTCACCATTCTCGACGACACGTTGAAACTGATTGCGCAGAGGGGAACGAATCTCACCCTGGATGACATCCCGCTCGAAGATCAGGAGACCTACGAGAAAGTCTTCCATAAGGGATTGACCTCCGGCGTATTCCAGTTTGAATCGTCTGGCATGAGAGACGTTCTGCGCCGTTATCAGCCGAACTCGATCGAGGATCTTACCGCCTTGAATGCGCTTTACCGGCCGGGACCGATCCAGGGTGGAATGATTGACGATTTTATCGAGCGCAAACATGGGCGTCGGAAGATTGAATACGAGCTACCGGAGCTGAAAGAAATCTTGCACGAGACCCTCGGCGTCATCGTTTACCAGGAACAGGTGATGCAGGCGGCGAACCGGCTTGCGGGCTACTCCCTGGGAGAAGCCGACCTGCTACGCCGGGCGATGGGCAAGAAGAACGTCGAGGAGATGGCAAAGCAGCGCGAACGGTTTGTGCAAGGAGCGACGCAGCGCGGTTTTCCGCCGAAGAAGATCGAGAAGATTTTCGATCTGATGGCGCAATTTGCCGGATACGGATTCAATAAGTCGCACTCGGCGGCCTACGCCCTGCTGGCGTATCACACGGCGTATCTGAAGACCCACCATCCGCTCGACTTCATGGCGGCGTTGCTGACCTCGATCACGGGCGACACAGATAGTGTGGTGAAGTACATCAACGAATGCCGCGAAATGGGAATCGCGGTCGAGCCGCCGGATATTA
>Ga0074045_10004538_pt1 | contig 12292 bp, 4 predicted proteins | sample BogForMeECP23OM2_FD_94442 | JGI IMG/M metagenome (GOLD analysis project Ga0074045, IMG submission 94442) | Bog forest soil microbial communities from Calvert Island, British Columbia, Canada - Bog Forest MetaG ECP23OM2 | ecosystem: Environmental > Terrestrial > Soil > Wetlands ...
CGCCGTACTCCCCTTCACCAATGGCGGTGAAGATGCCAATACCGACTATCTCAGCGACGGCATCACCGAATCGCTGATCGGCAACCTCGCCCATATACCCCAGCTCAAGGTGAAGTCCCGCAGCTCCGTCTTCCGCTATAAAGGGAAGGATGTGGACGCGCAAAAGGCCGGCAATGAGTTGGGCGTGTCGGCGCTGGTGAGCGGACGAGTGACGTCGCGGGGAGACAGCATCGAAGTGAGCGCCGAGCTTATCGATGTTCGGGACAACACCGAAATCTGGGAACACCACTACAGTGTTAAGGCCGCGGATATCATCTCGTTGCAGAAGCAGATCGCAGGCGACATCGCGGGAAAGTTGCGTTCCAAGCTCAGCAGCTTAGAAAAGCAGCAGGTCACCAGGCAAGGCACGCAAAATCCAGAAGCGTATGAGCTGTATTTGAAGGGGCGTTACGCCTGGGGCAACCGGACCAGTAGTGAGCTTGGGAAGGCAATCTCCTATTTCAATCAAGCCATCACGAAAGATCCAGGCTACGCTCTGGCCTATTCGGGTCTGGCCGATGTCTATTCCGTACTGCCTAACTTTGGCGGCAATCCCAGCGAAGACTATCCGAAGTCGAACGGCGCCGCCCGCAAGGCGCTGGAGTTGGACGCGACCTTGGCTCATCCTCATGCCGTTCTGGGCAGCAACGAGATGCAATACGACTGGGATTTTGCGGGGGGAGAGGCTGAGTTCAAGAAGTCTTTCGAGCTCGACCCCAACGACGCCACTGCGCATCAGTGGTACGCGGACGATATTGGCATGATTGGGGGCAGAGAACAGGAAGCCCTTGCGGAAGTCAATCGTGCGCATGAGCTCGATCCGCTGTCTCCCGTCATCAGCAGGGTGGTCGCAAGTGTTCGCGTCTCGGCGCGGCAGTACGACGAAGCCATTGCGATTTGCCGGAAGGTGGCGAATGAGAACCCGACATTCGCTGTGGCGCATGATTGCTTAGGCTACGCCTATTGGGGGAAACGCATGTACCCGGAAGTCATTGACGAATGGAGAGCCTATGGCCAGTTCTCCGGCGACCGGGACATGTCTAAACTCGCTGCCGCCATGGAACAAGGATCTCGTTCAGCAGGTTGGAAAGGCGCACTCACCAAAGGCATTGAAATCCTGCAAGCACGACGTCAGACTGGCTACTCCTCAGCGCTGTTCATTGCTCGCTTCTACGCCGACTTGGGAGACAAAGATCAGGCTTTCCATTGGCTCAACACCGCGTATCAGGAACACGACTGGCTACTAATAGGTTTGAACACTTACTTCCAACTCGACCCTCTGCGTTCGGATCCGCGGTTTGCTGAACTGGTGCGCAAAGTCGGTCTGCCGCAATAGTGACGGTAGCTGTACCTTTTCCCAGAATTCCACCTTGCCGCCCGTGATTGCAATACCGGGCGGTTGGCGTCAGCCAGGTAATTCTATCCTTGCCAACGATTCTGGGCGGTTGACGCTAGTGCTGTATCGGAAGCGAACCGCCGCGACGGTTTCGGTCAGCTTGGACCTCAGAGTTCGCTTTCGATACAGCCGTTTGAAGGGAGCCGCTTTGTTCGCGGCGGGCGCTATGGGATTTCAATCGATTTCGGTTTAGAAGTTGTTGAAAAGAGAAACACTTGCGGAGCGACCTTCAAATAGAAGTTCATCAAATCTGACCATCAAGCCCAGGCTCAAGATCGCCTCATCGTAACGCGAGACAGACAGTTCTGCAAGACTCCTAGTCTCAAATCTCCGATGTCGCTTGCTCCGAGCACGCGAATGCGTCCGCCGCAAAGCGGCTTCGTTCTGACGGGCTAAGCGGAAGTTATGCTCGGAGACGAATTCCCAACGACGCGGGCCAGAAGTCCTCTTCGAGGAGATCTCCAGGAAGCCCATTCCCGGATGATTTCCTAATAAGCTACGGCGCGCTATGACCAGCGCACTGCAGCACGCCCAGATAGACGCTCCACGGACCTACTGCGTCGCGATACTGGTGAGCCATCACGCGTGAAATTTGATGCAGATGCGTGAGGTCATGAACGACCCATGTCGCCAAGAGTTCCGACAGTGTCACCGGGCCCAGCGCTGGATGCCTTCCTTGCCGAGTCAAGTCTCCGGGCTGCAAATTCAGTGCCTGCAGCGCAGCTAGATTCTCCTCCCGTAGGCGGGCGAAATCGTCCAAGAGTTGCTCCAATGACTTGTCTTGACTCTCTTGCAACTGTGCAGAGCGGTCAAAGCGATCGAATGGCCGCGCTTCGCCCTTCTCCAGTATGATCCGTGCCCGCGGCATCCAGTCGGTGCGCTCTCCAACGATCAGGTGGCCCACGATGTCGAACGCGCTCCAGGTATCTTTTCCTTCGTTGCAGCGCACCCACTTGTTGGGCAGCCCGAGCAACAACGCATTTAGGGTCGCGGGAGTGCGGCTGAGAACTGTAACCGCCTCGGCCAGGCTGAATTCCGTCACGCTCGCCATGCTAGGTAGATGCATGCCTCGCGCTTTGGACTCAGGCGACGGAGTGGAAGCGCCCGAAAATCTTGTAGGAGATCTCCCGGAAGCCCGTTTGCCGTCTCGATTTACTTGCTGGTGGCATTGCGCTAGTGCGGCATCCGCAGCAGAACGATTAGCACGTATGGAAAGGGTCGGTTCTTCATGAGTCAAACCCGCAAGATCATTACGTCGGTAGCCTTTATGAGGGCTGCGGCAGTCTGTCCCCGCTTTAGCTGCATTTCTCTGGCAGAGCGTGCCGTGATGATCGACGTGATTTGCTGACCACCGATTGAAACCCTGACCTCAGGCATCAAACCGCTAATCTGCACGGACTCAATTCGTCCCACTAGCTGATTACGACCACTCACGCGCCGGATTTCTTCTTTGCGTTGTTGCTCGGTCTTGCACGGGTTCTGAAAAGCAATTTGTCCACTTTATGCTTGTAGCGGGGTTCCCAGCGGCGCGCTCATTACTTACCGAGATTCGAGATTGTTACCACGGCACTAGCGCTGCCGACCTTGCCACCGGCTGCCACGTAAGAGATTCGGTATCCGACACTTCCAGAGGCTGGTACACGGTTATCGGCGACATTCGCCGCCGTCATTGGGCCAGCGATACGAATCCAGCCACTTGACGCCGGGTCGTTGCTGGTTTGGTCCTGCCGCTCGACGATCACGCTCAGACCGACTGGCGGCTGCGGGAACTGCAGCACCACGTGGGGATAGGGAACGCCAGTGTACTGCGCAGTGGGAGCTGGAGGCGTGGGAATCCGGGGTGAGCCCACGCGAATCGCGACTGGGCGCGTGGGATCGCTGCGATTTCCGTTCTTGTCAACCGCCACCAGGCGGTACCAGTATTTTTCGCCGGGGCTTACGTATAGATCTGTGAATTGCCTTACATTACCGGGGAGCGGATCGCCGATCACAACTCCCAGATCTCCCTCGCGCCCGGAACGCAACACGAGAAACTGCGCTGACTTCTCCTCGGGCAACGCTGGCAGAAAATTAAGCAAAGCCTTGCCGTCGGCGCCGCTCGAGCCAGTGATCGAAGGCATTTCTGGAACCGAGCGATCGCCGAGCACAACCTGCACGGAAGCGCTAACTGGGCTCTCCGCGTTATCGAATCCCACCGCCACCACTCGGTATTCCATCTTCGCGTCAGAACTCATGCCGAAATAATCGTCATAGAGCGGCTCCGGCGTGACATGAGGATTGAGACGCACAAAGTTCTCGACGCCGGCGACTCCCGTAACCGCCCGACGCTGAACGAAATATCCCGCCACGGGAAAACTGGCTGGCTTCCACGTGAGGCGGACTCGCGTCTGGCCGGTATCGGCGGTGAGTCCCTCCACCTTCGGTGGGGCTCCGGGATTCTGGGGTTGCGCCGCAGCAGCGCTGGAGGGATTTCCCAAGTCCCCGCGAGAATTCACGGCGCGGACCCGATAGTAGTACGTCGTTCCTCCTCGTACCGTAGCGTCTTCGTATTGTGCGGTAGTGGGCGGCAGCGCTTGTTGCGCGAGAGCTTCGTAAGGCCCCGCATACAGAAACGCGCGTTCGACGACGTATCCGGCAAGGTTGGGCTTCTGCTCGGCGGGCCAACTTACAACAATCCTTCCAACTCCTCCGGCTGCCGTCACCGGACGCGGCGGTTCGAGCGCATGGAAGTCCGGGTAGAAGATACGAATCGAAGTTCCCGCGCTGCGGCGGCCGAAAACATCCACGCTGAAAACCCGATAAGTCAACATCTCGTTGGCCGGAGCATTCCGGTCAACGACGAGCGGTTTCTTTGGATCCCACCGAAGGCCGACAACTGCAGGCTTCGCTGTAACCGGGGCACTCGACTGGCCTCCACCATCGCGCTCGATGGCGTAGGCGACGACTGAGGGCTGGTGGTTGTCGGCCGGCGGATTCCAAAATAGTGACACACCGTTCCTGTCGCCATTTGCCTGAACACCGTCAGGCGCGGCTGGCGGAGCCGTGGCCTGCGAGGAATCAACCGGAGAACTTGTGATTTGGACGGTTACCTTTCCGGCGCTGTCGAGTCCTTCCACCTTGTAAGCGCGGCTGCCGGGAGGCACATTGTCTAGTGTCCATGAAAGACCCAGGGCGTGCGCAAAGCTCGGTTCGCTGAAAACGCGCAGGCTCAGAATAGCGAGCAGATTCTTTCGCTGCTGACTGGAATCCGAAACTGCCAGCGCGGATGACAGTTTTTGGATGGTGTCCTGGTCTTCGACCGAGAGCGGTCCCAGGGCCGTTGGTTCTCCTACCTTGATCGGTGGAACGAGTACTTGCCCTGTAGAATCGGACAGCTTCCAGCCACCGGCAGGCCACTGCGAAGGCGGCGGAAACCAGAACAGCGAGACATGGCCCTTGCCGTCAGAGGCCGTGAACATGGTACCGGGGGCTTCCTGCGCCGGACAAAATGAAGCGGCTAGCGCCAGCCAACTGAGAATAGCTATGCAGTGCAAGACTCGGCGAAGGTTCATCGGAATCATAGGTGCACCGAAACGGTTACATCCCCCACCGGAGTTCCAACCGTCGCGCTGGCGTGGACGTCGAGCGGGGCAAACTCTGCGTGGACTTGGGCAGTTACACCAACATTAACGCAGCCACTAATGCTGCCATCAAGAGGTATGCTCACACTTACGCAGGCTCCCGCCTCTACGTAGGCAGAGAAATCTCCGGCAATGTGGGGCTGCGGAGTTACCGTAAGCCCCATATCGACGCCACCTTTGATGTAGCCGGAAATGCCGCCGGCTCCGGCTTCGAGGTCAATGGATTCGCCGCCGCCCAGCGAAAGCCCACTCGGCGACAGCATCATGTACATGTCGGCGTCGGCGATCAGCAAGTGTCCGCGAACTCGAGGGCCTAGTTGCTTGCCGAAGTCAACATGCCAGGGCCCGCTCGGGCCAAAGTGAAGGTCAATGGCGGCGTTATTGGGGCCATTCCCCAGATCCACGTAGGCGGCGTTGTTCATAAAATTGAGCTGGCCCCATATACGCCCGTCGAAGTTGCCGCCGGCGTATTGGAAGTAGCCCTTAAAATCGCCGTTGCCATTGTCGGGGGGCTTAAGAATCCAAGAGTGAAAATCCATGCGGGCTCCGGCGTCCTGGCCACTCGCCTTGATGACCAGGTCGCCGTCCACGGTGCACGTGAATTCGTCGGACGTCCCGATGCGCGCGCCCGCCATGAAGAGAAACGAGTTCTGGGATGTGTCGGGACTCTCCGCATTCAGCGATCCCACATCTTCAAAGGCGCTGATGGGGAAATTATGGCCGATCCCTCCCTGCACCTTGAACAAGCTCAACCCCGGGGCCACGGGTACGCCGGAGGGCAAGGTCACGCCAACTCGGGTCAGCCAATAATCGTGGCCGTTCTGGTAGCCGAGGCGGAATTCGCCTTTCATCTCCGGGCCGCCTATCTCCGACAGGTCCACGGAACCGGAGTATTCGCTGTTGGATCCTCCCGAATACACGGGATGAATCTTGGCCTCGGAACTCGGCTGGCCGGATGGGTACGGCACGTCGATGGTGAAGGGAGAATTTGTTGGTCCAGTTGTCGAGTAGTTAGTGCCAGACTTATCGATCTCGTAATTCACCTGAACCGCGGTCGCCGCCATGACTTCGGAAAGGTGAACACTCGTATTAAACAAAGCCGCGAGCACCTGGTTACCCGACGGGGCCGCAGTCAAATGAACCGAGACCAGATCGACCGGCGTTTGTCTCAGCATTGAGCTGCCGCCAAGCGGCACATCTTTGGATTGATTCCCCTGGGCGAAGTAGCCGCGGCCATCCATGCCGAAGTAGAAAACCTGATCGAAGGCGGCAAACTGCTTGTTGTCGGCGGAGAAAATAAAATGCGTATTCGCCTGCACCGCCCAGCCGACATTCTGCTGCAGCGTAAATTGCAGGTTGCTGGCGGTGAAGCCGAAGGTTCCGTATGTTTTCGAAACTGGCGGACTGCTGAATGGGAATGAAATGCTGGCCTGTTTGCCTCCGCCGGATTGCAGCGTGGCATCGCCTTTCAGGTGCGTGTCGAGCCAGGGCACGTAAACGTCCATACCCTTGTACTGGGCGTTGAAAGTTCTGTTGAAAGCAGTCGCATTGATCGAGGCAAAACTGACGGATCCTGCGCCCAGGGTCGCGGTAAAGGACCCGGTCGAGAGCGTGCCACAGAGTCCGCTGTCGATCACGCCCCAACCGGTGACCACGGGTTGCAGCGACGAACTCGAAACCAGATCCATGGTGTAAGGCGTTATGGCCAGACTTGGGAAGCGCACCCCCACCCAATCACTTCCTTGGAGAGAGTTACAAGGCCACGCCGCCGCGTCGCCGTCATGATGACTAAGATCAAGCCGCACTGCGCTCGATTGCATGGTGAATGCGCTCCATCCAATCAAAGTAGGCGGCAACGTGAGGCCGTCCTTCATCCAGTCGCCAGTGGAGTGAAGTTCAGCTGTAACTCCGTTCCACGAGACTGGCTTCTCACCCGGAAGACGCAGCGTGTCGTCGCTCAACGTGACGTTCAAGGTCGCGTCGAGTTCACCGCCCGCCTGTCCGGAAAGCGTCTCAATGCTCCCTTGCAAGGCCGGCACGCTTGCCGCCAGTGTCAGGTTCGGAGAAACATTGATGGTTCCCGTCTGAACATGCAGGCCGTCAGGTACGCTCCAGTTGCTGATCTTCACCGGGATTGGCGGATACTCGTCGTAGCCGCCGCTGCTGGCGTTGGCCAGATGAACGATCAGATTGCCGGTCCCGTTGTAAGTTGTGCCTTGCTGGGTGAGGTGATTCTGCAGGCCGGAGATCTCGAACGCTCCGCCGCTTTTGACCGGGAAGAGAAACTTGCAGGGCTTCTTGGGATCGGATGCGACGGCCTCATAGACCACCGTATTCGAAGCCACATGCTGGTCCGGGACCGTGTTAGTAAGTTGCGAGACGGCCAGCTGCACCGGACCATTTACATACTGCACTGCGCCCAACCCGGCCGAACTGCGATTCGACGGCGACAGAATGCCGACTTTCAGCGGCGGCAGATTGCTGCCCGCGGGCGCGGACAAAGTATTCAACAGCGATTGCGCTTCCGCAACATTGGACGCCGACGTCATCTGTTTGCCGCCATTTGTGGTGCTTGAACCTGTTCCGGAAGGCGGCGACAACCCAATCGGCATCAGCGCCCCCAGCGCCTTGTTCACAGCGATGGAGAGATTGGGCATGGTCGGCTGCGGCATCACATCAGCCTCAACCATCACGCTGTGATTGCCCACTGGCTGCACCGGAAACGCGGGCGAATAAATCGGTTTACTGTCGGAAACAATGATGGGAGGTTCGGGTACCGGGATCTGTATGACGGTACCTAAGAACTGCACGGTGGTGAACCCCTGCCGCGTCAGATTCATTCGCCGTTGAGAAGGTCCGATGGCCATCGGCATCTGCTGCGACACCGCACCGTCGACAATCCAGGTTACGAGCGCCTGTCCGCTGCCGTAGTACTTGAGATAGGTCGAAGCGTCCATCCCGTCATCACAGGTGCTGCAGATGGCAACCGGGGCGGGCGAGGATGGAAACCGAGGGACCAAGGTGAGTTTCGCGGATTCCTCGTTTTTTTTCGCATCCGGTTGCAGAGTAGTTTTTTCGCCAATTGTGACTTCGTTGCCTTTCGCGGCTTGGCCTCCGAGAGAAACCCGGTTCAACAGCCCTCCTGGCATCATCGGCTTGATGTCGTACGCACCAAAATCCGGGTCGGCAATTCCCATCAGGTGAAGGGGACCATCCGCCGCCAAGTCCTCGACAACGGTGATGTACAGGGTGTGGCAATAGATCATGTAGGCGTCGCTGGCCACCTGAGCCGCAGGACTGCTGCCTCCCTGCGAAAGAATCTGCTGAAAGCCAGATTGGACACTGGCCAATGTGAAGCCGCCACCCTTGACCGTGCCTTGCGCCGTCAGCTTCGAGAGCAACGCTGTCTGCATGAACGGGGTCGTCGGACCATCCACGCTGGCGGCGACCGATGCGGCACTTACGTGCTGCAAATCCGCTTCGGAAAGCTGGAACACGCGCACCGTGTAACCACCCGTTGACTGGTAGGCATGTTGCACCGCATAGGGACTAGTTAGGTTGGACGGCAAGTTCAGCGGCTGACTGCGGTCCCAATTCATCATCCCGGCATTGCCGGGCTGCGCGCTTAGAGGTTGAACGCTGCCATCGCCCCAGTCCACAAAAAGGTTGTCGAACTGCACCTGATCGACCGTTCCGAACAGTTGCCCTGGATGCGGCGTTTGATGAAGGGTGGGATTGGTCGCATAGGGCGACAGGCTCAGGTTGAAAGTTCCGCTGAGTACAAACGGGTCGCCGATATAGTTGTTCATATCGGTTCCGGTAACTTTTCCGTTTGCGTCGTAGACGTTCTTGTCAGCCATGTTGGTGACGTTCAGCCCCGTGCCTGCGCCGGTGCCGTTGCACGCCAATCCTGTAGGGCCTTGCGGAGCTTTCAGGGGCCAACGGTCCGAGATTTCCACTTCCAGATCCACCGTCCCGCTCGAGGACTGTGAGCTGGCGGAGTTCTGCGAAGAACTCTGGACTTGGCCCGGTCCAGCGCTTTGCCCGACCTTTGTAACGCTGGCTTGGGTATTCTGCTGTGTCGTTACTCCGCTCTTGTTGTAGGTATGGAATCCCGCGACTTCCCACTGCAAGTCACCCTGGCTCAGTTGCCCGTTTAACTGGTCCGGAGGGAAGGTTGGGCTGGAGTTTCCGCCGGACGCCAGCTGCAGAGAAGGGTTCCCCAGGGACTGAGAATGCGCGATCGAGACGACCGGCGTCTTAGCGCTCGCCGTGGGCTGGTTTAACAAACTCCCAGACAAGTTGGAGAAGATGAGCCGCCGAACCGGCTCCAGCACCTCTTTCAGGAATGCATCGTCAGGATGGTAGTAGGTTGGCACAACGTTGAGCCATCCGCCCAGAGCGATTTCTCTGGTGCCGGTGATTTTCTGGGTTGCCAGCAGAGTCTTGCCGTCCTTGGCGTAGACGTGCAACTCGTAGTAGTCGGCGAGCCCGGGATTCTGCTCATGCCATTTGAAGACGGAGGAGTCATCCAGCAGTGGAACTGTGTAGGTCACATACTGGTCGCTCTGCGAGGCGACCTGAAGCGGTGCATCCAGCTTGATCACACCCATGGGGAAATTCTGCAGCGTGATGGGTGGGATTTTCAGAAGCGTGGGAGGGCCGGATGGCTTCGCCGCCGCCATCACGTTCAGCATGCCTTTGCCAACTACGGCCTGTTGGTTCGGAGTTTGCAGATTGAGGTCGCGCCCACCAGGGAGAGCGGACGGCAAGGCGTTCACCGTCACATGGATCTCTGTGCTGTTGACGTAGCGGGCCGGACCATTGGCAAAAACCGCGGCTGGCACTCCGGCACCGACGGTGAACGTCACCTGAGTCCCGGGGACAAAGTTGGCGCCTTCGAGAGTCAGGTCGACGTTTTGGCTTCCGGCGGCGATCTGGTTGGGAACCACGCGCAGAATCTGCATGGGCAGCGCGTGGCTAAGGCTGGCGCCGGAAACAACCGTGAATGTGTTCGATGCCGACAGCCGGGTTTTTTCGCCGCCGACAAGCACCACTCCCCTGGCTCCAAGAGGGGCGGTGGGTGCAATATTCACCTGAGCCTGAATCTCGTTGGAGTTAGTAACGGTGGTGGACTGAACCGTGAGGCCGTTCGCGGGCATGAACTGCACGGAGGCGGGCGCGGAAAAATTTATTCCGGTGAAGGTAAGCATCACCGAAGTCCCTTGCGTTCCCTGTAAAGGAGAGAATCCGCGAAGGAGGGGCCCGCCGGTCGGCCCGGGAGGTCCGGAACCGCAAGCCGCGGCGGCGATTCCCGGAGGACAATTCTGCCCCGCGGTGATCGTAAAAGGCGTCGGCGAACGAAGGCTGTGATCGGCGTCGGTAAGAATGACTTGGCGGCTTCCCGGCTGAGCGCTGGGGTCGATCTGCAATTGCGCCGACATCTGCATGGGAGAAAGAACCTGGAGCTTGCTCACCGTGATTCCCTGCGACGGCGAAAACACCAGATTCATGGCCCGTGGAACGAAGTTGTTACCGCTGAACGTGATCGTGACCGTAGAACCGGCTGCAGCCTGCGTGGGACTGAAGCTAATGAGCGAAGGCGGTTTAAGCTGCGCATGTGCGCTTCCGCAGAGTGCCAGGAAAAGTGCGAGACCCAGCCCTGCCAGCCGAACCAGACTCGAACTTGGCCACCGAAGAGTCATGAGGCGTTGCTTCGTATCATCTCCAGTCATTACAATCCGAAAAATTAGAACTAGAATTAGAAAGTGCGTTTATGGCCCCAGGTCGCCGTCCACAAAACCAGCAACTGCGTGGTCCGTTGGTCAATGCTCATAATCGTATTCTGATTCTGGTTGTAGCTCCCCTGCGCCGAGAAGGTGCTGAACTTCAGCACACCAGGCAGAGTCCAGGAAATCCTGCCGCCGTATTGCCCGGTGAGAGTATCACTGGTGAGCGTGCCATTCGCTAGAATCGTGCGGCCTTTTGTCAGCGTGATAAGAGGAGAAATCTGCAGCGCCGGCTTCTTCCAATTGAATGCTGGTTGAATGTAAACGGTGACGTTGCGCGTAGTCCCCACCGTCAAACCGTCGGCGGCCACCCAGTTCGCATTCACTTGCGAATTCAACTGGAAGAACCCGCGCGTGACCAGGTTCGTGCCGAAAGTGAGCGACGAAGTGATCGTGCTGGCATCGGGAAACAGATGGTTGTGGTTCCAATCCCGGGTGCCCCCCGCGGACATCGTCACCGTGCCGGTCTGCCGGCTCAGGTTGATGTTGCCCGAAATGTCGCGCTGATCCTGCGCTCCGGTCTGGTCCGGAGGCATGCCTTCGAGCGATGCGGGCACCGTGCCGGTTTCGGTCAGCGATTGTCGCGCATCCACAACCAGGTTGGTTTTCACTCCGAAAGCTTTGCTCCAGGATTCGTCAAAGTTGTGCAGGAATAATTCGTCGCTGGTAGTGGGATGAGCATTGTTCGCCAGGAACGTATAAGTCAGCCCGAATGTACCCTCTTTCGTGGTCTGAGTAATCGCGGAATCCACGCCGCGCAAGTTGGGCTGGCTCGACTGCGTCAGGCTGGGGTTCGCCGGGTTGCCGAAATTTTCACCCACATCGCGGTAAGCCACGTTGACATTCGTTTTGCCCGATTGCCCGGAGATCCCGGTGCGCCAAGCGCGGCCAAATTCCCTGGTGGAAGTGGGGTCCGTCGTGTTTGCATTTTCGCGGCTGAACGCGTACTCGGACGACCACAACCATTTCGAATTGAGGTGAATGTTGAGGAGCGCTCCATACACATCTCCGGACGACTTAGCGGCGACGGGATTAGGCAGGATGATCGGGTTCCCCATCGAGTCGAAGCCCACGCTGGTGGGGGCGCCAATATCTTGCGCGCTGAGCCACATCAGGCGGAATTGCGCCCACTTGGGTAAGGGAGCCTGCCAACTGGCGCTCATCATCTGCTGGTGAAAATTAATTCCCGCGCCGCCGCCGAGCGCTTCATCATTTGTATTTGCAAAGAATCCAAACGTGCCCGCAGGCGTTTTCAACGTAACCTCGGCACCCTGTCGGGGCGTGGCGGCCGTCACAAATTGCGCGTCGGTGTACGAGACCGGCGATACAATGCCGAAGCGCAGATTCGCCGCCCAGTTTCCCTTTTTATAGCCAAGCTGAAATACGTAGTCGTTCACCAGTCCGTGGCTCGTGCGCTGCGCCTCCGGATTCAAAGTTGAATTCAGCAA